>Ga0209442_1000328_pt1 | contig 28414 bp, 27 predicted proteins | sample LauGreSBDMM110DD_2_FD_187565 | JGI IMG/M metagenome (GOLD analysis project Ga0209442, IMG submission 187565) | Freshwater lake microbial communities from Lake Michigan, USA - Sp13.BD.MM110.DD (SPAdes) (version 2) | ecosystem: Environmental > Aquatic > Freshwater > Lake | place: Lake Michigan...
GAAGGAAGAGGCTCTCGCCATCTTTCCATTCGTTCGTTGTCTTATCTAAATAACGAGGTGTTGAGGCAACGCGAAATTTCGCAACGGCCGCACCTGATGGTGTGAAACGAAGCTCGGGATCGTCAACTAAGTTGCCGATCATTGTGATTGTTGTATCTCCTGCTGCCATTTTCTTACCTCTTATCTCTCAGTTCTCTGAGACTTAGCTACTGGTGGAGTCCTTGCTTTAAATTACCGTCTACGAATGACATACCGGGAGCGACGCTCCAGGGGTGTGGATTATTCGGGACGTATAACCTTTGTGCGCAATACCGATTCATTCAAATTAAGTTGACGATCCAACTCTTTGATTGCGGCTGGTTCGCAGTTCATATCAACAACTGCGTAGATACCTTCGCCCTTTTTCAAGATTTCAAATGACATACGGCGCTTGCCCCAAAGGTCAAGCTTGTTTACTGTGCCACCGCTATCTTTGATGATCTTGAGATATGTCTCAAGGCTTGGTGTGACTGTGCGTTCTTCAAGTTCTGGATCAAGAATGACCATTAATTCATAGTGACGCATGCGTTAACCCGACCTCCTCTGGACTAAGACGGCCACGGCATTTCCGTGACAGGAGGGTTAGTGCTTCTTTGTTTAGCCCCCGATGGGAGCCGCCCGCTGAAGGGTTAAGGGTACGCGTTGCCGCTTTCAAAGAGAAATTCACGCAGGGATCTGTGGGCAAGCGGACCCTGGGTGCCGCCGGCCAGCCCGCGCCGCACGAAGATCGCGATCAGGTAGATGGTGGCGACGATTCGAAGCAAGGTAATAAGTGCGTATCCATAAAGCGGCAGGCCAAATTTTGCACCAGTAACGCTCGCTAGGTGTTGCCAAATTGCGATGTGATAAATAACTTCTGCGCCTTGCCAGATCCAGAAAGCATGCAAGTCGCGTTTATCGACAAGTGCGATGACGGCTAGTGGAATTAACCATAAAGCATATTGTGGTGAGTAAACCTTGCTGGCGCACATCACAGTTGCCAGAACTATAAAACTTAGTGATGCCAACGATGGTGTATTTCGAAGTTCAAAAATGTAAATTGCGATCGCTGCAAATCCAGTTAGTAAAAGCAAAATTGATAAGTAATTCAAACTTGGCAAATTAACGCCAAGTGAAGTTAGGGCATACCAAAGTGAACCCCAATCAGAACCGCGCGATAAATTCAATTGATAAAAGCGGAGCCAACCTTCAGGCGTTGTTAAGTACACCGGTAAATTAATTGCCGCAAAAGTTAAAGTGGTAATTGCTAAATACCGAACTGAACCACGCAATTGGTTGCGGCGCATAAATATAAATATGATCGGAAATAGTAAAAAGATTGGCATAAACTTTGTTGAAATTGATATTCCAAGTGCCAGCGCACTTAAATCCAACTTCTTTCGATCAAACCAGTAAATCGCCACAAGCATTGAAATGATCGCCCAAAGATCCCAGTTGATATAAAGCGAGGCAATTCCTGCAGGTGCTAATGGGTACAAGTAGGCAAACTCTGGTCGCCACTTAAAGATGATGAGTGAAATTACAATAAATAGCAGCGCTAGAAAAAAGATATTTAAATGGAAATAGTTGCTTACTGAACCACCACCGCTCGGGGTTATCTGGGCAAGTGCCCACATCACCGAACCGGTTATTACTGGATACTCAACGGAGTCTGCTCCATTTGCATAAGCCCAATCACCTTTAGATAGGCCTCTTTCACCGAATAAAGCGGGAATATCTGAATAACACGCGTGCACATATTGATCAGGTGTTGCCCAGCCAGAACTTTCACAGCTGTTAAATTTTGCAAAACTTATTAGCGAAGCAAAAAGCGCAAGAGCAATAATCGCCCTAGTTTTTGCTTGCAACACTTACTTTGATTTTCTTACTTGTACGCCGCCACTAGTCATAACGATTGGTTCTAGACCCCCAACATTTGCAGGGGCTGGAAAACTCATTATTGGTTCGCCTTTAAGTGCGCCCTTCATAAATGCAGTCCAAATTCGCGCCGGGAAAGTTCCACCTGTAACCGAAGTCAATCCACCAATTCCATTTAAAGATTCGGATGCGCTGTCGCGGAAGAGGGCAACCGATGCGGCAAGTTGTGGGGTGTATGCGCTAAACCAAGCAGATGCATTTGATTGGCTTGTGCCGGTTTTGCCTGCAGCTGGGCGGCCGAGCGCTAACGCAGCAGCACCTGTTCCGCCATTTATTGTCGCTTTAAGTGCATATGTTAAATCTGCCATAACATCTTTAGAGAACACTTCCTGTGTTTGTGATTCGCCTTCATAAAGAACGCCCTTATTTGGTCCCGTGACCGATGCGATCAAATAAGGCTTTGAGTAAACACCTTGCGCGGCAAATGTTGCGTAAGCACTGGCTACATCCATTACGTGTGGACTGGCAACGCCCAGCACAACAGATGGAGAAGGAACCATGGCAATTGATTCTGGGATTCCTGCACGGCGTGCGACATCTACAACTTTTTCTAGCCCTGCAAACTGACCGAGTGGGACAAATACTGTATTTACAGAGTGTTTAGTTGCTTCCAATAAATCGATTTGGCCCCAACCTTCATTACCGTAATTAGAAACTTCATACGGCTTACCAAGATCATCAAAAATTTGTGGTGAATCACCGTTCCACATTGATGTAAGCGGAATTCCCGCTTCAAGTGCTGCGATTATCGCAAAGGGCTTAAAAGTAGAGCCGGCTAGCGCGATTGACTGTGTTGCATCATTTAATTGGCGCTCTAAATAGTCAGCACCGCCATACATTGCAATTATCTCTCCGGTTCCGGGGCGAATGGCGGCAAGTCCGATATGTAAATTATCGGGTGCTTTCTTTGGATACAACTTTGTTACTGCATCAACTGCAGATTGTTGTGCCCGTTGATCCAGCGTGGTTTTAATTACAAGTCCACCAATTAAAAGTTGTTCTTCGGTAAATCCAAGTTTGCCCATCTCTTTTTGCACTGCAGCGACGATGTGTCCTTTGGGACCGCTGAGTTGTCCAGATTTAGTTCGCGGAATAACGGTTGGGAATTTAACTTTGGCCGCTTCCTCAGGGGTTATCCATTCCTTATCAAGCATTCCTTTTATTACATACTCAAATCTGTTTTTTAGACGTTCTTCATTTTCTTTGGAAAGAGAAGGATCGTAATATCCGGGTGAGCGCAAAATGCTTGCGATGACAGCGATTTGCGAAAGTGATAATTGGTCGGCATTACGATTGAAATATTGCTGAGATGCGGTTTGCACACCATAAGAACCGCGTCCGAAGTAAATAGTATTTAGGTAATTTTCCAGAATTTGATCTTTTGATAATGAATTTTCGAGCTTTAAGGAAATTACAAGTTCTTTAATTTTTCGTTGAATAGTTCGACTTGGCGACAAGAACGCTGTTTTTGCATATTGCTGCGTGATCGTAGATCCGCCTTCACCGTTGAGAGAACCTGACTTTAAATTGTTAATCAGGGCTCGAGCGATACCTGTAACGCTAAAGGCTTTATTGGAATAGAAGTTGCGGTCTTCGGCGGCCATTACAGCGTTCCGTAAATTTATAGGAATTCTTGCAAGTGGCAGAATCTGACGGTTCTGCGAACCGATGCGGCCAATTTCCTCACCATTTGAATATTGAATGATCGTTGATTGACTATTTACATAAGCATTTGGATCCGGAATAGAAACGGTAAACCAGGCAAATGCGAAAAGTGTTGAGCCTGCAATAAAGCCAAATCCGGCTAGGAAAATAGCGGTGCGAATTAGCTTTCGGCGGATCATTTCTAAAGGTTACCCTTTAACCCAATCATCATCTTCCAAGGTGCGCACTCGACGGGGTGGCTTTCTCTCAGATCCATCTCCTAATAGGTAGGAAGCGCACAAGTGGTTCCAAGAGCAATCGCGGCAGACTTCGACTATATAGACGGCAAATTCTCCGAACTCTTTCTCCATTTCGAGTATTTCAATTTCAGTCTTAATGCGCCCAGAGAATTGGCCTAATTGATCACCGAAGGTATATCGAAGTTCAACTAGGGAATCTTTTTTACAGACCGGGCACTTTCGTGATGTTTTTTCACCGTGGTATTTAGCCGCCCGAATTAAATATGGATCAGCATCGCAGGCATCTACAACTCCGCGAAATAACGCCAATAAGGTGGCGCGCTTATCGAGTGAATAATCGATGAACGCTCGTTTAGATTTCATAATAGGAGAAGGATAAACCCCTTTTGAGTACTTCGCCCGACTACCCTTTAACCATGAACGTCTGGCAACTCCTAACAGATCGTAAATTTTCGCGGTTGTTAAGAGTTCGCTGGACTGGCCAAATGACCGATGGCATATTTCAAAGCGCACTGGCATCTTTCGTTATCTTCTCCCCAGAACGCCAAGCCGATGCCTTAAGCGCCGCTCTTGCATTTGCGGTTGTACTGCTTCCGTATTCAATAATTGGACCTTTTGTCGGGACAATTTTAGATCGAGTTTCTAGGCAGCGAGCAATTGCATATTCAAACCTAACCCGCGCAATAACGCTTATCGTGGTTTCGCTTTTGATTTTTCAAGGCAATACCGGAGTTGCGTTAACAGTTTTTGTTTTGGTGGCATTTGGTATCAACCGATTAATTCTCGCTGGGCTTTCTGCTGGCATACCGTTAATGATTGAAAGCAAATCGTTAATCACTGCAAATGCTTTGGCAGTAACCGGTGGTTCTGTATGGGTGGTCTTGGGTGGCGGCATTGGGTTGGGTTTGCGACAGTTATTAGATGGTGTGACCACTGCAGATCACGCCGATGGATACATAATCTTGGTTGGTTCCCTCGGTTATCTCCTCGCCGCACTCTTCGCCGCAACTTTAAAAAAGCGAGAAATTGGTCCGCTTGATCACGAGATCAAGAACGCGAGTTTTTTACAAGGCTTAATTGAAATGCGTGAAGGAATTAAATTCTTGCGGCAAAATCTTGATACAGCGCGCGGTATCGCTGCAGTGGCTGTGCATCGTGGCGGGATAACTGCCTTAACTTTAATTGCCTTGTTATTGGAACGAAATACTTTTCACGATCCGGCTGATAATGAAGCAGGGCTAGCGGGGCTAAGTTTTGTTCTTACGATCGCTGCTTGTGGATTTGTAGTCGGTGCAGTAATTGCACCTTACGGTGTGCGTAAAGTTGGAAGACATCGTTGGATGAGATTTGCAATGGTTGCTAGCACTTTAGGTCCACTTTTCATCGTCTTTACCCGCACTCCACTCACTTTATCTCTTGCTGGTTTTGTGACCGCGCTATTTGGTCAGAGTTTAAAAGTTACCAACGATGCTTTAGTGCAATCAAAAATTGATGACATTTACCGTGGTCGAGTATTTTCTGTTTACGATGTAGTCGTTAACGGCGCAATTGTTTCAGGAGCTGTTATCGCAGCGTTGATGCTTCCGAATTCGGGAGATACCTTCTTGGTACCTCTGATCGTGGCGGTGCTGTATTTAACCGCAGGCGTGCGTTTACTTCGTGGACGAGTTTTCTTTGCTCCACCAGTCAAGTAACTCCTTCGTCGCACGCTCTTGACCAAGCGGACCATTTTCTAAACGCAACTCTAAGAGAAAATCTAGCGCTTTACCCACAGCGGCAGATGGTTTGATCTTTAACAACTCCATTACCTGCGCACCATCCAAATCTGGTCTGATCTTGGACAGTTCTTCCTGTTCCATCAATTTTGCAATGCGCGCTTCAAGGCTGTCGTAAACCTTGGCTAATCGTTCTGCTTTCTTTAAATTGCGTGTGGTGCAATCGGCGCGAGTCAGAACGTGTAAATGCATTAATAAATCTCCGGCATCGCGAACGTATCTGCGCACAGCAGAATCAGTCCATTCTCCGTCGCCATATCCGTGAAAACGAAGATGCAGGGCAACCAGCGTTTCAACTTGATCAATCGTTTCTCCATCAAAACGAAGCGCTTTTAATCGAGATTTTGCTAAGCGCGCACCAACGATTTCGTGATGATGAAAAGAAACTCCTCCACCTTCAATAAGGCTGCGTGTCTTTGGCTTACCGATATCGTGCAAAAGTGCAGCGAGGCGATTTACTAAATTGGGCCCGCCTAAGCGATCTTCAAGAGCTATGGCTTGCTCAAGTACGGTGATTGAATGCTCGTACACATCTTTGTGATGGTGATGCTCATCAATTTCTAGGCGCAACTTTGGAATTTCGGGCAGAACAATTTCGGCAAGGCCGGTTTCTACCAAAAGCGTTATTCCAATTCGAGGCCTAGTTGACATTAATATTTTGGTAAATTCATCGCAGATGCGTTCGGCAGAAATAATTGAAATTCTTCCCGCCATATCTTTCATCGCCTGCAAAACATCTGGCGCAATTTCAAAACCTAGCTGGCTGGCAAAACGTGCTGCGCGCATCATGCGCAGCGGATCATCTGAAAATGAATTTTCAGCAGTGGTTGGTGTTCGCAATATTTTCTGGGCTAAATCTGCTAAACCATTGTAAGGATCTATAAATTCAGGAACTGCAGTGGTTAGTTCAAGTGCCATCGCATTAACAGTAAAGTCGCGTCGCGATAAGTCGCCTGCGATGTTCTCACCATATATAACTTCAGGTTTGCGACTTTGCGGATCGTAACTTTCGCTGCGATAAGTTGTTACCTCAACAGTTGTATCGCCACGTTTTCCGGCAACAGTTCCGTATTCAATTCCTGTTTCCCAAATATTTTCTGCCCAGGTTTTTAAAATCTTTTTTGTATCTTCTGGTTTTGCATTTGTTGTGAAATCTAAATCGTTTCCGAGGCGTCCAAGTAACGCATCTCGCACCGGACCACCGACAAGTGCGAGTCGAAATCCTTGCGCGGCAAAGCTTTGGGCAAGTGAACTCGCCAGCGGCGCTCGTTCAATGAGCGAGGCGATCGCAACTTCTCCTGCGGCTCCTAATGCACTCGTCACAATAGGTAAGGTTAGAGCAGTACCCTTGCTCTATGACCCCAGCACCTGGTGCGGGCAGCGAAGGTACGAAGAAAAAGCGGAGGCGCAAGCGCCCCGCACATCGCGCCCCACTTACAAAAGATTCAACTTCCCCTGGCGTTGTTGCGCCGGCGAGCGCTGCGCCAAAGCGCCCGAAACCCGCCCCAAAAAACTACGCCAAGCGCGTTGATGAAGTCTCAGCCGGTGGCTTGGTCGTTGATCACAGCGGCAAGAATGGTCTTTTAATTGGTCGTATTGATCATAAAGATGCATCTGGTCAGAGAATTTTATGGTCGCTGCCCAAAGGCCATATAGAAGAAGGCGAAACACCTGAACAAGCCGCATTACGTGAAGTTGCTGAAGAAACAGGAATTGAATCTACGATTGAAAGATCCCTTGGAGTAATTGATTTTTGGTTTATGGCCGGGGGCAAGCGCATCCATAAAACTGTTCACCACTATCTCTTCCGCGAAACTGGTGGCAAATTAGCCGCACAAGAGAGTGAAGTTGATGAGGTCGGTTGGTTTCCTTTATCTGAAATAGTAGAACGTTTGGCATATCCCGATGAGAAGAAATTAATAGCCCGCACCGAGGCATCTGCAGAGTTGGCAGAACAATGAGAAAATTTACATTTATCTTCTTATCCTTTTTCTTGCTATTCGGATTTTTGCCACAAGCAAGTGCCGATTACTCCGTTATAAGTCTTGTAAGTAAGCCTCATCAATTATTTGATGGCACTTTCTTAAATGATGATTTGGCAACAGATTTATCACCTTCTGGTTCATTAGGTAAAGCGCTAGAGCTGAAACCTCTTGGAATGCGCACTTGGGTTATTGATGCTGCGCTTTTAGATGAAGTTGCAGATATGGCAAATGGTTATGTCTTACAAAAGGATGTAACGCCAACCGGTGAATTAATTGCTAAAGAGTGGATGTCCCGTTTACTGCTTGCAACATCGGGTGATCGGATTATTGTGTTGCCATATGGAAATCCCGATATCGCTTTAGCAAAGAAACTCGCACCTAGCGAACTTCGACTTTATTCTGCATATGCTTACGAAAGAGTGTCCTTCCATTTAAATCGAAGGATCACCGCAGAAAATAGCGCTCTTTCCAGTTCTGGTACTTCTGGTCTAAGCGCTCCACTTCGCAAAAAATACACTCAGAATCGTCAAGCGCTAACAGCTCTCTCTTCAATTGTTAAAGACCCTGAAGTGCAAGCCATGCGCGCCAAACTCGCCGTACTTCTTTCCCCTTCATTAAATAAAGATCAGCGTCAACTATTTTCTTACAACGCTGGTGCGATTGTCGCAAAGACTTTAAATAGATTGCGAGTCACCAGCGGTAAATATCAGATTGCATCAAATGCTGGGAAATTGCCAGTTACTGTAATAAATGACTTTAGCGTTCCGGTACTCGTAAACATTAAATTTATGACGTTAAATTCTCGCCTTTTAGTTTCAAATATTATTGGGCTGCAGATTCCTGCAAATTCTCGAACCCAATTAGCGATGCCATTTACAGTTATTGCTCCAGGTTCCACAACAGTTACTGCACAAATTACCAACAATGATGGAGGAGTCGTTGGTCTACCTTCTAATCTGGCTGTAAAAATCACCATCTTTGATTCGAGGGTCACTGGCTTCACAATTGGCGCGGCGGTTCTGTTATTCGTCGCCGCCTTGACCCAAACTATTCGTAGGGTCAGAAAGGGGCGCAATGAAAACCAATGATCTCTTTCGCGCCTCTGGTGTTATGGCAATTGGCACAATTCTTTCGCGAATTACTGGATTCTTCCGCGCAATCTTAGGCGTTGCCGTTCTTGGCACCGCCCTTTTGGCTGACTCTTACAACGTGGCAAACACCATGCCAAATATTTTATACAACTTATTAGTAGGTGGCGCACTAACAGCGATCTTTGTCCCACAGCTTGTTAGATCTTTTTCGGATGAAGACGGCGGCCACGGTTTCGCATCTCGCCTGGTGACAACAATCTCTGGAATTCTCTTGCTACTAGTTTTAATCGGAGTAATTTTCGCACCCGCTTTGGTGCGTCTCTATGCTCCAGAATTTGCGACGACTGGTTTTGAAAAAGAGTTTTCGATCGCAGTTGCTTTCACTCGCTATTGCCTTCCACAGATATTCTTTTTAGGCCTCTTTACTATGCTCGGACAGGTTGCAAATGCCCGAGGTTCATTTGCCCCTCTTATGTGGGCTCCGATCGCTAACAACCTGGTCGTAATTGCAGTTTTCGCTGGCGTTTTGATTATGCAAAATAGTTTGTCGGTTGAAAATATTACGGACGGTCAGATTCAATTATTGGGTTGGGGAACAACTTTAGGAATCGTGGTGCAAGCGCTAATTCTTATTCCGGTTGTTAAACGATCCGGTATTCGTCTGCGACCAATCTTTGGTGTTGCGGGTTTAGGCAAATCATTTTCGTTAGCGGGCTGGACTTTGATTTATGTCCTTATCTCGCAAATCGGTTATTTGATCACAGTTAATGTCGCCACTAGCGCCGCGGTTCGCAGCGCACAGGCAGGAATCACAACCGGTGTTGGCTTCACGCCATTTACCAGCGCTTATTACATAATGTTGTTGCCATATTCCATTGTGACTATCTCAATTGTTACTGCGCTTTTGCCTCACTTATCCAAGTTGGCGATAGATAAAAATGTTGATGAAGTCAAGAAACAGTTGATTCGTGCAATTCGCATGTGTGGTGTGGTCACTGTACCAAGTTCAGTTGCGTTCTTACTATTTGGTTCGCTGATGACTGAAGTTCTTTACTTTGGAATTTCATTAGAAGATTCTCGATACATTGGTTATGTGCTCTCCGCCTTGAGTTTAGGGCTAGTGGCATTTTCAATTAATCTCATTTTAATCCGTGGCTTTAACGCATTTGAAGATACTAAAACTCAAGTAATATCAATTTTGATTATTAATATCGTTTCTTCTGCGCTTTCATATCTATTTTTAGCCACAGTTGAGAATGATCACGTCACAATTGGGCTCGGTTTAGCTTTTTCAATTAGTTATGTAATTGGTTTATTTGTAACTATCTCGCTTTTGAAAAAGCATGTAGGAAAGTTTGAGTACTCGCACTTTCTCGGACAACATCTGCGCTTGTACTTGGCGTCATTCTCAGCGATGCTTCCTTTCTTCGCTATCGCGCTCTATTTTGGTTGGGTCAGCGATGATGCACAACCAATCATCGGTGTTTTACGGTTAGCTTTTGTCCTATTTGGCGGTGGAGCCGGTTTCTTATTACTAGGGCACGCTTTCAAGATAACTGAGATAGCTGCCCTTAAAGAGTTCGCAATCTCACTATTGCGCAAACGTAAGTCAGCTCGTAAAAAATAAGTAGAAGTGGATACGCTGAGCACATGGTAAGAAATCTTGTAATTGTCGGTTCTGGTCCTGCTGGGTATACAGCTGCTATCTACGCTGCGCGCGCCCAGTTAGATCCAGTTATCTACGAGGGCTCTGTTACCGCTGGTGGCGCGCTAATGAACACAACTGAGGTAGAAAACTTTCCTGGATTCGTTGATGGCGTAATGGGCCCAGATCTAATGGACAGTATGCGCAAGCAAGCCAAGCGCTTTGGCGCAGAACTCATCACAGATGATGTCGTTGAAATGGATTTATCTGGAGATATTAAAATAATTAAAGATGGTTCTGGCAACACCGTGCAAGCCAAGGCGGTTATTTTGGCGATGGGATCTGCATATAAAGAGATTGGTTTAACTAATGAGAAACGTTTATCAGGTCGCGGCGTCTCTTGGTGTGCCACTTGTGATGGTTTCTTCTTCCGCGATCAAGTGATTGCAGTAGTCGGTGGTGGAGATTCAGCGGTTGAGGAAGCAACTTTCTTAACTAAGTTTGCCTCGAAAGTTGTTTTAATTCACCGTCGCGACTCTTTGCGCGCTTCAAAAATTATGGCTGAACGCGCGCTAAATAATCCGAAGATTGAAATGTTATGGAACACCGAAGTTACTGATGTTCTTGGCGCCGACAAAGTCGAAGGTTTGCAATTGCGCAACACCATTACTGGTGAAGAATCTAAGCGAGATTTCACTGGTTTGTTTGTCGCCATCGGACATCTCCCGCGGAGCGAACTTGTTACATCACAAATTACCTTGAATGAAGAAGGTTACGTCGCAGTCGATGGACGCTCAACACGTACAAATTTGAAGGGCGTTTTCGCTTGTGGAGATCTAGTCGATTTCACCTACCGCCAAGCAATCACTGCGGCAGGTTCAGGATGTCAGGCTGCCCTTGATGCTGAAAAGTTCCTTTCGCACTAGTAGGCTTCAAATATTAAATTGTTTAAAGTTAACCGATAAAGATCAATAAAGGGAGTAAAGATGAGTGCAGGTAAAGTCACAGCGGCCAACTTCGACGAGGTAGTTCTCAAGAGCAGTAAGCCAGTTCTTGTTGATTTTTGGGCTGAATGGTGTGGTCCTTGCCGCGCAGTTGGACCAATCTTGGATGAGATCGCTAAAGAACACGGCGAAAAACTTACAATCGTGAAATTAAATACTGATGAAGAATCAGCGATCGCCATTAAATATGGAGTTACATCAATTCCAATGTTAAACGTTTATGTAAATGGTGAAGTTGTAAAGACGATCATTGGTGCCAAGCCAAAACCAGCTCTTCTCAAAGAGCTAGAAGCTTTCATCTAATCCACTCGTTGAATTAGGTTAATTATGAAAGAACTATCTCCTGATGAGATTCGTTCTTTTCAGCAAGAGCGCGGACTCCACATCACTGGTGAGTTAAACGATTCAACTCGACGCGCACTTGAAGAAGCGCGCTGGAAATTAGGCGATCGCTCACTCAACCTGCAACCTTCTCCGATGATGCGTGGTGATGATGTTGCTGCGCTGCAGGCCCGTTTAACTGAAATGGGATTTAACGCCGGTCGGGTCGACGGTATTTTTGGTGAGCGCACCGAATCTGCAGTTAAAGAGTTCCAGAAATCTGTCGGGATAAAAGTTGATGGCAAATGTGGTCCAGCCACAATAATCGCTTTAATTCGCTTAACTAAAATTGTTTCAGGTGGTGCACCGACACAAATGCGCGAGAGCGCCGCTCAAAGAAATCGCGGTCCGGCACTTGCTAATAAAGTAATTGTTATTGATCCAGCATTTGGTGAAACTGAAGCAGAAATTGTTTATGATCTTGCACAACGTTTAGAAGGTCGCTTGTTGGCACTTGGTGCCAGCGTTTTTTTAACGCGCGGTCCGCGAAATGTACTTACTGAAAGCCAGATAATTTCTTTTTCAAATAAAAATAGCGCCGATCTCGTGATTTCACTTCACACCGATAGCCATAAAAATTCTTCGGCGCACGGAGTTTCAACATACTTTTATGGAAGTGATGCACACGGAATTCACTCAATAGTTGGTGAAAGATTCGCATCCCTTGTTCAGCGCGAAATTTGTGCTCGTACCGATCTCTTAAATTGCCGAACCCACGCAAAGACTTGGGATGTGCTTCGTCTGACTCAGGCGCCGGCGGTTCGTGTTGATTTGGGATATTTAACAAATGAAGGCGATGCCGCCCGATTAGCGCGTCCTGATTTTCGCGACACTTTAGCCGAGGCCTTTATCATCGCTATTCAACGCCTTTATTTATCTGCCGAAGATGACGCCAAAACAGGAACGTTACGTTTATCTGACCTAAGAAGCGCGGGGATTCGTCGCTAGCTTTAATGGGTTCGCGCTCACCTTGGCGCATGTGGGAGACTTGCGCTTATGTCTGAAGTATCAGTCCGCTTTCAAACGGGTGCTCCGCAACATCTGGAGCAACGATTTGCTACGCGCGCTGCGGGAATGTTGCCTTCAGAAATTCGTTCACTGTTCGCAGTTGCATCCCGGCCTGAAATTGTTTCACTAGCTGGTGGAATGCCAAATCTTTCTGCGCTCCCAATGGAGATGATGGCGGGGGTTGTAAAAGATTTAATTTTAAATAACGGCGCAGAAGCACTTCAGTACGGAAGCGGCCAGGGCCACCCAAAACTTCGCGAACAGATTTGTGATGTTATGGCACTAGAAGGTATCCGCGCTAACCCCGATGACATTGTCGTAACCACCGGTTCGCAGCAGGCTTTAGATTTAATTTCGCGCATCTTTATCGATCCAGGCGATGTTGTTCTTGTTGAAGCCCCTTCATATGTCGGTGCACTCGGAACATTTAGACAATATGAAGCATCTGTTGTGCACGTTGAAATGGATATGAGTGGTTTAGTTCCTGATTCTCTGCGCGATGCAATTAAGTCGGTTCGCGCTGCTGGCCGCAAAATTAAATTCTTGTATTTAATCCCAAATTATCAAAACCCAACCGGCGTATTACTTCCCGCTGACCGCCGCACTGAAATTCTTGCAATCTGCCGCGAAGAAGGCATATTTGTCGTCGAAGATAATCCTTACGGGCTTTTGGGATTTGAGCGGCCATCACCAAATGCGATGCGCGCAGAAGATTCTGAAAATGTTATCTATTTGGGTTCATTCTCCAAAACAATTGCTTCTGGGTTGCGCATTGGTTGGGCGCTGGTTCCACAATCACTTAAAGATAAGTTAGTAATTGCATCTGAGTCTTCAATTCTCTGTCCTTCAAACTTCACACAATTAACAATTTCAAGTTATTTGGCCGATCAACCTTGGCGCGATCAGATCGCATCTTTCTGTGATTTATATAAGGTCCGCCGCGATGCAATGCTTGAATCACTTGAAGAGTATTTCCCTAAGGAAGCTACTTGGACTAAGCCTGGTGGCGGATTCTATGTCTGGGTTAATTTGCCGCCGGAAATTGATACTAAAGCGATGATGCCAAAGGCGATTGTTGCCAAGGTGGCTTATGTGCCCGGAACTGCTTTCTATGCAGATGGTTTTGGCTCTTGGTCAATGCGTTTGTCATATTGCCACCCAACCCCTGAGCGAATCCGTGAAGGCGTAAAAGCCCTCGGTGGAATCGTTAAGCAAGAGATGTCACGCCGCGGTTCTGAACTTAAATAACTTTACTTACCCTCGATTAAATCAACGATCCGCTGCAAATCTTCGCGGCCAGCAAATTCAATAACAATCTTTCCTTTACCGCCGATGCCTTGAACGTTTACTCGGGTATCTAAATAATCGCTCAGCAGTTCTGCCGCCGCCAAAGTCTCACCACTGGCCACGGCTTTTCCTGATTTTCCACCGCCGCCTTTTTTCTTTGGGGAATGTATCGCCACAGCTTCTTCAGTTGCTCTAACGCTTAATCCTTCTGCGACTATTCGCCCTGCCAGTTTTTCGATTTCTGCCTCATCGGTTAACCCAAGTAAGGCTCGCGCATGCCCTGCCGAAATTACCCCTGCCGCAACTTTACGTTGCACCGAAAGAGGTAAATTTAACAAACGCATTGTGTTGGAAATTAGCGGGCGCGATCTGCCCAATTTTGTTGCAAGCTCATCGTGTGTGCAATTAAAGTCGGTTAGAAGTTGTGCGTAAGCAGCGCTTTCTTCAAGCGGGTTTAATTGACTGCGATGAATATTTTCAATTAAAGCTTCGCGCAATAATTCGTTATCTGGTGTCTGGCGAATGATTACTGGAATGCTCTTTAAGCCTGCAGCTTTTGCGGCGCGGAAGCGGCGCTCTCCCATAATTAGCTCGTATTTACCGGCAGATGTTTGGCGAACAACCGGTGGTTGCAAAATACCAATCTCTTTAATGGAAGCTGTTAATTCATTTAGCGCTGTTTCATCAAATACCGAACGTGGTTGACGTGGGTTGGGTGAGATTGAATCGATTGAGACTTCATTCTGTTGTGCAACTTCATTTCCCGCAACTGTCAACGATGTTGGGATTAGTGAATCTAAATTTGTTCCGAGCCCGCCACGTTTTGCACTCATGCAATCTCTCCATCGCGTTTGTAATTAATATTTACTACATTTGAATCAAATTTGATTTCATCTTTAGGTTTACCGCGTTCTGCTATTTCGCGGGCTACTTGCATATAAGCAATCGCTCCGGGAGACAATGGGTCATAAGTCATTACAGTCTGGTTATATGAAGGTGCTTCTGAAACACGCACTGCGCGTGGAATCGGGATATCAATTAACTCTTTAGGAAAATGTGAACGAACATTTGCGGCGACATCATTTGATAAACGGGTGCGGCCATCAAACATAGTTAAAACAATTGTTGATAGATCTAAGTTGGCGTTAAGTCTTTTCTTCACAACACCGTAAGTTTCAAGCAGTTGTGACAAGCCTTCTAGTGCGTAATATTCTGTTTGGATTGGAATCAATAACTCACGTGCAGCAGCAAGTGCGTTAATTGTTAATAAACCAAGTGATGGTGGGCAATCAATAAAGATGTAGTCATAATTTGGCGAAATTTCTACCAACGCTTCTTTTAACCGAAGTTCGCGCGCAACCATTGAAACTAAGTTAACTTCCGCATTCGCTAGTGATGGATTTGATGGAATGCAATCAAGGGCCGGAAACCCAGCAACTTTTTGAACCACCGCTGTAATTGGTTCATCCCCCATTAATACTTCGTAGATACCTGCGGTATCACGGTGCGGAACACCGAGTGCGGTACTTGCGTTGCCCTGTGGATCTAGATCAATTACCAATACTCGAAGGCCACCCATTGAAAGAGCGGCGGCAATATTTACTGTTGTGGTGGTCTTGCCGACCCCACCTTTTTGATTGGCTACGGTGAAGATTCGGGTTGAGGCTGGTTTAGCCATCGCCTCTTTTAGGCGGCGGACCCCAACAACCTTATTGTCGGAGTTTCCGGCAGTACCAGAATTTGTTTCACGTGAATCAGCCACGCGCTTATCTAAGCACCTTTACGTATTGAGATTATTCTTCCAAGCTCAATTCCATCGAGTTTGATCTCATGAAGCTCGGCTCCTTTGATCCCAACCATCTCGGTGGCCGCCGACTCCCCCTTCATGGCAAGGAGTGAGCCCCCGGTTTTGACCATATGCCAGCTCATCTTCTTCAACTTCTCAAGGGGAGCAACGGCACGAGCCGTTACAAAATCAGCGCTCTTTTTAACATCTTGGGCTCGCCCGCGGATGACTTGGATTGGGAAGGCAAGGTTAGGTATCGCTGCGACCGCCTCGTTAAGAAATTCGACGCGTCGTTCAAGCGGCTCAATCAGGGTTACTTGTAAATCTGGGCGCGCAAGTGCGATCACAACCCCTGGTAGCCCCGCCCCTGAGCCGATATCAAATAGGGATGCCCCATTTGGGATCAATTGGGTAATTGGCAGGCAGTTGAAGATATGGCGATCCCAAATTCGTTCGCCTTCGCGAGGGCCGATTAACCCTCTTTCAATGCCCGCGCCGACTAGGAATTCGGCAAAAGCCTGAATTGACCCCTCTTGGCCAGGAAAGTACTTGGCGATCAGCGTTTCACGTGAAACTAACTCCGGCTGGAGATTTTCCATCTAAATCCCTACGCGGGGTAGATGACTACGAAGCGATTTGGGTCTTCTCCATCAGATTCTGATGAAAGGCCCAAAGTTTGGATCGTGTCGTGGATGATTTTGCGTTCAAAGGCGTTCATTGGGTCGAGTTTGATCGAAGCGCCCGTGGTTTTAGCTTGTTCGGCCATCTTCTCGGCCAGCGCGGTCAGCTCTTTACGGCGGCCAGCGCGGAATCCATCGATATCAAGCATCAAACGGCTGCGATCGCCGGTCGATGTCTGCACAGCTAAACGGGTCAGCTCTTGGATCGCATCCAGGACTTCGCCTTCTTGGCCGACTAGGTGGCGCAACTTTCCGCCAACGATCGCCAGGCTGGCCCGGTCGTTTTCTACATCGATATCTATATCGCCATCAAGATCGGCGATATCTAGCAAACCTTCGAGGTAATCGGCGGCAATATCGCCTTCCTCTTCCAAGCGGGCGACCGTCTTTGGCGCCTTCTTGGTACCGGTTGCTGCTTCGGTCTCAACTTCGCTATCTAGTACTTCTGTGGTCTCTTCGCTCATTTTATTACTCCTTTATTTGGAAACTTTGGGCTATTCATGCGTTTTTGATAGTAAATGTCGGAATTACTTCTTCTTTTTCTTCTTTGGTTGCTTTCTCTGCCCCTTCACATCGCCCTCTTGGCCGTTCTGGCCGGGCTCTGTGTTCTCTGGGTCAATAACTGTTCCACTGGCATCGGGCTTATCTTCTTTATTTTTATGGGAACGTTTTCGTTCCAACTCTTCATATGCAGGGGAGCCCGGTGTTGGGTTTCTCTTAATGACATAGAACTGTTGTCCCCAAGTCCAGAAGTTTGTGGTCGACCAATAAATTAAAACACCTACTGGAAAGTTAACACCTGAGATTGCAAATATAACTGGGAATAAATACAACATAATTTTCTGCTGTTGCAACATCATGTTATTACTTGAATCCATCTTTGGCATTCCTTTAACCATCAACTGACGCTGGGTTGTAAAGGTTGTTGCAGACATTACAAAGATCAAAATTACGGTAACGATTTTTACTGTTGTGTCGGTTGAGCCCAAGAAGCTCTGTGAAATTTTCGCTCCGAAAAATGTCGCTTGTGCTGCGCTATCTAAATATTCACCCTTTAGAAAACCGCGTGCGATTGGTGCGGATACACCTGCATCGGTCTTTGCCGCAATTCCGTTAAGTACAGTAAATAGAGCGAAGAAAATTGGTGCTTGTGCCAAAATTGGGAAACAAGAAGCTAAAGGATTTGTTTTATGCTCCTTGTATAACTTCATCATCTCTTCTGATTGTTTCTGGCGATCATCCTTGTATTTAACCTGGATCGCCTTCATTTGTGGCTGCAGCGCTGTTAGTGCGCGCTGGCTTTTAATCTGTTTTACAAAGAGTGGAATAAGAATTATTCGAATTAAAATTACGAGACCAACAATAGAAAGAGACCAAGTAACTCCACTATCTGGTCCGAAAATAGGTGTTAGTAATTTATGGAAGAGGATGATTACACCTGAAACCAGGTTATAGAGTGGATTTAAAATAACTCCCATTAGTGAACTCCTACACTGGTTTTTTGGCTTGAAAGTGGCTGGCTCTTTACTGCGTAATCGACGCCGCCGTGCGACCACGGATTACAGCGCATCAAACGCCGGATTGACATGGCCACACCACGAAGACCGTAATGTGAAATTGCTGATGCGGCATATGAAGAACATGATGGGTAATACTTGCAGCGCGCCGGGAAGGCTGGGGAAATCCATTTTTGGTATCCGTTAATTACCGCCACAAAAATCTTTCGCATTACTTCGCCGCAATTCGTGAAGTGCGATCTAATAATTTATTGGTTAGTTTTTCGATTTCAACACCAACAGCATCAATATTGTTTTTGGCTAAAGCGCGAATTACCAGCAGTGAACCAGATGGCAATTTAGAAAGTTGTGGGTTCACCGCATGGCGAACCTTGCGCGCTAAAGCGTGGCGCATCACCGATCCACCAACAGATTTATTGATAATCAACCCGCACTTTGGCCGGTCGTGATTTGTGACAGGGGAGATGTAAAGGTATCCAACAAAGTTTTCTGTAGTAACGCGGGTTCCGCTCTTTGTTGCTCGAGCAAAATCGGCGCTTACGGTCAAACGTGCGTTTTTAGGCAGCACGAGGGTCTCGGGTGCGGCTCTGTTACTTACGCAGAAAGACGAACGCGGCCTTTAGCGCGACGGGCTGAAAGAACTGCACGTCCTGCTCGGGTTGCCATGCGTGCGCGGAAGCCATGCTTCTTGGCGCGACGACGAGTGTTAGGTTGGTATGTGCGCTTTGTCATGGTGACTCCTTTAAAGCTTTTGTAGGTAGAGCAGGTTTTCGCCGGACTAGGTTTTTGCTGACCTAGCTCGCGGTTTTACCAACTTCTTTGAACTCTTCATAAATACGGGGGAAGCAAGGGTGTAACGGTAGAGGTGCGGATACAGGCGGGTCAAACTGGAGGCCAGGTTTAGGGTTGTGGATAACCACTTGCTTTTCTTGCCAAAGAGCCCTACTTTTCACCTCTGTCCACAGGTATCCGTCAAAGTGGCTCTAAATCAAGGGTAAAGCCCTACTTTAGACCACAGCCTGTGGATAAACTTGTGGATAGTCCAAGGGGGCGAGTATGGCCGTTGTTGAGATCGAACTCGCTGATCTTTGGGACCGAGTTATTGAACATGTCTCACTTGGAGAACCCCAGCACCGCGCTTTCTTAACAATGACTAAGCCACTTGGGTTGATCCAGAGCGATGGCGGCATCACAAATTTGTTGGTTGCTGCGCCAAATGTTTTTGCAAAGGATGTTCTCGAATCCCGGCTGCGAATTGTTGTTAACGAAGTACTAACTCGCGAACTCGGTGATAAAACAAATATTGCAGTGATGGTTGATGAGTCACTTGAACTCGCAGATCATCCCGCCCCAACAGTTGTTATTGAACCAACCCCCACCCGCCCCGGCACAGGCCGCGAAGGTTCTGATCTTGGTGCACGCAAAAGCGATGAACCTTCACAATTAAATCCGCGTTACATCTTTGAAACTTTTGTTATTGGTGCATCAAATCGTTTCGCCCATGCCGCAGCGGTTGCAGTAGCCGAAGCACCAGCGAAGGCATACAACCCGTTATTTATTTATGGCGAGTCAGGCCTTGGAAAAACCCACTTATTACACGCTATTGGCGCATATGCCAAAGAGTTATATGGCAGCGTACGGGTTCGTTATGTTTCATCTGAAGAGTTCACAAATGACTTCATTAACTCGATTCGTGACGATAAAGCCTCGGCTTTCCAACGCCGCTATCGCGACCTTGATGTTCTTTTAGTCGATGATATTCAATTCTTAGAAAATAAAGAGCGCACCCAAGAAGAGTTCTTCCACACCTTTAACACTTTATATAACGCCAATAAACAAATAGTTATCTCATCTGATCGTCCGCCAAAACAATTAACTACTTTGGAAGATCGCCTCCGTTCTCGTTTCGAGTGGGGTTTGATTACCGATATTCAGCCTCCAGAGTTGGAAACTAGAATTGCAATTCTGCGCAAGAAAGCTGCGCAAGATAAATTAAACGCACCTGATGACGTACTTGAATATATCGCCAGCAAAATTTCTACAAATATTCGCGAACTTGAAGGCGCACTTATTCGTGTGACAGCTTTTGCTAGCCTTAACCGACAAGGTGTTGATTTAAGTCTTGCTGAAATTGTTTTAAAAGATTTGATTCCAAGTGTCGCGGGCCCAGAAATAACCGCCGCCACAATCATGGCTCAAACATCTACTTACTTCAGCCTCACAATCGATGATTTATGTGGGACTTCTCGCTCTCGGGTTTTAGTTAACGCCCGCCAAATCGCAATGTATTTGTGCCGCGAGTTAACTGAACTCTCGTTGCCAAAGATTGGGCAGACCTTCGGGGGCCGCGATCACACAACTGTTATGCACGCCGATCGTAAGATTCGCCAGTTGATGGCCGAGCGCCGATCGATCTATAACCAAGTCACTGAGTTAACCAACCGGATTAAATCTCAGAACAGAGGTTGATTTCGGTTAAATGTCCGATTTAAGAACCTTACCCCCAGATGTGGAGAAGGTGTGGATAACTGTGGATCGCAGAGTGTTTTCTGTGGTTATCAAAGTTTTTAAAGTTGGTTTTTTAAAAAAGGGGAAAGGATTTGGCGATGAGCGTTAGCTTTACACACAGTTACGGCTTCTTTATCCACACCTTTTTAACAGCACGACACGCCTTTGAGCAGGGTTTTCTTATCTTATCCACAGTTCTTCCTTTTGGTTACTACTACTACCTTTATATAGATAAAACCCGCTCCCAAACGAACCCCACAGCCCCAAACCAATTTTTTGGGCTATCTAACCTGTTAGACACTATGAAAGACTTTCAACTAAAGAAATTGAGGGCAACCGCGTGAAATTTACTGTCGAGCAAGGCGCACTTACTGATGGCGTCAACTGGGTATCCCGCAGCCTTTCAACTAGACCAATTAAAACCGAGCTACTCGGAATCGTTATTGATGCAACCGGGGATGAAGTAATTCTTTCTGGATCTGATTTAGAAACATCAAGTAAAGCTTTCTTTAAAGCAGAGATTTCACAACCAGGAAAAGTATTGGTCCCTGGAAAACTACTTGCTGAAATTTCTAGATCTCTCCCTAATAAACCAATCACCATCGCACTCGATGGCACAAGAGTTTTAGTGACATCAGGCTCTGCAAAATTTACACTTCCCACACTTTCTATCTCTGAATATCCAGGTTTGCCAGAACTACCGGAAACAACCGGTGTTGTAGCAAGTGATGTGTTCGCAACCGCAGTTGCACAAGTTGCAATCGCTGCCGGTAAAGATGACTCCCTGCCAACCCTCACAGGCGTGCATATTGAAATAAACGAAGACACCGTCACACTTGCCGCCACTGATAGATACCGTTTGGCTGTTCGTGAATTTACCTGGCAACCATCAACCCCAGGACTTTCTACAACATCACTGCTTCGTGGCCGCACAATTGCTGATGCCGCCAAATCTTTAACTGGATCTAAAAACGTTTCACTCTCTTTTGCACCAAACACAAGCAACGATCGCCTCGCTGGTTTCGCCGGCGAAGGCAAATCCATGACATCAAGAATGTTAGATGGAACATTTCCTCCATACCGCCACTTGCTCCCACAAGATGTAACCACAACCGCGATCGTTGAAGTAGCACCGTTCTTAGATTCGGTTCGCCGCGTTGCACTCGTGACTGATAAAACAGTTCCGCTGCGCCTGGAATTTGCCAACAACACAGTTTCATTAGAAGCAGGCGCAGGCGAGGAAGCACAAGCCACTGAAGCAATTGAGATCTTGTTAAACGGCGAACCAATTTCTATCGCCTTCAACCCAATATTTTTAGCAGATGGCCTGCAATCTGTTGGCACATCATTTGTTCAAATTTCATTTACCGGTTCTAACAAACCAGCAATCCTCAGTGGAAAATCAGATCGCGACGGCAAAGTAATTGAAAATTACCGTTACCTTCTAATGCCGATGCGCTACGCCTCATAATTACTTTAAAGATTTAATTAAAGGCACACAAATGCGCGTCACTAAATTAGCGCTGACCAACTTTCGTTCATATAAAAACCTTGAACTCGAGTTTGGTGCCGGACCCACCACCTTCGTCGGCAACAACGGCTCTGGTAAAACAAATATCGCCGAAAGTTTGATTTATCTCGCCCACCTTTCATCTCACCGGGTATCTCAAAACCTCCCCTTATTAAATCTTGGATCTGAGCAAGCCATCATCCGCGCAGAAATTGAACGCGATAACCGCACCTTGCAGGTTGATTTAGAAATTAATGCAAATAAAGCCAACCGGGCGCGTTTAAACCAAAACCCAACTAAATCACAACGCGAGATATTAGGTGCACTGCAAGTAATTTACTTTTCCCCAGAAGATTTAGATTTGGTGCGAGGTGAACCCACCCACCGTCGGGACTTCCTTGATAAATTACTAATTACGCGCGCCCCACGCCTAGCCGGTGTTATCTCTGATTACGAACGAGTTGTTAAACAACGCAACACACTTCTTAAAACACGCACACCCGAAAATGCACTTGCTCCTTGGACCGAACAATTAATTAACCTAGGCGCACAATTAAGCGCCGAACGCATGGCTTTAGTAGAAGCCCTCAATCCTTACGTCGCTGCAAATTACGCCAATTTAAATGAAGTAAAACCTGCATCTATTTCTTATAAATCTAGTACAGATGGCTTATCAACTAACACTGAAGAAAACTCACAACTTCTTACGGCGCGGCAATTAGAAGTTGCGCGCCAAGAGATCGAACGCGGAGTTTCGCTAATTGGTCCACACCGCGATGATTTACATCTTCAACTTGGTGACTTCCCCGCAAAAGGTTATGCCAGCCACGGCGAATCTTGGTCAATGGCGATATCACTGCGAATCGGTTCTTACAATCTATTAAAATCAGAGGGAGCAGAACCAATTCTAATCCTCGACGATATTTTTGCAGAACTAGATACCACCCGCCGCCAACAATTAACTTCAGTAACTCAAATGGCAGAGCAAACTATTATCACCGCAGCTGTTGAAAGCGACCTGCCGGCCGAATTACTATCTACTAAATATTATGTGACCCCCGGTGTTGTATCGAAAGAGCGGACAAGTGATGAGTAAACGTGACTTAGCCCTTGATCTCTTCCGCAGTTATAAAACCGGATTTATTAAAAAATCTAAACCTGTGCAAGAGCGCACCAATACCCCGGGTGATCCAACACTTATCAGTGAAGTAATGTCAGATTTAATAAACCAACGCGATTGGCATTTAGGAATTGCAGAAGGAACACTGTTTTCTTCTTGGAAAGAAATTGTTGGCGCAGATATCGCATCACACACGACACCAATCTCACTTCTTGAAGGCGCACTTCTAATTCAATGTTCATCAACTGCATGGGCCACGCAATTAAACGCAGTCGGACAAGATTTACTAAATACAATTCAAAGTTCCACACCGGGTGCCGGCGTAATCTCACTCGCATTTATTGGCCCACAAGCGCCTTCTTGGAAACGAGGTTTGCGGACAATCAAAAATGAGCGCGGGCCTCGGGATACCTACGGTTAGAGCGCTTTAACCCCCCTCACCCACTAGGAACCCTCACCCACGCTCAGAAAATGGCGCATTTGGCACACCTATGCCTTTTTACGGCTAGCAGGCTTTTCATTTACCGATAGGATTATCAGGCTCAGTGAAGGAATTCCCCTTCTAGGCGGGTTTTAAGGCCAGAACCAGATTTGTAAGGAGCTTTTGTGACGAAGCAAGCCGGCGGATATGACGCCAGTTCGATCACCGTCCTTGAAGGCCTCGACGCTGTCCGCAAGCGCCCCGGAATGTATATCGGTTCAACCGGTGAACGCGGTCTGCACCACCTGGTCTATGAAGTAGTCGATAACTCAGTTGATGAAGCTCTCGCGGGTTACTGCGATGAAATAAATATAACTTTGATGGAAGACGGCTCACTGCAATGCATCGACAACGGTCGCGGAATTCCAGTTGATATCCACCCAGTTGAAAAGAAGCCAGCACTCGAAGTTGTCCTTACAGTTTTACACGCCGGCGGAAAATTCGGTGACGGTGGTTACTCAGTTTCCGGCGGATTACACGGTGTTGGAATTTCAGTCGTTAACGCACTGTCAACCGACTTATCTGTGCAGGTGCAGCGCGATGGTTTCTTTTGGAGCCAAGAATATAAATTAGGAGTACCAACTGCGCCAGTTAAAAAAGGCGGCGCATCTGAAAAAACCGGAACCACAGTTCAGTTCTGGCCTTCTAAGGAAATTTTTGAAACTACAGATTTCTCATTTGAAGTTTTATCCACTCGTTTTCGCGAAATGGCATTTCTAAATAAAGGCCTTCGTTTAACCCTCACCGATTTGCGCCCTGGCCACGTTGATGAAAAAGGCGAGCCGCTTAAAGTTAACTATAAATACGATGGTGGCATTTCAGATTTCGTCAAACACTTAAATTCAACGCGCGGTGAAACCCACAAATCCATCATCTTCTTTCAAGGCGAAGATAAGAAAGCCAAACTTTCCCTAGAAGTTGCCATGCAGTGGAACGCTGGGTTCTCTGAATCTGTTTACACCTTCGCGAATACGATCCACACCCACGAAGGTGGAACCCACGAAGAAGGTTTCCGCACCGCACTTACATCTGTTGTTAACAAATTTGGCGAAGAAGCTGGTTACATCCGCAAGAAAGAAGACCGCTTAACCGGCGATGATGTGCGCGAAGGTTTAACTGCGATTGTCTCTATTAAAATGGCTGAGCCACAATTCGAAGGACAAACCAAAACAAAACTAGGCAACACAGAAGCAAAGTCATATACCCAAAAATCTGTAAATGAATTTTTAACGCAGTGGTTTGAACAAAACCCACAAGAAGGTAAAGATATTGTCCGTAAAAGCATTGACGCTGCAGCCGCACGTGTCGCAGCGCGCAAAGCACGTGATTTATCACGTAATCGCAAAGGTTTACTCGAAGGTCGTGGAATGCCCGGCAAGCTAGCTGATTGCCAATGGACTGATCCAGCCAAGTGCGAGCTTTACATTGTTGAAGGTGACTCTGCGGGCGGTTCTACAAAAGGTGGTCGTGATTCACGTAACCAAGCGGTGTTGCCGATTCGCGGCAAAATTTTAAATGTTGAAAAAGCGCGCATCGATCGCGTGTTGCAAAACAACGAAGTGCAAGCCTTAATTACCGCACTTGGCACTGGCGTTCACGAAGATTTCGATATCGAAAAACTTCGTTACCACAAGATTATTTTGATGGCCGATGCTGATGTTGACGGACAACATATCCGCACACTCTTGCTCACTTTGTTATTCAGATTTATGCGTCCACTGATTGAAAACGGCTTTGTCTACTTGGCATCACCACCACTTTATAAAATTAAATGGGGCGGCAAAGACGAGGTGCAATATGCCTTCTCTGATCGCGAACGCGATGGCATGATCAAAATTGGTTTAGATGCCGGAAAACGTTTACCAAAAGATGATGGTATTCAACGCTTTAAAGGTTTAGGTGAAATGCCCGCAAAGGAATTGTGGGACACAACAATGGATCCAGAACACCGCGTCTTAATTCAAGTAACTCTCGATGACGCCGCCGCAGCCGATGATCTTTTCTCGGTATTAATGGGTGAAGATGTAGAACAGCGCCGCGCATTTATTCAACGTAATGCTAAAGACGTTAGATTCTTGGATATCTAAATGGCTGAAGATAAAACTCCTGTAGACCGCACCGGTATGGCTAACCCCGGCGATGATTTTGACCGCATTGAAACCGTTGACTTACAAGTTGAGATGGCGCGTTCTTATCTTGACTATGCAATGTCAGTTATTGTCGGACGCGCACTGCCCGATGTTCGCGATGGATTAAAACCTGTTCACCGCCGCGTTTTATATGCGATGTATGACGCGGGTTATCGCCCAGATAAGGGTTACTACAAATCTTCTCGCATCGTCGGTGATGTCATGGGTAATTACCATCCGCACGGTGACACCGCGATTTATGACACCGTTGTTCGTTTAGCCCAGCACTGGTCACTTCGTTATCCATTAGTAGATGGCAACGGAAACTTCGGTTCTCCCGGCAATGATCCAGCGGCTGCAATGCGTTATACCGAAGCCCGGCTTTCACCAATCGCGATGGAGATGATGCGCGATATCGATGAAGATACAGTTAACTTCTCACCAAATTACGACGGCCGATCACAAGAACCAGATGTATTACCAAGCCGCTTCCCAAACTTATTGGTCAACGGTTCTGCCGGTATCGCAGTTGGTATGGCTACAAATATTCCTCCGCACAACCTGCGTGAAATCACTGAAGGCGTTATTTACTCACTCAATAACCCTGATCTAAAACCAGAAGAACTCCTTGCTGAGCTGCTAAAGATTGTTAAAGGCCCAGATTTCCCAACCAAAGCTTTAATTGTTGGTCGCACCGGAATCGAAGAGGCTTATCGCACTGGTCGCGGTTCGGTGACTATGCGCGCTGTCGTGCAAGTGGAAGAAATAAATAAGCGCACCTGTTTAGTTGTTAGCGAACTTCCCTACCAAGTTAACCCAGATAACCTGGCGCTTAAGATCGCTGAGTTAGTAAAAGACGGCAAAATTAAAGGTATCGCGGATGTGCGCGATGAAGGTAACGAACGTCTTGGCCAACGTTTAGTAATCGTTCTTCAATCATCGGCAATTCCTAAAGTTGTATTAAATAATCTTTACAAGCAGACCCAACTGCAAGATACCTTCGGCGCAAATATGTTGGCACTTGTTGATGGCGTGCCACGCACCCTGCGCCTTGACGAATTTATTAAGTTCTATATTCAGCACCAAGTCGAAGTAATTATTCGCCGCACCAAATATCGCTTAGCTGAAAAAGAGAAGCGTGCTCACATCTTGCAGGGTTATCTCAAAGCCCTCGATGCATTGGACGCAGTGATCGCGCTAATCCGTGCCTCAACAACGCCGGAGGAAGCGCGCACAGGTTTGATGAAGTTACTTGATGTTGATGAAGTACAAGCGAATGCAATTCTTGATATGCAGCTGCGCCGTATCGCAGCCTTGGAACGTCAGAAGATCAATGATGAATACAACGGTCTTATGGCAGATATCGTCGAACTCAACGAAATCTTGGCCAGTGAAGCAAAACAGCGCCAGATAATCATTACAGAGCTCACCGATTTAACTGCTAAGTACGGCGATGAGCGCCGCACCCAAATCGTTGCCAGCGAAGGTGATTTCTCCGCTGAAGATTTAATCCCAGATCAAGATGCAGTTGTCACAATTACTCGCACTGGTTATGCCAAGCGCACCAATGCCGATCTTTATAAGACACAACGTCGTGGAGGTCGCGGCGTGAAAGGCGCAGCTTTAAAGCAAGATGACATTGTCGATCACTTCTTCGTTGCCAGCACACACGACTGGTTATTGTTCTTTACCAACCAAGGCCGCGTTTACCGCGCAAAGGTGCACGAACTCCCAGATGCTGGTCGCGATGCTCGCGGACAACACGTTGCCAATCTAATGGCATTTAAATCTGATGAAACTATTGCTCAAGTCTTATCAATTAAAGATTACACAGCATCTCCTTACTTAGTCCTTGCCACAAAAACTGGTTTAGTTAAGAAGACACCTTTAACTGAATACGATTCACCTCGCACTGGTGGATTGATTGCAATCTCACTAAAACCAGGAGATGAAGTTGTCTCTGCTGCGCTTGTAAATAAAGATGATGAGTTGTTACTTGTTTCTAAGAAAGCAATGTCGCTTCGCTTCGCCGCAGATGAAGAATCACTTCGCCCAATGGGTCGCTCCACTAGCGGTGTAATCGGAATGAAGTTCCGAGCCGGCGACGAATTGTTAACTATGGCGCGCATTGATTCAAAAACTGCATCTTCATTTGTATTTACAGCAACCGATGGTGGTTACGGTAAGAAAACCCCACTCGATGAATATCGTTTACAAGGTCGCGGCGGTATTGGAATCAAAGCTGCCAAGATCGATGAAAATTCTCGCGGTTCACTTGTCAGCGCACTTGTTCTTGCTGACTCAAGTGAAATCCTTGCGATAACTTCTGCCGGCACTGTTATGCGCACACCTGCCGCCGAGGTGCGCCAGACTGGTCGCGATTCAATGGGCGTTCGCTTGGTAAACCTCGATGAAGGCGTTGTACTGCTCTCTGTTACACAGAACCAGGAAGATGAGATTTCCGCTAAATAACGCTACGCTGTCGCCTTCTGCGCTAAGGCGTGCGTTTTGGTCTCTTGGAGAAGTTCAAGTAACCTAGCGCTTCTGCAATAAAGAGTGATCTTTCTTGCGGGCCCATAGCTCAGCCTGGTTAGAGCGCTTCCCTGATAAGGAAGAGGTCGGTGGTTCAAGTCCACCTGGGCCCACC
>Ga0209442_1000330_pt1 | contig 28259 bp, 58 predicted proteins | sample LauGreSBDMM110DD_2_FD_187565 | JGI IMG/M metagenome (GOLD analysis project Ga0209442, IMG submission 187565) | Freshwater lake microbial communities from Lake Michigan, USA - Sp13.BD.MM110.DD (SPAdes) (version 2) | ecosystem: Environmental > Aquatic > Freshwater > Lake | place: Lake Michigan...
ATGTCATCAACATATTATCACAATCATTTTTTTGTAAATGATGTTGAATTTCATTTTCGATTTCTCGTTTACGCATCATTATCTCCAAGTTCTATGATTTTCTGCAACGTGTTCGAGACCATCATATTCACATATGTGCCATTTCACATCATCAGGTATTTCCACCACTTTCAAATTAGCATAGACACCATTGGCTTTTGAACCCAATGACTCCACAACGGCAACCAAATCAAGATCAGACCGATCCTTAGTCATGTCCCGTGAATACAAATAGTGTTCATCATCACCCAAATGGCCGGCATCGTAATATTCACACCAATCATAATCTTCACGGTGGCGCTTTTCCCATGCTATGCCTTTAAGGCCGAGAAATATTTCAAATGCAGAATCGGATAAACCGAAACCACCAAAACTATCATTTATAACTATCTTCATTCTTCAACTCCGAAATGTTTTTTGATCTCTATCACACAATCCCTGCGAAACGCATTCTCAATTTGATCTCTATAATCTTTGTATCCAGGAGAAAGGTTTTCTACAATACCAACACATTCCCGCACAATCAACTCGGCAAACTTGTTCAGCTCATATCCTGTAACATCTTTCAGTACAGTCCCGTCTTTGTTAAAGACCTCAGACTGGATCAACAGTTGTTTAATTCGTTCGTTCATTCTTCAACCTCATATTGTGTTACCTGATTAACCACAGATTGCATACTCAGCCAAATCAGACCAGTTTTTACCTGCGCCTTGGCGAATCTTTGTTACCTGAATCAGTGTACGGAGCGACAACTCTTTGACTGTATCTTGGTGCTTCTCAATCAAATTCATGGCGTCAGTCTTAATGACCTTGTCAAACTCAGGCATGAATTCACCAGTATTTAACAGGTGACGCATACGCTCAATTTTCTGTTTAGTATTCATTGACAAATCAACTGCCAATGAACGGGTCAGGATAGCCTGATCGATATTGGATGCGGACAAGTTGGAGATAAACACGACACGACCTTTGAATTCAAAGGATGTTGGCAAATCTTCATCTTTGATATCAGCACGCCATGAAATGATACGGCGTGAATAAGAATCGAGCGCACCTTTGAGCAGGTTCAATGATGTAGGATCTTTGAGGACGGAATCACAATCATCAAACACAATAACGCCATCTTTATTCTCATACAGCGTACGGTACAGGCCTTTAGGTGTAGAGTAACCTTTGATAACACGGAAAGTCTTGGTAGACTTCAGGATGGTACCAACAGCGAAATCATCAAGCACGGACACATCTTTGAAACCAAGTGCTGTCAGCGTTTGTGACACAGTAAAGGACTTACCAAGACCACCAGGACCAGTCACAACAACGGATGCCTGTGCGCCACTGGCAAGCATAGTAACCATATCAGACACAAAGCCGAAGCGTTGGTTGATGGAGAAACGGGACTCAGCAACAGGCGCAACAGAATTGGATTCTGATTGTGCTTTACGGATGACATAATCCATATGTGCCTTGTTTGCACGTTTCACGGTTTTGCCGTTGATAACAGCAACATACTTACCATTTACAAATTTAACGTCAATCATGTTCACTCCTAATCAATCAATACTACGTATTATACAGGTTTCGGCACAAATGGCAATATACTACTTTAGTTCTCAAGCAGACCGGTCAAGTATTATTACTTGATTCCGTTCTTTTCCTTTATTTTATCAAGCACCAACCGTATCAAGGTCAACTGGAAACACTCTCCCATAGTCTTTCCTGTGACTGGTAGTGTGTTCAACGCAGCTGCCATTCGGATGTCTTGGCTCTCTTGGTCGGTTAATGTGACAATCATATAATCCATTTCCATACAGATATAAACAACCAAACATTTCCAATGCCTAACAAAACCACCAACATATCTAAAAGTGTAATAACGGGGCTTTTGTGTTCTTTTACTTTATTGATTTTTTGTATTGGTTTAACTTCGGCAGCACCAAGGTGCAAATCAACCAGTTTTGGTAGATATTCTGGCTCATCAGGAAAATCCAAATCATTCATATTACCACCATGAATCATAGTAAACGGCATCACCTACAGCGACAGCTGCCATTGCTTTGCCAATGAATTCCATGTCCTGTGCAACAGAATCGGGGCCGGGTGGATTATCACCAAAAAAGAAACCAGTGGTTTCAGGCAATCGGCCTTTTGTCACATCTACTGCCAATCGCTGCAGGTCTTCCATGGTTAATCGCACTTTCACGCAATTAAACGATTCTTTGGTACCACCCTTTTCACGATACAGGCGTTCCATCCAACCATGCAGGTCATGGTGTTTACGCCAATAATACAGTTCTTCAACTTTATTGGAACCTTCATCATCAGAAGCGACCGAAAAGTCATCAATGGCGTCCTCTGCTTTGACACACCAAGCGTACATATCTAAACCCATCATTTACTCCTTATTTCAGCACAATGCCGTCAACATTATATTTTTTCTTCAAAAATGCCAAACACGCTTCAGGTGTTGGCCGAGCAGCTTCTTGTTTGCCATTCATCATAGCAACCCATTTCTGCCGATCTTCACGGAAGAACACCGTACCATCAGGATGTGTAGTCTTGGTGCCTTTGACAATAGAACCGACACGGACATTTCCAACAGTTGAAATAACCAGTTTGGTCACTGTGCGTTGGCGTGCCATCTTACGTGCTGCAGGTTTGACCTTGGCAACTTTTGGTGACTTTTCTTCAACTTTGGCAATACCTGTATTGGGGTCAAATCGTGGGCCGGTCATAGGACCAACCCATGGGAAGAAACCAACAGGCGATGGTCGACCAACAAATGATAATGCTTCGGTCATATCAGACCCACACATTGACCATGTATCAGTTTCCGCATCATACCAGCGATAATACTTGCCTTGCATACCACGGTCGACCAAATACATGGCGGTTTGTGTGGGTTTACCAGTTTGAAATTCCATGATATTATCCTTATTTTGCAGCGAATTTTTCCATTACGGTCGGTGTGTACAGGCGATTGGTCAACAAAGGATAAACTTTACGTTCTTTCACATTGCCAATATTCAACTCTGCCAAACACTGTAAACCATAATTGGAGAATTTAGCACCTGACAATACATCCAACATATAAACCCAATTCAAATCTTTCATAATCATTCCAATTCATTCAAAGCGTCAATAATACAAGAATCAGCAACACTCATTTGTGATTCTAACGATATAAAACCATTTTCACAGGCATAATGGTATACATCAGCAAGCAACTCCTGTGCCTGTTTTAGTTTATCTTTCAATTCTGAGTTAGTCATTACTTTTACCTTAATCTAAAAGAACCATGTATTCTGCTGGGTAGTTTTTGCGAAACCAGTCCAGACCTTTGCGGACCATTTTGTAGTCGCCTGTCATTTGACAACCCATTATGGTATCATACACAGCAACCGCTTCAGGTGTCAGCATTACACCTTCACCAGAAAACGGATTTTTTACCTCGACAGATTCCTTATCGAGCACCATACAATCAAACGGCAATTTTATCTTCATACTATCTCCAATCAACAATCAGGATCAAAATCGTGCCATTCCTGTGCTTCATCAGGTTGGCCGTCATAGTCATTATCACCAAAATTTGATGAAATGTCACGCTGTTCCAATTCCATAATCAATTCTTCATCGCTCATTGCACGATAGCCTTTGAAACCCGAATCCAATATGGACCTCAACAATTCCACGCCATAATCGGAATTCATCACGGTATCAAAATCATTATCAACCAATTCCTGTATTGCTTTTTCACGGTCAAACATAATTATTCTCCAATGTGTGAAATATCGTCAATTTCAATTTCCAGATTTTCAAAATCTACCTCTGGCAGATATGATTCGAGCACCTTAGTAGGCACACGCTTCAGCAATTCTTCCAAAGCCGTCAAATCATAACCACGCATATCAATCTCAATTTGAGTAATAACACGGTCAACCAACGATTTTTGCATTTCCATAATTTTTACCTCAATGTTACCTGATTAAAACGAAAAGTTTTCCAACTCAGCAATTTGCTCACGAATGAATGCCATATCTTCCGAATCGAATTCTGGATCCATACGTTCCAGATCATAATTCAAATCTTCAATATGAGAATCAACAAAATCCAATGCCATCTCACGATATGCAACAGGATCAAGACGCTTCACAATCTGCGAGCGTGAGAATGTCAAATTGCCGATAATTACATCGCCGTCACAATCCAACATTTCATCAATCATTTCGATAATCATTTCGTTTCGCATTTTTTTACCTCATCAATTTATAAACACAATTATACTAGACTTTACCTGAATTGGCAACCTGTACACCTTAGTTCTCAATAATACAACTGGAGAACTAAAGTTTACCTGCTTACCTCCTGTATACTGCAAAAGTAGTAGCATCCGCCTGCAAACAAGTGCTTTGGCGAGTATTTTGTGAACGAAAGGTTCTATGAACCCGAGGACCACGATACCTTAGTTTTACTTTTGTGCCCATTGCTTTGTAATACGCAAGTACACGTTCCCGCATTTCAACAGGCACGCCTTTGAATAAGGAATTATTACTGGGACTGCGATACAACTCATACAGTACATGAAAAGTTCTCACTTTTTCTTCAAATGTCATCATTTTGTATTACTCCAAACACGCCAACTCGGCTTGTAATTCTTCCGTACTCATCATCGGCAGGATTGTAGTAATATATTCTACAAATTTGTCCGCATCTGAATACCCTTGCATTACAAGATGTTCAATTATTAATGCTAAAGTTTCATTTTTAGTCATAATCTCTCCCAACCGTTTAAAAATCAATTATCGCACAAAAAACACAGAATGGCAACCGTACACAATAGTTCTCAAGCCGGCCGCTGGACTGCTTTAGTATCTACAATACAAGAAACCGACATAGAACTAAAGTTTACACTTTGTAGAATATAACCTTGATTGTATAATGCCAAAGTAATACGATCCGTGATTGTATCTAATACTTTTTGTTCAGCTTCTGACCGGTCACGGTGTAATACCTCAGTATTAACAAGATTCAAATCAGAGCAAGAAAAAGGTATTACATAGTAATCTTTTCTTAATTCATACTTTTTATTGAAGTGAATAGTATTCATTTTGTCCTTTGTGTACTATTGTTTTCGAAATATGAGTCCATTATACCAGAATCCATAGGATTGGCAATATAAGAGAAAAGTCTTACATTATGGCCATGGAGTACTAAAGTATTCATTATAATGCTGTGGATAACTCTGTGTATAAAATGTTGATAAGTCGCAGGATAACTTCGTTGCTGTGTATATGCTGTGGATAACTCCGAGTTCCATGTTAATGAGTACTTCCAGGTTACCTCAAGGCCTGGTATACTGAAAAAGTACTAAGATTCCGCATGAAATACTGCAAAAGTGTCATAAAGTGCAATTTTGTGTGCTTTTGTATTACCAACGCATGACATTTCGCATTATGAAGTAATAAAAGAGTTTTAGTCTGCACCTGCCATGGTACCTTAAAGCATTACAAAGGATTTTCCCGGTAATACTATGGTTCTCAGAACATTTCGAGTTGCCCACTGAATACTTTTGTTTCAAATTCGTATATAATACATTGTACTTCATCAGCAAAGCCCAACTCACACAAAAGTTTACACTCCTGTATGAAGGGTTCGTGTCCTAAACCAAAAGTATACAGCATATCTTCTAGTTCTTCTAAACGTACTGATAAAGCATTCATTTTTCCCATTGTAGTACTCCTGTGTTAATATGTGGTTATTATACTATAGAACCGAGGGATTGGCAATATAAGAAAAAAGTACTCCAGTTTGGTGAAGTAATGAAAAAGTTGTACATAATGCTATAGTATGCAGCCCCAGCGTCCACCCCAGTCTGCTTTCGAATAGGTCCCATTATACAGGTCCTGCTGTGGTTGGCAATATAGCGCAAAGGTTCTCAGTTGCTCCGATGGAGTACTAAAGTGTACCATTGCCAAAACCTGTAAAATCGCCTATACTTCATCCATATTAATTGAAAAGGAAACGAAAATGACTGATTTTGAAAAACGCTGCTACGGTATGTCAACTGCTGATATCCGTGAGCAGTATATGCAAAGCATCACCGCCAGGTTCTCTGGTCTGGAAATGGTTGTAATGAGCATATTGTCGGACGCTCAAGAGCTGCAGTCCTTCACCCATACACAAGCGCTTGACCGGTCACGCCAGCTTATGAATATTGCAAAATATATCTTGAGCGAAATGCTGGAAGAAAAAAGTACTCAGGTTGCCTAAACGGCAATAATCGGTTATAATTGACTCTTACAAACAAACAAACACACAAAGGAAATAAAATGTCAAAAGCTCTCTCCCCCCTGCAGGTTGAATTGATCTCTGCTCGTGCTTCTTTAAAATTCTTTAAAGGCGAGGTTGCATATCTTGCCGCTAAGGTCAAGGTAGAAGCAGAAGCGGCACAGGCCGAGAAAATCGTGGCCGCTGAAGCGAAGCGTGCTGCTGCTATTGTGAAAGCAGAAGCACGCCTTGCTAAACTGGTTGCAAAGCAAGTTGGTGCTGTGGGTGCTAAGGCGATCAAAGCCAACAAGCGCCCCAGTAAAACCGCGGTGTACGCTTCAGAAGCGAATGCTCTGGCCGCTAGAATCAAAGCTGGTTTGTCCACAATATAACCAATCCCCCGAGGCGAGCGACCCCTCGGTTTTTTAAAGGAATTGGTTCGGTTGTGGTTTGAAAACAAAAGTATTCATTTGAGGTAGTATGATAAAAGTATTCATTTTCGTGGTTGGTCTCCTGGTGGGCGCTTATTTTAACACCGCGGTCCTAGAATTGGCAAGCGCTTGTTGCTCTGCTGCCGGCCAAGGGATCATGCTTTTGGGACGTCAAATAGTCCAGCTGGGTAGCTGAATACTATAGTATACGGTTGCCATTTTCAGTGGTTCTGGTATAATAACTCCATCAAATCAAGAAAGCAAAGCGAAATGAATAAACTCTCAAAAACCTCCAAGCTCGATAATATCCTCAGCTGGTCTCTGCAAGCACTGGAAACCTGTCCCGGCTCTGTGTCGGCTTCAGGTGCTCTGGTTGACGCTTGCTCCGGATGCTACGCCACCACCGGATGCTACTCCTTCAAAGGCACTAAAGCAGTCCGCGCCGATAATAAGGCTGCATGGCAAGAGGCTGGCTGGGTTGACACCATGGTGGCTGCTCTCAAAAAGCAGAGCTACTTCCGTTGGTTTGATTCTGGTGATATGTACTCCCTCTCCTTGGCTGTGAAAATGTACGAGGTTATGGCTGCCACTCCCCACGTCAAGCACTGGTTACCAACACGGATGTATAAATTCGCTAAGTTTAATGCCATACTGGCCAAGATGGAGGCACTGCCTAATGTCATGGTCCGTAGGTCCTCGGATGCTATTGACGGTACATATACTGCTGGTGTGCATGGCTCCACAATTTTACCTGATGCTACCTCGGTGCCATCCGGTGTTACCTTATGCACCGCTTATGAGCATGGCGGTAAATGTAATGGCTGCCGCGCTTGCTATGACAAATCGGTGGAAGTGGTTGGTTATCCTGCACACGGCCGCAAAATGGCTAAGGTTATTCGGTTGGCAGTGGCTGCTTAAGGTTTTCGCTTCCCCCTTGAGGCTTGGCTGGATGGGGGGTTTGGGACAGAGCTCTGGTGGCTCTGTCCCTTTTTTTATGGCTCACTGGGGAGCAGTAGCGGTGAGGGATGGGGGTACCGTAGGTAAGCGATTAGCAAAAAAAGCTGTACCAGGTCAAACTCTTTTTTCCAATTTTTTATTTTCTGGGGCTCCCAATGGATCCACGAAATTTTTTTCAGGAGCCCCTACAAGGTTTTTTTGTTTTTCCAATATTTCATTGATTATGGCAATAGCTTTGTTTGCTTGACCTCTCGGGTCATCAGTCGTATTGTATGATATTGGATACAATGCCTCCAGTACCAGTTTCAAATTGAAACGTTGCAGTGATTCTTCTGGTGTCATCCTTCAACTCCAAAATGATGTTTAATTTCTTCCACACAGTCCCTACGAAAAGCATCTTCAATCTGGTCACGGTAGTCTTTATATCCAGGTGATAGCCCTTCTACAATACCAATACATTTGAGAATAATCAACTCGGCGAATTTTTCTTGCAAGGGATCAGGAACAACGATAGTGGCATATTTGTTTTCTGCCTTAAATTCTTCTAAAGCCTGTTCAAAAAGTTCTTTAATTCGTTCGTTCATCAAAGTAACCACTTTCATCTATAATTGTTTTCTCTATTACTACCATATCGCCATTTACTACAGCCGGTAAAGATACTTTGACAATTGAACCGATACTTGATGACGAATCTACGGTCACGGTAACGTAGTCTGCTTCCGGATACTTATCACAAAATTGTTTGATTGCAATAAGGTCTTCTCTGTGTAATGATAATTTATTGTTCATGCTTCAATGTCCAGTTTGTTTCCTTTGGCTCTGATAGCCTTTATGAATGCTCTCTGTGTATAGATGTAATCAGCAATAGATTCAATGAACCGATTGTGTCTAGTATCTTCTCTTTTGGCCAAAGACTGTGCTTCTTTAGCTCTCATGTCGGATGGAAGAATAACTGGTTTACCTTCCGATGATGTGATTCTCATTTTAATCGTATCAAGTTATCTCTAAAAATTTCCCATGCTTTTTGCCAGGACCATTTGTTTGAATGTATTATAACATCTTTGCGGTCCAATGTCAAGCAGCAAGAGATAACATAGTTTAAGTCCTCACCAAGATAACCAGTTTTACCAATTTCTACCACATCTAACGGTCCGGTTACTGGGTACGCAGCTACTGGTGTACCGCAGGCCATGGCCTCAATCATAACGATACCGAACGTTTCCCACTTTGAAGGGAACACGAAAACATCTGCGTTTGCGTAATAGTATGCAAGTTCTTTGCCAGTCTTGAAACCAACGAACTCAACATCTGGATACTTTAAGGCTAACTCGGACATATATGGTCCATCGCCGACCATGATTTTTCTGGCACCTGGATACTTTATCTTGCAGAAGTCATCGAGGTTCTTTTCTTTTGAAACTCTGGAAACACAAACAAGGGTGGGGCCTCCGGAAGCGCTTGCAAGGCGCTGTGAGTCATTAAATATATCTCTATCTACTCCACGAGTCCAAGGTAATATGTTTTGTTTGAACCCGTGGTTGTGTAAATCTTTGACCATCGTTTCTGTTGTGGTCAAGACTTTACCTGAGTGTTTATGAAACCAACGGACGTATGCCCATGTTAGAAACTCAGGTATACCAAGTAACTTCTTTAAGCCCTCAGGAAACTTAGTATGATAAGCGGTATTGTAACGATAATCGCATAGTGAAAGATATTTTCTAGCCCACAGACCAAGAGGACCTTCTGTGGCGATGTGGATATAATCCGGATTGATCTCCTTAATCTTCTTGCCCAAGTTCCTCGGATAGGTAAGTTTGACTTCGTTGTAGCCAGGACAATCAATATAGCGGAACCACCGGGGATCAAGCACCACAACGTTATAACCATCCAGAATCGCACACGCCTCAATGTTCTTGTAAGTTGTGACAACGCCATTGATTTGATCCGGTAAGTTATCTGTTATAATTAATATTGTTTTCATTGTACTGCTTGTGTACGTTTTTTCTTCAAAGATTTTCTTAATGTTTTAAGCCAAAGCCGGCGTTCTTTGTTTTTATCACCCTTCAGGATGGCCTTGTACATCTTTGTAATTAATTTGTTTACTTTCATTATCACTCTCCTGTGTCCAAGTTATAATTTCCCAACGGCCGTCATGATGTTCCACTAGTGCAGTACATGATTCAACCCAGTCGCCGTCATTCATATAGGTAACACCGTCTATTTCTTTTATCTCTGCATGGTGTATGTGTCCGCAAATGACACCATCAAAACCACGTTTCTTACAATACTTAGTTAAGTTTTCTTCAAACTTAAAAATAAAATCTACTGCTTTTTTGACACGGTGCTTAAGAAACTGGCTAAGGCTAAAGTACCCAAAACCCATACGATGACGAATCCAATTAATCCTAGTATTGAGTCCAAGAATGAAATCATATGCTTTATCTCCTAAAAATGTTAACCACGGTGCAAGTCTTGTGATGCCGTCAAACATATCTCCGTGTACTACTAGATAGTGTTTACCATCTGCACCGATATGTTCTGTTTGATTGTGTATTTCGATTGAGCCAAAACTGAAACCATATGGTATCATTGGTCTTAAAAATTCATCGTGATTGCCTGCAATGAATATTACTTTGGTGCCACGTTTGGCATGACCTAATACTCTGCGTACCACATTAGTGTGGGATTGTTTCCAACGCCATTTGTTTTGTTGAATTTTCCATGCATCAATTATATCGCCAACTAGATATAATGTATCACATGAATTGTTCTTCAAAAAATTATTGAGAGCCTCAGCTTTACAGTCTTTGGTTCCCAAATGGACATCGGAAATGAATATTGATCGGTATGTTTTTTTCTGCATCCTATTATGTAGAAAATTAATTAATTGTCACACCATTGTCATCTATTAAATCGTACCATCACTTTGGCCAGCACCTAAAACACAACCTGTTACGGCATCATATTGTATTAATGTCCAAGTGCCTTTTTCTTTGTTCATAACAATTGAAATATAAGAACCTGATGCGGATTCTTTGCCAACCCATACCGGTACTTCACCAAGTTGTTTGAAAAGATATTCCATGAGGCTTTGGGCAGAAGAACAGTTCATCGGTTTGTTTAACTGAAATATCTTTTCTTGTGCAAATGTTGTCGTACTTAACAATAATGTTAAAGTAATGATTATTTTACGCATTGTGGTTCCTCTAAGGTATTCATTGTTCGTTCATGGAGTTTATCCCATACATCTGGTTCTCCCCAGAAAAGGAAGAATAGTAAAAGAATAATAATAATCTCACGCATAATTAAGTCAAGTATCGTATGATTATGATACCAGAACCACCTGCAAGATTTGCTGTAGCATTATTACCATGTCCGCCGGCACCGCCGCCAGTATTCGGTGCACCGGCAGTAGGCGTTCCGCCCGGACTACTGCCGCCACCACCCCAACCTCCGCCACCCAATGCTTGTGTAGTTTCACCGCCGCCTTGACCGTTTGTTCTGCCGGCACCGCCACCACCACCATAATAAGTTGAAGTGCCTGATATATCAAATGCACGGCCATTCCATCCATCTGCACCGGCACCACCACCTCTTGCAGCACTTAAGAAGTTGCCGCCTGTGCCACCAGCAGCACCAAAACCACCTGTTGAACTACTTGGTTGTAGTGCTGCGCCGCCGACAGCATTTGAAGCACCACCGCCACCGCCAGAGCCGCCTGCAATACCTGGTTGACCATCGAATCCACCTTTGCCACCACCAAGTGCAACAAAAGTTGATATTGAACTATTTTGTCCGTTAGCACCAGCAACACCTTGTCCTATTGATACAGAATAACTTCCAAATGTTAATAATTGTTCTGTTAAATATGCAACACCGCCGGCACCGCCACCACCTGTTGCATTACCACCGGTCACAGAACCTCCACCAGCACCAACTAACAATATATCAAATGTTTTACCTATATCTCTAAAAATCTGGAAAGTTCCATTTGATGTGAACGTATGTATGGTATAAAGTCCACTGGTGCTTACTATTCCACCATCAGCAAATTGTGATGATCCTATCCGTATACCACGGCCTAGTTGAATTCCTGATCCTATTGAGATGGGCATATTAAGTATTTAAATTAAGGTAATAGTATTTATACAGTCTCACAAAATATGAGAATTGCATAGGTTCATGTTCGGGATCAGGTAACTTATCACCGAAATGAGATTTCATTTTCTCGTATAATTCTAAGGCTTGTTCATCACTCATTTAATCTTCTTTGTAGATATTAGACCAAATTTTCAGTTTCTCTTTTTTGGCCTGTCTTGCTGCATTAATGTTACCATCAGAAATCATGCACTTCTCTACCATAATATCAATCATAGCAAGAAGGTCACCAACTTCTTCTTCCAAACTTTGCATGTTACTTTTATTTGTAACAGGATGTACAGAATCGAAACCGAAACGGAAAATCTTAGAGATTGCCTGTGTCACCTCAGCACATTCTTCCTGTGTGATACAAAGAATCTCTTTGGTCTTTTTATCCATTAATAACCTCATTCAACAAAATTTGATTACCATCGGCACCTTGACACCAAGATTCTGCAAAATCTTCTGCTTCATTTATTCTCTGTAGTGTTGTTCTTTGCACCACACGGTTCTCAACATATAGTGTTACTTCCCATATATCAAATTGCCGGTCAAGGCCTCTACTAAGTCTATTGATTGTGGCTTTTCTGCCATCACCATAATATTCTGAATGAATTTCCATAATTAACTCCTTATGTAATTAGTCCGATAAAACGATTCAGTACAACTCGGCTACTGTGTTTACCACTATTGTACTTTGTAAATGCAGAGGCAATACCTCTGAAGGTTGAGTTTTCTTTAACTTCAAAAGTAGAATCCTCATCTGTATCTAGGCCATTTGACCTCAAGATATAATATTCATCATATCCAGTATTTTCTAAAACAGCAAACTTTGATTTTTTAAAGTTTTCTTTCATTTCTTCGTGATTGGTTTGTTTTGGAAACCATTGATATACTTTACGATTAAAGTCTCTGCCATTAATAACATAGAAACCAATAACATTTGAACCAGTTCTGGATTTTAATAATCGAATAAAAGCACTTGTATATTCATCATGGTTCCTAGTATTATTAATTTTTTCTTCATGTTTGGTAACAGGGTCACGTATAATCAATCTATCGCAATCCATTTTTACATCTTGTAGTCCATAATATGAATCTTTTTGATAATATCGATTTGAATTGTTACTTTCACCATCTGTTAGAAAAATTGTATTGACAATCTGTAACTTGTTTTTCTTTTGAAACTCAGGAACAATAGTCATGGCATGAACGATTGCTTGGTTCAGTGGTGTGCCTTGCATGTTCATCCAGTAAGGAAAATAACCACGAGTGCTACCTAGTCCAGCCAAGCAAACCAATGAAGAACATGCATATGTAAATTCAGCACTAGACATTCTTGATGATAATAGATTCATCAAACCATATGGTCTGAAATAGATATCATTTTCTTTTTTAACTTGAGATGTTTCCTGTTCTCTATCTGTTTCTTCGATAAATGCATATACCTCATAGGGTATGTTTAATTTTTTACAAAACAATACCAAATTAATCAACTGTTTCATTGTATTGCCAATATGGTCAATCATAGAACCAGACCAATCAAGAAACATAACAAGACCGTGTGACTTGCCACCAGGAACAACTGAGATTTTCTTAAAGATATCTTCATTGAAACCGTAAGAGTAAATCTTACTCATATTCAGTTCACCGGTTTTGGCTGTTGTTGCACGTTTTAACTGGTCAGCATTTTTACGCATTTCAAATTCTTTAACAAGATAAGAAACGACCTTATTACTTTCATTTCGAATTTTAAGAAATGTTTCTGTTGAAGAACTGAAATTATCTTGTTTGTATCTTTTCCAAATTACTTTGTGGTCAACAACTTGTTTCGGATCAAAATGTGGAATATTTGCATATAAAATATTACCCACACTATTATCAAATAACTGTTTTTCATTTTCTTTATAAGATGCATCAGTAAAAGAACGAATCTGGTCTTCCAGACTTACTTTTTTATCTTCTTTTTTCTTGTTGAACTTATCAGAATCACGTTCGTTGGCTTGAATATCTCCCTCGTCAATTTCATCACCATCTTCAAAAGTTTGTTCTTTTGAATTGCCTTGGTTATCAAAGTCAACTTCTTCATATTCAGGTTGATCTTCATCTTCACCATCGTCACCGTTTTCGGCTTTGGCTTTGGTGCGCTTTTGTTCTTCTTCTTCTAATTTACGTTTCATGTATTCGATGATTCTTTTCGATACATCAATAACGTCATCATAGGTTTCAGTTGTTTCAACTTCATTAAGTAAATTACGTTCTTCATCATTAAATTGAATACGTAATGCTGCACCACCTTTGCAGTGTAGATTAATACGGTCAAGAAAATTCATCTTGTTGATATCCGTTCCTTTGATGCCAAAAAAATCTCTAGTCATAAGCTCACCATAAGCTTTAACAAAGGAGTTTTTAAGACCTGGATATTTGTATTTAATTTTGCGTTCAATACGGGAATCTTCGACTACATTAGTCACATCCCGAATAACATTTTCTTCTTTTGCTTTCAACATACCTTCAATGGGTGTATATAAAGCATGGCCAACTTCGTGACCAGTAAACAAATCATAAAGAGCGCTGGAAATATTTTTATCTAAAACTGGAAGTGTCAAAATCCGGTTCTTAACATCAAAAGATGCTGTTTGTACCGGTCGTTGTTCGACAACAAGGTTTTCGGTCGCCATCAATTTGGCCAACAAAGATTTAGATTCGAGTAATTCCATTATTTTTTCTCGGTTACAATGATAATATTGCCTGTTGGTGTTTCTTCAACACTTAAATTTAACACGGTGCCTTCTTTCCAACCTGTTTCAGCAATAAATTCTTCAGGAAATTCTAAGATTGCATCACCAGTACCATCATTAGCTTCTTGCACTTGAATTATATAAGACTTACTCATAGTATTCTTTCATCCGTTTGTACCAATCTTGGTCATTTTCGAATTGTGACATAACTGCCCATTGCCGAGTGACTTCATCTAAAGGTTTCCAATCAATCGGTTCTTGCGGTTCTTGTTTTGGCTCAGTATTTTGTGACATTTTTTGCTCCTAGCTCAGTGATTGACGACAAAATCGCTTTTTTAGCGTTTTTACGATCATATTTTACGACATTTCTGTGTTCTTGTACAGGTTTGATTGCAGTACGACATACCGGACGTTGCAATTTTACAACAAAACTCATTTTTTTACTCATTTTAGCGCCTCATTTTTGAAATTTCTACAGCTTCTTCACTGTTAAACACAGGTACAGCGTTTGATTTGTGCATTGTTGCAATTCCAATCACTTTTGTACCTGTATAAACCTTTGGTGTAGCTTTGGTTGCAACACCATTGCCTGTATTTAATGACGGATAACGCACGGTTTCACGGCCGGCAGGCGTTGTCAGCTTATATGTTAGTTGATTGCTTGTGGATTTGATTGGTTTTGATGTTTGGTGTGATTTCAACCACTCATCATACTGTTCACGCACGGATCTTGGTCCTAGTTTTTTCTTGGACCTTGCAGTTCGAACATATATCATCATAAAAATCTCCTAAACAATGGTTGTATTATACACCATATGATAGAGCTTGTCAACAGCTGTGTTGTTAGTTTACAACACAAAATTAATTAATATGTTTTACTTTTTTTTCTTGCGGATTTTTGATAATCTTCAGAACCTTGGAAATAATCATAATCTTCATAATTTGATTTTTTTCTTGAGGTTTTTTGCTGATTTTTTTTCTTTTTACTTGAATGAAATTCAAGTTCTTCTTCGTAGTCCGAATTACGAAATTTACCGAAAACTTTAGACACTTTAATTAAACTCCTTGATTAATAATTTCAAATGTTGTGAAAGTAATGCCACGAATACGTGATTCTGGCATATTCTGCATGTTCATCTCTGAAACATAGGTTATATTGGATACGGGATAACACAATTTTATAAGTTTTAACAAATTACAGCATGTTCCATCGAAATCATTAAATGTAAACACTTCATCGACAAAAGGAAAACTTTCCACGACTTCTCTTCTTTGTGAAAAGTTGTTTCTGGCACCGGATCGACATAATTCCATATAAGAATCGGAATGTATGCCGACAACAAGCCAATCACACTTTGTTTTACAAGTTTTTAATAATTTAAACTCATCATAAGATACAGGATCAAATTCACCAGATACGATAATGATGTTTTCTTTTTTTGTCATGGCAACATGTCTGGAAATGCCTCTTTTACAAATTTATAGTCTAACCCTTTTACTCCCAAATCTTTTTGGAAGATACCCAATAAAACTTCTGCTTCTCGTGGTTCAATCGATTCTAACATTTGAATTAATAATTCATTTCTACGTTGTTCACTTAATTTTTCTGCGGTTGCATCACCATCCATGAACATATACATTTTACGTATTTGTCCATTAAGGCTATCATGCGTGATGCCAGGTAACATATCCGTAGGAACTTTATAGTTCTCCGGCAACTCTTTAATTTTCCATTTAATTTTTGGATGATAAGCTAGCTTTAATACATCAACCAATGTTTTTGAAAGATTTTTGGAAATTACATCCATTCTTTCTTTTTTGTTTTTTGCTAGTTCAAATTCATCAAAAACTTCATATAACGATTTCATTAAAATTCCCCAATAACATCTATTAAACTTTTCAGTTTATTTGCAATCAAATAATCCAGTATTTTACCCTTAGGCGCTGGTTTGGTTTCTTCATAAGTATTTATAATTTTATTTTGTATATCAATAGGTATGTTTCTCAAGTCAATCAATGTCTGGTTGCGTGAAAAACCGATACGTGCATTTTCATCATCATAATCACCATAGTTTTGTGACATAAATTTAGTGAGTTTGGCTTCTGTCATAACCTTTTGGCGGATTCCACGAACAAACGTGTCACTCGGTGAAAGTATGTTTGGAATACCATCACCTTTGTCGCCAGTGATGATTTTATTTTTCAATTCATCCATTGGACTTTTGGAAATTAAGAATTTCTTTTGTGTTGGATTGTATTGTTTAATACTAAACTCATTTCTACCATTATACATCTGTAATTGTAGAAAATCACCATCACTGGAAATTATTAGTATATTTTCATGCATAATGTGTCGTGGTACAAGTGTGCCAATAATGTCATCAGCTTCTGCACCATCGACATCAATTACCTTGTATGGGAAATTATCTCTGAGTTCTTGTTTGAATTTTGAAAGCATATCAAAAATTAAATGCCAATCAAGTTCAGATTTCTCTCTAGTTTTTTTACGACCGGCCTTGTAGAAGGGAAAGAACTCCTTGCGCCAATAATTGCGGTTGTCAGCACACAACACAACTTCGCCATATCCTTCACGGAAGTTCTTTAGGTGCGTCCTGATGATGTTCAGGATCATATGCCTTATAAGACCCTCTTCCAGTTTAACACCTTTTTGACTGGCAATTTGTGCCATTAGGCCTGACAACAATACTTGGTTAAGATCAACGAGAATCATAATATACTTTTAGTTTAGATTTTACTATTTTACATCATTGATTCGAATTTGTCAACAGCATCATCTAGGAAATTATTTGAGGTTGTGGTTTTCTTTGCGACTAAACCGTACCACCCTTGTGGAATCAATTGCGATACGTATTCCCTAGGATCGGCAAAGATTGCATCAAATGTGTCCAGATGTTCTACTGTACCGTTTTCTTCGTTGCATTTAAACAACAAGATATGCCACCAAGACCCAATAATATTACCTTCTATTGGTTGACCTGGAATTTTGTATTTATTTGTTACGATGTTGATACTATCTTCATCTTCCATTGGTAAAAAGAATAATGCATCAAATTCTTCACTAATGTCTTTCAAATAATCTAGCATTGCAATCCTTTAATGTGTGATTTTCTTACTCTTACCATAATCCAAGAATTGTAATAGTCATCTGTTTCCAGAGCACCATTTACAAACTGTTCTTTTGCTTCAAGATAACCACACTCACCTTTGCTTTTGCATAAATGTATAATTTCTCGGCTAAACGAATCTAGTCCGTGTATTATAACATCTTTTTTTAATTCCTCGTTACTACCATAATAAGTTTGCCAGTCCGAGGAAACTTTGAAACGTTTCTTCTTACCTTTTACTTGTCTGGTTTTTGAGGAGTAAAAGAATTTCTTACCAATGTATTTTTTATTTGTTACATTGTTGGTTATAAGATACACGAATCCATAATACTCACCAATTAAATCTTCTGTAAAATCTTTATCTTTATGTATCCAGTTTAGTCCCATTTTTCATTATCATCATTGAGTTCATCATCCTCTATATATTCTTCTTCGGATAATGAATCAATGGTTTCACCACAAAATGGGCAAAACTCGGGTAATTCTTCTGATACAAGTTCTTGCATATAAATTACATCATAGCTGGATTCACAACTACTACACTCTGCTGTTATTGTTTTTGTTGTCATATGTTTTCCTTTAGTTTGCCCACACATCACCCCAATTTCCAGACAATGCACCTTTTGCATAATCGGTTGCACGGTTCTCGAAAAAGTTTGTATGTGTTGGTGCGTTAATCATTTCCTCTACCCAAGGTAATGGATTTTTCTTCACTTTAAAAATGCCTTTAAGACCAAGAGATATGAGGCGTCTATCGGCAATATAACGAATATATTTTTTAACATCTTCACTAGAAAGTCCTTCCATAGCACCCATTGAAAAAGCAAGGTTGATAAATTTATCTTCTAGTTCAACCATTTTTTCTGCAATAGTATAGATACGACCTTTGAGTTCATCATTCCATATCTCTTTGTTTTCTTCTATATAGGTTCGGAATAATTTAATCATAGACTCAGCATGTTGTGTTTCATCAACAATAGACCAAGTAACGATTTGTCCCATACCTTTCATTTTACCTGTACGTGGAAAGTTAAGCAACATAATGAAAGAAGAGAATAACTGCATACCTTCGGTGAAAGCACTGAACACGGCGATATGAGTTGCAGTTGAAGCTGCATTACCATTTTTAGAAGAAATGTCCAACACATAATCGTGTTTGTCTTTCATTTCTTGATAGTCTGAAAATTGGTTGTATGTGGCTTCAGGTAAACCTAAAGTTTCAATTAAGTGACTGTAAGCAGCAACGTGTAATGCTTCTCTTGCAGCAAAACCTAACAACATCATACGCACTTCTGGTTGTGGAAAATATGGCAAATAATTCTTAACATATCCACCAGCAACATCAATGTCGCCTTGTGTAAAGAAACGGAAGATGTGTGTTAGAAATTGTTTTTCTTCGGTTGTTAATTTCTTTTTCCAATCTTTAACATCTTCTGACATTGGAACTTCTGTATGCAACCAATGTGATTGTTCGTGTTTCAACCATGCATCATATGCCCAAGGATAATTGAAAGGTTTGAAACTGTTTCTTTCATCCGTAAGTTTAGATTCGATTTTCTTAATCATACTGTTGCCCACTCTTTTAATTCTGTGACGGTTTTGGATCCAACCAATCGGTTAACTTCGATGTTTTCATCCAACATCACTAATGTTGGTACACCACGAATACCATATTCAACTGCAACGTCAGATTGAATATCAATGTCAATTACTTCAATTGGTAAACCGAGGTTTGCTTCTTCTAAACTCATTGCTAATGATTTGCATGGCCCACACCATGACGCGGTAAATCTTAATATTTTTTTCATTTCTTTTCTTTCTTTTCTACTTGTTCGTACATTACTGTGTTTGTATCACCTAATGCCCATTTTGAATCCGTTTCGACCGACCATTTTTTCATGGCAACCTTAAAATCTGGCATCTTCAATTCTTTTGGATTGCTACTTGGCTCTAATACAATTAATCGATTATTTGGCTGAGCAGCAAACTGCCCATTATCACACATGATGAAATTATAAGACTTGTGGTCCTCGATATCTTCACTAAACCCTGTATCAAGTACGTTAAAATCAGGATGAGCAGAATCAACTGTAAACATATAAACACCATACTGCCAATCTCCATTCTTTAATTTAAATTTACACTTCATTGATTGTAACTGTGCTTTTTTAATAACAGTTATATCATATGATAAACAATCCCACAACTGGAGATAATCTAATGGTAGTGGTTCACCTTCAATTGGTTTCCAACAATATGCATGTAGAGGTAATTTATCATATAATGCACCATAATTGTTTAGATATGATTCAATACGAAATGCTTGACCTCTTAAAGATTTAATACTTATCCACCAACAAGGTTCAAGTTCTCCATGACCTTTCTCAAAGTCATACAAAAATTCTTTACGAACAAAACATTTTATTGGTGGAAGATTAGCGACAATATGCGACATTTATTATCTTTCCATTAATTCGTTTACAAACTCTAGTAGTTGTATGTGGTGTTTACCATTATGATACTTACCTTTCATCCAACTATAACTTTCATACCAATGTGATTGGCTTTCGGGATGACAACCAATCAGACCAATTCTACCTTGTATAATAGCCATCGGATCATCATTCATATACTTTGCAATGATATCATACTGTCCTGGTCCAAATGCACACCCATCATAAAAGAACATGTTATCATCAATGCCATTCCATACGATAGGCATGTTCTTTGCATGGGGTCGCCGTGTATCTGTGTTTGGTCTTTTTATATATTGTTCAACTTCTACGTTGTCTAGTATATTGAGGTAGTGTTTACCTGCCCAATATGCACCCATACAAATACCAAGATAATGCCCACCATTCTTCACAAATTCTTTTACACGATATGCATTGTAATTAAATAATCTATCATATGAATCAGAATCACCAAAGCCACCCGGTACAGCAATCATTTGCACATCATCAAAGAAATCATCTTCTAGTTCATTCTTTGAAAATATTTTAAAATTATAGTGTGAACCTAAAGCCTTGATGATTCCATTACCACTTTGCACTGAACATTTTGGATCATATATAAACAATGCTATAGTAGGTTTCATTCAACCCTCACAGGCAATGCAATCATTTCCTTGTGCTACTTGAATCATGTCCAATTCTTTAATTACTTGACGTTCAATTTTCTTAGAGACTTTATCTGCCTTACCAATCTTTTCTGAACGGCAATAGTAAAGTGTTTTCAATCCTTTTTTCCATGCCATAAAATGAATTGCATGAATGTACTTGATATGTGCATCAGGACGGAAAAACAAATTTAATGATTGTGCTTGGTCGATATATTGTTGACGATCAGCAGCCAATTCAATAACCCATCGTTGGTCAATTTCCATGGATGTTTTGAATACTGCTTTTTGATTTTCATCAAGAATATTCAAATGTTGAACTGAACCATCATTTGCAATAATTGATGACCAAACATCATTGTATTCTTCTTCTGTTTGTGTTAAACCTTTGATGATTCTATCCAACCAACGATTCTTGTTTAAGAATGCTCCTGAAAGAGTATCTTGGCGATAAGCATTAGCACGATAAGGTTCAACACTAGGGCTAGTGTTTCCCATAATAATGGATGATGAAGCATTTGGAGCAATAGCCATCAGATGACTAAATCGCTGGCCAGTACCAACAGCATCAGGAGCTTCACCTCGTTCTTTTCCAAGAATTTGATTAGCTTCATCTAATTTTTCTCTTATGTGTTTGAAGATTTGATTATTTGAAACTTTTGCCATTACACCTTCAAATGCAATATTATTCTTCTGCAAGTAAGCGTGTAATCCTAAGGCACCAATGCCAATAGAACGCTCACGGCTAGCAGAGTAAATAGCCCTGGAAATGGTATCAGGTGCATTAGTAATAAAATACTCCAGAACGTTATCGAGCATTTCAGCAACATCCCTAAGGAATAAAGGTTCATTCTTCCATTCATCATAGTACTCCAAATTTAAAGATGATAGGCAACACACAGCTGTTCTTTCTTCATTTGTTGGTAAAATGATTTCTGAACAAAGATTTGATTGATGTACTTTCAATCCTTTATCTTTTAAAAATTGAGGTAACATTCTATTGCTTGTATCAATGTAGTGTATGTAAGGCTCGCCTGTGTGCATACGTAATTCTAATATTTGTTGCCATAAATGTTTAGCAGAAACCGTTTCACGAATTTCTTTTGATTTAGGATCAACTAAATTCCATGAATCATCAGCTTCCGGATTCAACATGCAATTTTCAATCAACTGCATGAAATCATCGGTGATATTAATACCATGGTGTAGATTTAAACAACGCACATTGGGATCACCCGTTGGCTTACGCATTTCTAAAAATGATATAATGTCGGGATGACTGATATCAAGATAAGCAGCATAACTTCCACGGCGAGTACGACCCTGACGGTAAGCAAGAGATGAAGCATCGTAAATTTTGAGGTGCGGCATAACACCAGTACTCTTGTCGTCTGCACTACGTATACCAAAGCCAATACCAACACCACCGCCAAGCATAGAAAGCCAATTAGTTTCGCTAAGATTATCAACTAGACCCTCCGCTGTATCTTCAATATAGTTAAGAAAGCATGAAATAGGCATGCCACGCTTAGAACGACCATAGCTAAGAATTGGAGTACTATAACTGAGCCAATGATTAGAGGCGTAATCGTAAAGGCGCTGAGAATGTTCAGTATTGCTTCCAAATGACGATGATACATATGCAAACCTTTGTTGTGGTGATGTTTCATCATCACGCATGTAAGACTCTTGTAATCTTTTAATTCCTAATTCATCAAATAGTTTATCTTTTTCCAAGTCTATTTTGATACCCATATATTCCATATTTTTTACCTTATTATTTCGTTATAAATTCTTCTATCATCGGAAATACTGATTTAATTTGTTCTACGCAGGCCAATGCAATATCCTGATGTTCTTTTTGTGTACCATTTGCGCTACGGAGTTGTATATAGTGAACCCAAGAACGCAGCGTTCCGTTCATATACAATCGTGAACCTGTCATACCTTCTGGTAATACTGCTCTCGCTTGTTCCTTAGCAATACCATTGTTTATTGCCCATTGATACGTATCCAAAATTTCATCCATTACTTGATGCTGTCTTTGTCTCCATGTTTCAGCAAGTTGAGTATCATCTGTCTCTATGCTATTCTGACGATTCTTAGTATCTTGTAATCTACATTCTTTTAATTCAAATCCTAATTGAGTCGCTTCCGCATATCGTTGACTAAATTCCTGAAAGGAAAATGAACGATGCCTTAAAATCTGTCTTGCTATATCTCGTGTGGTGTCTATTTCTAAACATATGTTCACCATTTCAAGTGGCGACCAATGTTGGTTTTTGATAAGATACCGAACCAACTTTTCAGAAGTTTCAGTATTATTTTGATTTGCGGGATTTGAGACTCTGGCTGCAAATGCAACCTGTTCTAACAAATCTTTACCGTCTATACCCTGTGTGTATGATATCAATTTCACATTCATAACAAATCTCCAGTCAAGTCTTTTTCCAATTAATAAATTCCATCTTTGCTCTCAAATTCACAAAGGTATGTTTACTTATGATATCTTGTATTTCATCAGGTGAAAAACCATTTAAAACCATATCATTTATATCTTTTTCTTCCATCATTTCTGGCCAGATTACTACATTGTAGTGTTCTTCAATGGCTTTGTCCATCTGGCTATGTAGTTCTTTGTTTCTTGGTTCATTATCATACACTAAAACAATCTTAGACTTATCAAAGTGCTTTGAAGCAGCCATTAAGTTTGAGTCCGCAGTCGCCACAGCGTTCTCTAGAAACATGGAGTCAATAGGACCTTCCACGACATAAATCATTTCTTCCTTATTGATCCTGTCAGTTCCGAATAACTTGTGGTTGTCTTTGTCTGTTTTTACGGTGATGTATCTCAGTTTAGATTCACCTAGTGCGCGACCTTGAAAAGCCACAAGGTTTTTATCTTCGTCATAGAACGGAATGACTAGTCTAGGGTCATCTTCCTTGAGACCTTCTTTTTCAATCTGAAGGGAGTCCACGAAACTCTTGAAATCTTCTGCAAAGTATAAATCCGAATGAAATCTCTCTGGTATTTTACGTGACTTAACGTACACTTTAGCATAATGTTCTTCTGGTAAAGAGTTGATCGATGGTATAACCAGAGATTTCTTAAATTTAGGTGCTTCCGTTTTGACTTCATCGAAAGTAGGTTTAACGTAATTGTCTCGTCCCTGTTCACCATTTTTGTATCTTTCAAGTGCATATTCTTTAACTAGGTTTGGATCAACCTTCTCCAGGAAATTATAAAAAGAAGTGGATGCACCACAGTTATGGCACATGTAGAAGTAATTGTTCTTTTTTTCGTAAACATAACCACGGGCTTTGGTTTTGTTCTTGCTTGAATCGCCACAGAGAGGACACCTGAAGTTATACAGGTTATCCTTTTTCTGTGTGAATTTTTGAAGCTTTGGAGATACCCTTAGTAAAAAGGTTCTATCAATGAAAACGGACATAACAAAATGGTTTAGAGTTTACGAGAAACTCGATTATACACCAATTAATGTAAAAATGCAAGTATTTTTTCTGCGTGACCGGAAAGTATTCCGGCAAATGCTACGGCACCGGCAACCATCCATACCATTTTTTGACGGATCTTTTCCAGATCACCTATTTTTTTGGCAAGTTCGGCATGTTGAGTGCATGATGCACTATACATTTCTTCCAATTTTTCTACCAAACTTTCCCGAGTTTTATCAAGACATTCATGCATGTCTTTAACATCAATTTTTAATTCATCCATTTTTTCATTAAGGTTCTCCACCTTAGTTTCAACAATACCGATTCTTTCGACTGTAGTTGCCATTTAGTTCTTTCTTGTAAGTTTAAACTTTATTTTTTCACAGGTACTTCTGTACCTTCAAGTTTTTTATGAACTTTCATTTCTTTACAGTTTTGTTTTGGTTTGCCTGATTTGTCTTTAACAACTTGGCCTTGTTTGTCTTTTACATCAACACATACTTTAACTTTTTCTGCAGCTTGTGCAAACAATGATAGGCATAGGCCTGTAACTAATAGTAATTTTTTCATTTTATTTTCCTTTATATTTTTTACCAAGTGACTGCGCCGGTGGTTATTTTACGCAAAGCCATGTTAATTAAACTGAGTGCTACCATTTGGTATTCTACAGGTAATACGAAACCATAACTGGCCTGTACGATAACAGCTACACCTGCAATAATGTTGGTCCAAAATGTTTTACTGTAGTACCACTTTTTACCTGTCATTTCTCCTTCAATGACTTCTGCTACTGCTTCGGAGATTTTTTGATTTGTTGCCATATTAGTCCTTAGAGTTCTGGTTGTGGTGCTGGTGCTGGGGCAGGTTTTCCACCGAAGCCGGTAACGACTTGTGGTTGAGGTAAGCTTCCAAAGCCGCTTGCGCCAGAGCTTGTTGATGTTGTGGTGTTAATTGTTGGCGTTCCAAATCCTGTATTACTACCAGAGCTTGTTGAAGTTGTTGTGTTTGGTGCATTTGGTGGTCCTGAAATGGTTGGAGGTTTATTTGCTGCTTCTAGTGCTTTTGCTCTTAAATCCTTATCATTACCAGCTAACATGATACCAGATAAAGTACCTGTTAAAAATGTTGCAATCGGAATAATCAATTCGAAAAACTTTTGGTCAATCGGAGAAATTGCATTTAATGGTTGCGTAACAAAAATGATGGAGTATAACACAACAAATACAATACCTGTTAATGTTAATGCCAAACAGATACCGATGAAAAATTTCAGTCGAGCCATCAACTGTTCTTCTGTATACATAAAATTATTATTTTCCACAATTCGCTCCTTGTTGTGCTTGTTGGCATGATGGTGCCGTTGATTTTAATTGTTGTTCTGCTAATACATTTTGTGCTTCTTTAGGTGGACCCAATCTCGGATCTCTCTGACCTTTGAAGATGTGTTCGGGACATGTTCGTGTTACATCACACACTGGAAATTTGCAAAAATCTTCCTCCCAATTTTTTGGATCTTGGCATGGATAACGGAATCTGTCTCCACCAAAAAATGCTAATGTTAGTGGCAATATAATTAATCCGAGTGCTACAAGAAATAGTTTTTTATCTTGCATAATTATACTCCAAAAACATGAAGTGCGTGTTCATAGTGCTTAATGCGGTCTTCGAGACCAATAGTACCACCATTGATTCGTTTTGTTAATGTGACGATATCACCTTTGTCGGCCCATTGGTTTAAGTTATTTGTTTCCCAAAACCAACATGCGGATTGTGCTGCACCTTCAAATGTTGCTAGATATTCTGAAGCTTCTTCAACCGAAATACCAAGACTGCCGGCAAAGAATGTATAGTTGTCGCGGCCGGTCAATTGAATTAAACCACGGCCGCAGAATTTATAACCATCACCCGTTTCAGGAGAACCATTACCCATGCGATTAGCGTAAACCAAATTAGCAATGGCTTCTTGTTTATTAGGCATCGAGGCATACTTGTTGGCCATTTCGTCTGTTGGAAAATACTTTGGAAAAATTTTACGAAGTGTTGCGGCTTTGTAATTTAAATTTTCCTTAAGTACCATAAAACCACCAGACTCATGAGCGCATTGTGCTATAAAAGCCGCCATTCTTTGTGGTGTATTGATTTCATAATCCGGAAACAAGATCGATAAGGCATTGTGCCAATGATCTAGATATGGGTTTTTTGGAAGTAATTGTTTTAATTGTTCTTTTGTCAGTTCCATTATTTTACACTTTCAAAAATATGTTTTTGTTTTTGATACCATTCAATCCATGCATCATTTTTCACCGCACATTCATAATACGTATTATAATTTATTGTGATAGTTTTACTTATATCACTAAGTTTAGAATCTTCTTGTAATTTTTGTAATTGTGGACATGAAGTCATTGCAATATTTCCAGGAGAATCTGGAAATTGTCTAGTGACTGGAACAGTGGTCGAACATCCAACAAGTAATACTAATAAGAGATATTTCATTTTGGTGCCTCTGCTGCATCATTATGTGCCTTGATAAACTCTTTAGGTATCTCACAGACACCACCTGGAGCAAATTTTGTGTCATATTTGACCACTTCTCTATCCACGTATTTAACGATATCATCACCACGGGTTTTGATAATTTGTGTCTTGTTTACCACTTTTTCAACAATCTTTATATTTTCTTCTTTAGATTGTATTTCTGATGCAGCAACTTTTTCTTCCATCTCTTTTACTCTGGCCTGCCATGATTCTTCATTTGATATTGCACCAGACATATAAGTGCCTAATGCAATCAGGACAACAGAAACCGCTTGTATTGGTGTCCGATACACATATACAAGCGGTATAAATTTCATTACGTAAGTTGCTAACAGACCTAACAGACCTGCAAAAAATATTACGTAAAAAATCCAATTAGGTAACCATTGAAGAATCCACATATTACATCTTTGGAGTTTTTCGTTTATAGAATGACATTAATGGGTTTCTTTTTTTAGAAACACCTGGTTCTCCGGCCGTACCACCAGAACCTGCAATGTTGCCGGTACCTACAGCGTTAGTTGGTGCAGCTGACATAACTTCTTCGGTAGCAACATTAATAGGTGCACCACGGCGCTCTGGATTAGGATCTTCTCTGCGTTTTCTTCTTGCTGCACTTGCACGACCTTCTTTGCCTAATGCCTGTGCTTTTGATTGAGGCAAACATTTTGGTTTGCCTTCACCAGGTTCGCGAGCACAATCACCTTTAATGTTCCCCTTGGTGTCCATACGGACCCATTTTTGTTTAAACCATTTTCTTAAATCTTCATTGATCCAATTGTCTGGAGTTTTTCCATGTTTAGACTTAAAATCATCATGTAATTCTTTACCTGTTATGTCATGATCTTTGGATATTCTCATCATCAATTTATTGATGGTTTCATAATCATGGTTATCCAATTGCTTTAAACCATTTTCCAGTTCTTTTACATGATCTTCTTTTCTGCAACTTCCTGGAGAAAAAGGTTCTTTACCTGGAACAGGTTTATGACCTGGCCAGCATCGACCTTTTTCTTCTAAGTATTCTTTGAATGTTTTCATATGTGTCTTAATATCTCTGCGACATTTATATCTAGTGGTATTTCCGATGATACTATAGTTTTTCCATTTATACCATAAACAAAATCAGGCATGATATCCAAATAATCTAAAAAAGTTTTTAGAATATCATAATCACGAACATCAGTCTTATAGAACAATATTCTTGCGGTTGCTTCTGGACCAAAAACATTATTCAATAAAATGATGTGGTTCATAATCAATCGTTCTTTGAGAGATTTAGTTATCTTGTATCTACGAAACAATCTTTTTAAGTATTTCGTTCTCTTGATATCTCCCTCAAATTCCGACATGATACAGTGTGGCGATGTATAGCATTTCATTGCATACATCATAAAATTATCTTCATTCAAATCATCAAACATATTAAAGAGGGGCCGAAGCCCCTTTT
>Ga0209442_1000332_pt1 | contig 28249 bp, 28 predicted proteins | sample LauGreSBDMM110DD_2_FD_187565 | JGI IMG/M metagenome (GOLD analysis project Ga0209442, IMG submission 187565) | Freshwater lake microbial communities from Lake Michigan, USA - Sp13.BD.MM110.DD (SPAdes) (version 2) | ecosystem: Environmental > Aquatic > Freshwater > Lake | place: Lake Michigan...
GGTAACCCCCCACTTCCTTCACATAAGCCAATAGCTCCATAAAAAACGGATGGCTACAAAGCGTGGACGAATCGCCCACCAGCAGCAACTTGCGCCGTGCGCGGGTCATGCCCACGTTCATGCGGCGGATGTCAGACAGGAATCCGATCTCGCCTTGGGGGTTGCTGCGTGTCAAAGTGATGGCAATGATGTCGCGTTCTTGGCCTTGAAACGAATCGACGGTGCCCACGCTGAGCCTTCGTTGCAGCAGCAAGTTGTTCAGCACGGCGCTGTCTTCAATGGCGTCTTTCAAATAATTGATTTGGGCGCGGTAGGGTGCAATCACACCAATGGTGAGTGGGCGTTGGTCTGCTTCAGTTGCGTCAAAAGGCGAAAGCAGCTGCGCCAGGCGCTCGAGCAGCAAGTGGGCTTCTTCGGGGTTGGCCGTGGAGCGGCTTTCGGGAATGACTTGCTCCATAAAACCGCAGCCAGCTGTGTCTATGAATTCCACAGGCAGGTCGGGTGCAAAACGCAAGTCGTAATCCTCTAAGTCGGCATGAGCGACGCTTTGGTGCGGCACCAGTTGGCCGCCATAAAACTTCTTCGAGCTAAAGCCCATGATGTGCGCGTGCATGCGGTACTGCACGTTCAGCATGCGGGCCGTTTGTGGCTGGCGCTGGATGCACTTTTCAAACAGGGTTTCGCGCAGGCCTTCACGGGCGGCTTGTTCGCTTTTGACAGTTGGCGGCAGCTGGTGGTGGTCGCCTGCCAACACCAGACGCTGGCCCTTGGCAATGGGAATCCAGCAACCGGGCTCCAGGGCTTGGGCGGCTTCATCAATGAACACAGTCTCAAAGCTCAGGTGGCGAATGTGGCGGTTGCTGGCGCCCACCAGTGTGCAGGTAATGACCTGCACCGATTCGAGCACGTCCTCGGTCATGAAGCGCTCTAAATCGTCGGCGGCTTGGCGCAGTGTGCGCGCTTCTTCGCGTAGCCATTGGCGGTGCTGTCGCTCCTCAAACCCAAAATCGCGCACATATTCGCTGGCGGTTTCTCGGTGCTGCTCGGCGGTTTGGCGCATGGCGTGCATCTTGGCGTAGCTGGGGTGGGCCATGACACCGGCGTCGAGCGTGTGCTTGAGCAACAGCTCAGACACACGGCTGGGGTTGCCCAGACGAATCACATTCACACCGCGCTCGGCCAGCTTTTCAGTCAGCAGGTCCACGGCGGTGTTGGAGGGGGCGCACACCAGCACGCGCCGCTCACGCCGGACGGTTTCCAAAATGGCCTGCACCAGGGTGGTGGTTTTGCCCGTGCCGGGCGGGCCGTGGATGATGGCCACGTCTTGCGCTGAAATGACATGGCGCACAGCCACCAGTTGCGAGTCGTTGAGCGCACTGGGGTAAAACAAATCGTCGGCTCGGAGCTCGCCAAAGCTGGCGGGCTTGGCGCCCAGCAGCACGTCGCGCAGTTCGGCCAAACGGTTGCCGTGTGCGTTGATGACGTCGCTCATGGCCTGGTGCATTTCGCGATAGCTCACCTCGTCAAAGGTGAGGTCTATGCCCAGCGTGCTGCCGTTGAGCGTGCTGCCGTTCAACACCCAGTCGGGCAGGGCTTCTTTGATGGTGGCCAGCAGCAGCTTGTTGCGCCGCACGCTGGTGACAACGCCGCTGAGCACTGGCCGGTCAGGTCCAGAGTAGCCGGGCGCATTGCTGAACACACAAGCGTTTTTGCCCACTTGAAATAAGTGCAGGTCTTGCTGCGTGGCCGAGCGCTCCAGCTCCAGCACCACCTTGCCACCAAAGCCGATGTCTTCTTGGGTGATGGTGACGGGGTACCAGGTTAAGCCGCGGCGCCTGCGCTCCTTGATGCTGGCACTGGCGTTTTTGAGTTTGAACTGCGCTTGGTCTTCTTTTTGCTCAAGTTGCATGAGTGCTCGCACATGGCGCAACTCAGTTTGAACATCTTGTTGAACAGCGTGTTGAACGGTGTAAGAGGCGGTGGAGGTCGGGTCTTGGTCTGTCAAAGTTAAAGTTACTTATTCGCTATCGGTAAATCTCGCGACGGTTGCCAAGCTGCACCACAAGGACGCGCAAAGCGCCGTCTTGAATGTCGCAAATTACCCGGTAATCGCCCACCCTGTAGCGCCAGAATCCACCGTGCGGCCCCGTCAATGCTTTGCCCGTATTGCGTGGGTTTTCCAGTCCAGCGATGCGCTCGTCCATGAAGTCAACAATGCGCCGCGCCGTCTGTTTGTCGAGCTTGCGCAGCTGCCCGATGGCCGTGTCGGCATATTCAATCGTCCAGGCCAAGGTCTTGTCTTACGTCAGCAGCGGAATGCGCCTGTTCTTTGCCTTTACGGACTCGCTCAAGCACATCGGCAGCGAGGTAGTAGTCCTCCATGTCTTCGATGCCTTGTTCGATGATTTCGCGCAGATAGTAAGCCTTGGTGCGCCCCGTCTGGGATGCAAGAAAGTCAAGCCTTTGCTCGGTTTCTGGAGCGAGGCGAATTGAAGTTGCCATCTCAAAACCTCCTCTGTGAATACATGAATTCAATGTATCACATGGAGATTAACTTGAACACCCCAAGCATGAAGCCGATCGGGCATCATGCACTTCAAAAACACCATATGAATTATTTAGAGCTAATTTCCTGCTTAAAAATTAAAGACTTGCGCCTTTGATGCCGATATCTAAGCCAGCATCTTGGGCGAGAATCAGCCCCGAACAGAATTTCTTTTTCTATTACCTTTTTTTGAGTAGCCATGAAAAAATATTTGCGTCTGATCCTAGAAATTTTGCTGGGTATTTGTCTGGTTGCCACGGCAACATTGGCTTACTGGAATTTTTCCAGCAAAAAACATTTGAATGAACAAGTTTCGGAGTTGAATCAGCAACTTGACGAAATGAAAGAGTCCATGGAAAAGGTCAGCGAAGAAGCTGAGGCCGCCAAAGACGTCAAACCTGAGCCTGAGAACGTATCCATTCAGGAGATGGAAGCTTTGAAGTCGGCCTTCGCCAACGGCATTGTGTTGCAAGACGTCGAGACACTTTACAAAGCACAAAAAGCTTTGAGCGCAGAAAGACAAGTCGGCTTGGCCTCCTTGAAACTGCTCACCAAAGGGGCGCAAGACGCAGACACCATTACGGCCTACCAAAAAGCTTTGGAAATGGCCGAGTGGAGCAACCGCCTGCAAACCGTGTGCGCGGCACAAAACGCTTTGGCGGCTGCAGGTCAAAAAGTGAAAGTGTTGTCGGAATGTAAAAAATCCACAGACAAAGACGCTGATGCCAAAGATGACTCAGCCAAGAAAGATGACAAAGCGCATGCCGTGCAATGGGGTTACGAGGGCGATAAGGGCCCGGAGCATTGGGGCGACGCATTTCCTGTCTGCGGCAAAGGCAAAAAACAGTCACCTTTGAACATCATCGGACCGTTTGAAAAGTCTAAAGAAACTTTAAGCGTGGACTACAAGGAAGGCCCGCTCAAAATGCTCAACAACGGCCACACGATTCAGGTGAATATCGAACCTGGCAGCAGCTTGACGATTGGAAAAGAGTCGTTTGAGTTGCTGCAGTTTCACTTCCATAGGCCTTCTGAAGAGCAAGTTGATGGGAAAAACGCCAGCATGGTGGCCCACTTTGTGCACAAGAGCAAGGAAGGCAAACTGGCGGTGATTGGGGTCATGCTGAATGAAGGCAAAGACAGTGCGGCCGTTAAAACCTTGTGGGCCAATTTGCCACCCAAGGAAGGCGAGGAGTTTTTGCCAGCCAAGGTGACGTTCAATCCGGCCAGCATGCTGCCCAAAGACATGGGCTTTTACAACTACGAGGGTTCACTCACCACACCCCCTTGTACCGAGGGTGTGCAGTTCTACATTCTTAAAGCGCCTGTGGATATTTCCAAGCAGCAGTTGGCGAAATTTCCCTTCAAGCTGAATGCCCGTCCGGTTCAAGCTTTGAACGGCCGCAAAATTGCTGCTGGCGGTTAATTTAGATAGATTGCAAGCGATCGGTGGAGGGTACGACTCGGGTGAGTCGAATGCCATAGCGGTCATTGACCAGCACCACCTCGCCTTGCGCGACCACGGTTTCATTCACCAATAAATCTAGCGGCTCGCCAGCAATGCGGTCGAGTTCAACCACGCTGCCTTGGGTCAAGCGCATCAAATCTTTGATTTTGATACTGGTGCGTCCCACCTCAATCGAGAGGGTGACCGAGATGTTTTGCAGCACTTCCGGATTGATATTTCCGGGTTGACTGACTTGAAACTCGTCGGAAGTGGGAGGTGTTTCGTCTTGGGTATCGGTAGTGTCGTTCATGATGCCTTCCTGTCTCAAAGCTGTCCGGGGACAATTTGCTTTTCAACCCGCACAGCCACATTAGAGCCGCGCGTGCCGATGTTGACCCCAAAGGTGGGGACGCCGTTGGCCAGGAATTGCGCCTGGTCGGGTTTCTTGAAGAAAAGCAAATCGCCTTCCTTCATGTTTCGCAGATGGTAGAGCGTGGTTTTGATGTCGCCCATCATCACACGCACATCGAGTTCAGAGTCGCCCACGGCAACGGCTAAATCTTCGCGCCAAATTTTGTCGGATTCTTCATTGCCGTCGCTTGCGCTGACTCGGTTGCGCAGCAAATCCCGCAAAGGCTTCAAAGTGGCATAGGGGTAGACCAAGTCCATGAAACCCTTGCCGCCAGAGACGGTGGCCTCGGCCTCGAAGCGGCTTAAAACCACCAAGTCGTTTTCATCGGCAATTTGCGCAAACTGTGGGTTGATCTCGGCGCTGACTTGCTCGCATTCAATTTCTAAAATGGGCGACCAAGCATCCTTCAGTGAGCGGAAAAATACCGACATGATGATGTGGATGATGCGGGTTTCAGTGGCCGTGAACATGCGACCAGGGGGTAAGTCCGAGACGCCTTTGCCAAAACCGCCAAAAAAACTGTCCAGCGAACTGAACACCACATTGGGGTCAATGATGATGACGGAGTTGCCGCGCAAAGGGCTGATACGTATGGTGTTGACAGACAAAGGGGCTTTGAGCATTTTGATGTAGTCACCAAACTTCAAAATTTGCACCCTTGTGGGGTTCACTCGCGGGGTGGTGCGCAAAACCTCAAGCAAACCCAGTCGAAACATTCGGATGAACCGCTCGTTGATCATGTCGATGGCCGACACATTCACGCCCAAGCTGCTGTTCTCGCTGGCCAAGTCGTGTTTGCGCACCCGGACTTTGGTGTTAAAGCCGGTGTCCGATTCGACGGATCCGTCCTTCAAGCCCTCGGCCAAGGCCGTGAGCTCTTCGGGACTGAGTAGGTTTTGTCGGGTTGCCATGGGTTGTTACTGCATCACAAACGAGGTGAACATGACTTCTTCGATGCCACCAAAGTCTTCGTACTCTTCCAGCATTGCGTTCATCACATCTTTGAGCTTGACGGCGAGTTCTTTGCGAAAGTCGGGCTTGCCAACCTCGGCTTCGGTGGATTGGCGCATGATGTCGAGCATGGCTGAGCGCAGGGCAAATTCATGCTTTTTGATGTTGTCAAACACGCGGGTGTCGTAGTGGGTCATGACGGCGAGTTGCACGACCATGACTTTTTTCGAGCCTGTGATGTTGGTCATCAGCTCTTTCTCAACTTGAAAATAGTTCTTTTCAAAGCGTGTGGCTTCAGGCGCTTCCTTCTTTAGCTTGGAAGGCGCTTCGTCCTTGGCTTTGGTGGCGGCGGCTTCTAGCTCTTCAAGCTTGTCCATCGCGGCGAGTTCGGCTTTTTTCTCGTAGTAACCAGAAAAATACAAAGTACCAAAGGCGACGCCAACCGTCACCACGAGGGCCAAAACCGCAATACCTGCGATCAGCAAGATGGGTTTTTTCTTTTTCGGTTCTTCTGAGCCCTCTGCGGGACTTGCTTCAGGTGCTGCTGTTGCCATGATTTACTCCTCTTTCATTCATTGGGTTGTTAAACAAAAGTGTCTAACAACACGCTGTTGCTGTGACGTGATGGTGTTGCTGCGTTCATTGGTTCACCAGCGCCATCTGCGGCTAGTGTGACACGGTTGTCTGATGCGGCTTGTCGTTGACCAGATTGTCCAGAGCCACTTTGCGATGACTGACGGTTATCCTGTCCTACGGAAACGTATGCATTGTTCATGCCAAGTTCGGCCAAGGCCTCTTTCAAACGTGTGCTGCCATTTTGAATCAAGTTCTGTGTCAAGGCGTTGTCAGCATCAAATTGGGCGTGCAACTGACCATCACGCATTTCAAGTTGAACATCCACCAAGCCCAAGCTGGCGGGTTTGAGGGCGAATTTCATTTTCCATTCGCCGGCGTTGAGTTGGTCGTTCATGCGACTGGCCATTTCGGTGGCCAGCTTTTGGCTGAGCTTCTCGAAAGTCTGTGCCATATCGGGATGGGTTTTCAAGACTTGGGCTGGGTTGGTGAGGCCCAAACCACTGCTGCGGTTTGTGCTTAAGCCGCTGTTAGCCAAGCTCTCGTGCGAGGACGAGTCGGCGTCGTCGATGGCGCTGAGTTTGTCGAACTCTTCATTCAATCGATCGATATCTTCGGGTCGTAAATCGGCATCCATCATCGATAAAACCGCCAAGGTGCTGATATTTTCAGTGGTTTCTGTGGCTTGGGCGGTGACTGCCACATTCAGGTTTTGTAAGTTCGCAAGCTTGGTGTCTACTGCCACATCTGCCGAAGCAGAACTCAACTGCACTTGCAAGCCTATGGGTGTTAAGGCCAGCATTTCTGGCGATGTGAGGAGGGGGTTCAGGCTGGCAGCCATGGCGCTGAGGTTGGGCGCCACGGGCAAGGTTTGAGCCAGTACCGAGTTGACGGGCAGGGCGGCACCTTCAGTCAATTGCATGCTGTTGCCCAAAGGGTTCAAGGCTGTCATTCCAAGCGTAGGCAAAGACTCAGCGGCGGCCATGGGCAACGTGTTCATGGCCAGCATTTGCTGGGTGGTGGCTGCTGGGCTGGCGCTGACGTTTGCGGCGGCCGCGTCGCCCAACAGGGCTTGAATTTGTGAAGGGTCTAGGCCCATGGCCAAGGCGAAATCGGTGAGACTTTTCTCGCTGGTGGCGGGTTGCGCCACAGTGATGATCTCGACCTCGGGGCTGAGCGCAATGGATTGCAAAGCTTGACCATCTTGGCCCACTATGTCTTTGGCATCTGCCAGATGTTGTTTGTGGTCCGCTGGCCTTGGCTTGGTTTGTATGGTGCTGTCTTGCTCTGCTTCATGGACGGGCGGTGCCTCTTGTGCAGCTTGTTTTGAAGCGGGCTGCGTGTGCGCAGCTGTGTTGACTTTGTCAGGCGCAGGCGCAGGCGCAGGCTTGGGCGGCAGCTGTTTGGCGTAATGTCCGCCGGGGCTGAGGGTGCCCATGCCTTTGGAACTTGGCGCTTTGCCATGTAAATACTTGCCTGGGTGGAAAGCTTGGCGCAAAGCTTGCTGCTCCAACATGCGCGATGTGGCCGCGGCTTTGGGGGGCGCTGAGGGCGCTGTGGGCAAGCTTGGCGTGCTTTGGGCGGCAATCTCTTGCCGTTGAGGCGACTGCAGCGAGGCAATTTGATGACGCAAAAAGGCAGCAAAGTCCTCCCCCGATTGCGTGCCTGAGGAGGGGCGTGACAAGGCCCCACCCAGGTCATTTACCTCGGTAGAGACTGAGTTGTTGGCCGGTGAAAGGCCTGAATTCAAGGCAGATAAGTTCATATCCGTTTAACGCTTCCCATAAAAGACATAGATGTTTAAGCAAGAAACGTGACAGGTTAAGGTTTGCCGGTCGCTGCAAAACCCCCTGTGTCAAGCCAAAGCGGATACGAGGAGCTGGCACATGGATTGCTTCATCACCTTGAGGGCGTTGGGAAACGCTTGAAACTGAACCCTTAATGATTCAAAAACTGTGACAAAAAGACCATGAGCACCTTAAGCCTGTCAACGATTCGACAGAATTTGACCAAGTTTGACTTCACCGGATTGGGAATTCCCGTCCTGGTGTTGTTAATCATGGCCATGTTGGTGTTGCCACTGCCGCCGCTTTTATTGGACTTTTTGTTTACTTTCAATATTGTGATTAGCTTGGTGATCATCATGATCGCCATCAGCACCCGTAAACCGCTGGAGTTTTCATCCTTTCCCACTGTCTTGTTGTTTGCCACCATGTTGCGCTTGGGGCTGAACGTGGCTTCCACCCGCGTGATCTTGGTTGATGGCCACACCGGCCACGACGCCGCTGGCAAAGTGGTGGCGGCCTTTGGTGAGTTTGTGATTGCCGGTAACTATGTAGTGGGTTTCATCATCTTTGGTATTTTGATGATCATTAACTTTATTGTGGTGACCAAGGGTGCGGGCCGTGTGTCTGAAGTGAACGCGCGTTTCACCTTGGACGCCATGCCTGGCAAACAAATGTCTATCGACGCCGACTTGAATGCGGGCGTGATCGACCAACCCACAGCACAAAAACGCCGCGCCGAGTTGTCCCAAGAATCCGACTTCTTCGGTGCCATGGACGGTGCGTCCAAATTCGTCAGCGGTGACGCCATCGCGGGCATATTGATTTTGTTGATCAACTTGATTGGCGGCTTGGCGATTGGCGTGCTCCAACATGATTTGTCGGTCTCAGAGGCCGGCAAGATTTACACCTTGCTCACCATCGGTGACGGCTTGGTAGCGCAAATTCCTGCGCTGCTCTTGTCCTTGGCGACCGCCATCATCGTCACACGTGTGACCACCTCGGAGTCGATTTCCGAGCAAGCCCATACCCAATTGGCCAATCCTGCGGCTTTGTTTATTTCTGCCATCATCTTGACGATTTTGGGTTTGGTCCCTGGCATGCCGCACCTGATGTTCATTACCTTGGCAGCGTTTACCGCGGGCTTGGGCTTGTTGGTGATTCGCGGCGAAGTCGATGAAGAAGCGGTGCAAGAGGCGCAGGCGCAAGCCGCTGCCACCACCGAGTCGACCAAAGACCTGGACTGGGACGATGTCGATCAAGTGGACTTGATTGGTTTGGAAATTGGCTACGGCTTGATTCCCTTGGTGAACACCGAAACTGGCGGCGAATTGATGAGCCGTGTGAAGGGTGTGCGTAAAAAATTGTCTGCCGAATTGGGCTTCTTGGTGCAGCCTGTGCGTATCCGTGACGACCTCAATATTGATCCTGACTCTTACAACATTGTGTTGAAGGGCGTGGTGCGCGGCAAAGGCGAAATCAAGGTGGGCCGCGAATTGGCCATCAACCCAGGTCAGGTGTATGGCGAACTGCAAGGCACGCCCACACGTGAGCCCGCGTTTGGTCTGGAAGCCGTGTGGATTGAGTCTTCGCAACGCGATTTGGCGCGTACCTTGGGTTACACCGTGGTCGACGCCAGCACCGCCATTGCCACCCATTTGAATAAAGTCTTGCGTGAAAATTCTGCCGATTTGCTCAGCCACGATGAAGTTCAGCAACTGCTGGATAAGCTGGCGGCCAAGTCACCCAAACTGGTGGAAGAACTGGTGCCAGGCAAATTGTCCTTGGGCGTGGTCACTCGCGTGTTGCAACATTTGTTGAATGAAGGCGTGTCCATCCGCGACATGCGCTCGATCACTGAATCTTTAACCGAAGCCAGTGCGCGCAGCACCGACCCCGAACAACTCGCCGCTTATGTGCGCCCCAAACTGGGTCGCATGATCATGCAAAGCTTGGTGGATGAGTCCAGCAATTTGTCCGTGATGACCTTGGAGCCAGGCTTGGAGCAACTGCTGCACAACGTGTTGCAGCAAAGCCAGCCCGGCCAGCCGGTGGTTCTCGAGCCCAGCTTGGCCGAAAACTTATTCAATGCCTTGCGCATGGGCGCGCGGGCCATGGAGGACGAAGGCCATGCGGCTGTCCTGGTGGTCTCGCCGCTGATTCGCAGCTGGTTGTCCAAAGCCGTGCGTTTTCGCGTCAGCGATTTGACGGTCTTGTCCTACAGCGAAATTCCAGATGACCAAGCGGTCAAAGTGATTCACACCGTGAACGCGACCAACCGCAGCTGATCCCCAACCCTTTATTTGACCAACGAGAAACACCATGGAACTCAAGCGAATCATTGCCCGTGACACCCAGGCAGCCAACGAAAAGGCAGTTGCCTTGTATGGCCCCGACGTGCTGGTCATCTCTACAGCCAAGGTCAAGGGCAAAACCGAGTTGATCGTGGCTGTCGATGTGGAGCCCTTAAACGCCGAGGCAGCGGTTGCCGAAGCCTTTGTGCCTACCGATAAAACCTACAGTCTGTCGGCCAAGACAGCCGCTCAAGAAGCCCCAGTGGCGCCGCCCGAGTCCGCGCCCTTTGGCAAAGTACTCAACGACACCATGGCCATGCACAAACGCTTGGGCAAACCCGCCAAAGCCCCAGCCACAGGCTTTGTGCCTGCAGCTTCATTGAAACAAACCGTGCTGCAAGAGCCCATCGCGCCGGCCGCCGAAATCAAGGCGACAGTGGTAGCAGCAGAAGTTTCTCCTGCCCAGCAAATGGCCGAAGAACGCGACACGGTGCGCGGGCGTGAAATCGTGCAAATGGTGCGCGAAGAATTGGCGACATTGCGTAAAGAATTCAAACTCAGCCAGCAAATGGCTTGGCAAGGCACGGGCTTGGCGCGCAACCTCATGCCGCTGCGCAATGCTTTGCAAGAAGCGGCCATCCCCGTGGCTTTGCGGGCTTTACTCATTGACAGCATTCAAAGTTTTGAAGACGTAGAGCCAGCGCTGGACGAAATCCGCCGTCAACTCTGCCACTCCATGCAGCAAAGCAGCGTCAACGCACCTGAGCAAGGCGTGCATGTGCTGGCCGGCCCATCAGGGGCGGGCAAATCCTTGATGGTGGCGCGCTTGGCGCAGCATGCCAGCGTGAACTTAGGCAGCGAACAAGTGGCAGTGATCAGCTACAGCGATCAGCGCGCTGGTGCTTGGAACCAAACCCAGTTGCTCAGCGCCCAGTCCGGCGTTGACTGCTTCCGTGCCACCAATGCCACGACCTTGAAACTTTTGCTCGAAGAGCACGGCCAAAGAAAGCTCATCATCATCGACACCCCTGGTGTTCAAATGAGCGAACGCGTGGGCGAAATCTGCGCGATCAGCAAAGAGGCACAATTTCACGTGGTTCTTCCCGCAGACGCTTCCCAGTCTTCATTGCGCAGGATACTTTCAACACCTCACATTCAATGGCAAAGCTTGATGATTTCCAAATTGGATGAAGCCAGCCAACCATGGGCACTGATTCAAGTGCTCACCGAAGGCCATGTCGGCGTGAGCGGCGCCAGTCGCGGCGAGCGCATCAGCGAATGGTCGGTGCAAATGCAAGTCGAGGAGTTGGTGACGGTGGCCTTGGCCAATCTGTCGCTGGGCTACACAGACACCCACGCTGAAGACATGAGCAGCACGCTGGCCATGGCCTCGGCCCGAGTTTCACGTCTGGCCGCACAACACACAAGGTCTACCCATGAGTAACAACAGAACCACCGAAGTCATAGGCATCGCCAGCGGCAAAGGCGGGGTGGGTAAAACCACTGTTTCGATCAACTTGGCCGTGTCCTTGGCGCAACGCGGTCATGATGTCATGTTGTTTGATGCCGACTTAGGTTTGGCGAACGCCCAAATCGCTTTGGGTGTGCGTGCCGAATACAACCTCAGCCATTTTTTGGCGGGCGAAAAGACGCTAGAAGAAATCACCATCACCACCCGTCAAGGCATTCAACTGATTCCAGGCGCCTCAGGGGTGCAGGAGTTGGCGGCTTTAAGCCATTTGCAAGCTGCCAGCATCGTGCAGGCGTTCAGCAATTTGGGTGAAAACATCGATTACCTCATCGTCGATGTCGCCGCCGGTCTTTCGCCCACGGTGTTGGCATTTTTGGCGGCTTGTAAACGCCGCTTTATTGTGGTGCAAGACGATCCCTCTTCGATTGCTGACGCTTACGGCACCATCAAAGTGCTGACGCAAGAGATGAAGTTGGATGAAATTTATCTGGTGCCCAATTTGGTCGATACCCAAACCCAGGGCTGGAAGCTTTACCAGCGTTTGAACGACGTGTGTGTGCGTTTTCTGGGTGAATCTATTCATTATTTGACCTCCATCGAAAACGACGAAATGGTCTTGGCGGCATTGAAAAAATACCAATCGGTGATGGAGTTGGCGCCTGGCACGGCCGCTGCCCGCGATTTCCGCCGCTTGGCCGAGTTGTCTACCCAGTTGCGTCCCATCGACCATCCGTCGGGTGGCCTGCAATTTTTCATGGAGCGCTTGCTGCAAAGCAATGCGAAAAGTACATGAGAGCTATTTCCCCAATGAAGATGTACCAGCAGTCTCGCCCGCAAGGCGAGGAGTTGGTCTTGGCCCACCTTGGCTTGGTCAAACGCGTGGCCTTGCACTTAAAGGCCAGAGTCCCTGCCTTTATGGAGTTGGACGAATTGATTCAAGTTGGCATGATGGGTTTGCTGGAAGCTTCGCGGGTGTTTGACGAGAGCAAAGGTGTGGATTTTGAAAACTTCGCCCACAGCCGCGTGCGTGGCGCCATGCTAGACGAGGTGCGACGTCTGTCGTTTTTGCCGCGTTCTGCTGTGGCCTTTAATAAAGAACACAACGAAACCTTGCATGCGCTCTCAGCCGAGTTGGGTCGTGCACCAACCCAAGCTGAAATGGCCGAGTACATGGGCAAGGAATTGGATGATTTCCAAAAAGAACGCGGCAAAGCGCGGCGTTTTGAAACCTATTCCTTGGAAGTCGTGACCGAAGAAGTCATGGGCATCGCCGACGACGCATCCCAGCAGCCTGATGTGATCGTGGAAGAAGCCCAATTCATGGGTGCGGTGACCGACGCTATTGGTAAATTGCCCGAGCGCGAGCAATTGGTGATGCAACTTTATTATGTGGAGGAACTCAACCTGAAGGAAATTGGCGAAGTGTTGGAGGTGAGTGAATCTCGCATCAGCCAAATTTTGTCTTCGGTGGTTAAAAAATTGCGTGTGCAATTACAAATTGCACCTGAGGATATTTTCAAAACTTCCAGGAGCGTCTCATGAACAGCTTCTTTCAACTCTTTTTGGTTTGGGGCGTGTTGCTGGTGTTTTTGCTGGTCCTGTATGTGATCGACAAAGTCAACGTGATTTACCAAGGCTATTCAAGCGCCGAAATTCCTGCCACTTTTGATGATGGTTTGTTTGGCGAGTTGGCTGGCAAAACCCTGTGGGACGCCATGAGCGGCATCCCCTTGCCTGGCGTGGACGCTAAACATGTGTCTAATTTAAAGCCCCATTACGAGCCTATTTTGCGCCAGCATATCGAGCAAGTCTTCATGGAAGGCTATAGCCACGGCAAAGCCGGTACGGTGGGTGTGCCCACCAACAACCGCCAAATCCCCACGCCGCGTGGCTCGGTGGTGTCTTGGTTGCCCATGCACCATTTGGCCAGTCTTTACCAAGCGGGTGCCGATTTTTCCACCAGCACACCCGATGATGTCTTGCGTATTCAGCAGTCCCTAGACCAAGTCACCGGCATGATTTACGCCCGCATGGGTTTGGGATTGGGCGAGCCTTATTCCGCCACTCTACTGATTCACCCAGTGTCTAGTGAAGCTGACGCGATGTTGCCGCCTGCGGAAGATGCACCGGCTGCGGCGACTCCCGCTGCCGCCGTCCCAGAAACGCCTGCCTTGCCCGCGATGAGCATGGCGCAAAGCCCTGAGCCTGAGCCCCTTGGCGAGGTACTGCAACCCGATTTGTCTCAGTTGAACCTGAACCGTGGCACCCAAGAGACGCCAGAACCCGCAGCCCTTGCTGAGGCCGAGCCCTCCCCTAATGAAGAAAAGGCGGTTCCCGTTGCTGCCTGATCTCAAGTTCACACCCATGGCGCCGATCTATCCTTGGTCAACGATTGAACACAGGAGAACTTGATCATGCGAGCCAATTCCAGAGCCATTGAAAGTTACGGCGACGTCCAAGTCACCACCGGCGTTTCCAAAGCCAACAATGTCGAACTCATTCAAATGCTGTTTGACGGCTTGATTGAAAGCTTGGCGACCACCAAGGGCCACATACAGCACAACAATATTGCTGAAAAAGGCAAATCCATTGCCCGCGCCAGCCGCATCGTGTTGGGTCTGCAAGGCGCCTTGGATTTCGATAAAGGCGGCGAACTTGCCGGCAATTTGAATGAACTTTATAACTACATCACGCGCCGTTTGCTGTATGTGAATGCGCGCAATGATTTGGTGGCTTTGGATGAAATCCACAGCCTGATGACTGAAATCCGCAGCGCATGGGAAACCGTGCCTGCATTGATCCCGCGAACCACCTCTGGCCGTGAATTTGTTAACTGAAAATTTGTTGTTTTAAATTCGACAGATTTATCAGTTAATCTAGAGGGAGTTTAGCTAGGCATGTTGGTGCGAACAGCGTCGGCATGCCTAAACAATTGGAGCTTGCAATGGCAGCAATAGGTTTAGTCGTTTTGATGATCGCCGTCTTCGGTGTGTTCGTTGCCCACGGTGGCGATTTGACACCTGTGATCAAGGCCGCGCCTTGGGAATTCGCTCAGATTTTTGGTGCGGCTGTGGCTGCCAGCATGATCAGTAACAGTGGTGCCGCGGTAGGCACGGGTTTTGGTGCTGTGGGTAAAGTATTCAAAGGCCCGAAGTACCACAAGGATGATTATTTGTCCGTCATTTTGGTGGTGTCTAAAATTCTCAAAACCCTCAAAGCCGAGGGCGCGGTGGCTCTAGAGCCGCATATTGAAAACCCAGAATCTAGCGCGATTTTTGCTGAATACCCGCCGATGTTGCAAGACCATGCTTTGATGGGCTTGATTTGTGACACGATTCGTTTGATGGTGGTGTCCTCAGGCAACTTAAGCCCTTACGCGGTCGAAGACGTGATGACCGCTTCTATAAAAAACCACCACCACCACGAGATGGCCAACGCCGGTTTTTGGGCGAGCATGGAAGGCGCCTTGCCGGCGCTGGGTATTGTGGCCTGTGTGCTGGGTGTGGTGAAGACCATGGGCGCGATTGACCAACCCCCACCTGTGCTGGGTGCTTTGATTGGCAGTGCGCTGGTGGGTACGTTCATGGGTGTGTTGTTGGCTTACGGTGTCGCCGGTCCTTTTGCGGTGCGTATCGGGCAGGTCATCGAAGAAGACAATGAAATCTACAAATGCGTACAACAACTCATCGTTGCCAATTTGCATGGCCACCCCATGCCACTGGTGATCGAGGCTGCCAGGTCGGTCATCAACAGCCACAACAAGCCGTCATTTGGAGAAATCTTTGACGGTATGCGAGGCAAATAAACATGGCTGAAGCAACTGCCGCCGACGCAGACGCCCTCGCTGACGACTCTCCTGCAGAAGCCGCGCCCGAAGCGGCGGCAGCAGCTGTCACTGCAGCGCTGGCCCCCGTCATCATCATCAAGAAAATTGAAGATGGTCACGGCGGCGCCCACGGCGGTGCTTGGAAGATTGCCCTGGCTGACATGATGACCGCCATGATGGCCTTCTTTTTGTTGATGTGGTTGCTGGGTGCCTCCAACGCCGACCAACGCAAAAGTATTGCCGACTATTTCAAACCCACCTCGCACAGCTTGATACCTGTGGGTCAGTTGGCTGGCTCGAATGGCGTTTTGGGTGGTCGCTCCATCATCGACCCCGATGCTTTTCCTTATGGTTCACGCCAAACCGGATTGCTCGAGCGCTTGACGCCCAAGTCCGAGGGCGGGCCCAACCCGGACACCGACCCTGGCCCCGAAAATGAAAACGAGGCCAAAGACCCGTCCAAGGGTGGCAAAGGCGAGGGCTTGGGCCAAGGCGCGGGCGGCCAAGGCGAGGGCGGCGCTGACCCCGACAAACTCAGCAAAGCCGAACGCCAAGCCATAGCTGCTGAGCAAGACAAAGAAAACTTTGAAAAGCTCGAACAAGAGCTGAAAGAGAAGTTGTCTGAAAACAAAAAATTCGAGTCCTTGAAAGACAAGGTGTCGATCAGCCGTGACAAAGACGGTTTACGCATCGAAATCATCGACAACGCCGACTTTGCGATGTTCCCAAGCGGTGGCGTGGGCATGCAGGGCAAGGCTGCAGCTTTAATTGCCGAAGTGGCTGCCTCCTTGGGTGGCATGCCCAACCAAGTGGCCATCCGTGGTCACACCGATGCCGTGCCATTCCAAAATCCTGAGGGCAAGAACAACTGGTCTTTGTCTGCCGAACGCGCCGAAGTCACGCGTCAAATTTTGCAGAAAAAAGGCATCAATGAAGTGCGTTTCAAACGCATCGAGGGTGTGGCCGATACCGACCCGTTCAACCCCAAAGATAAATTTGATCCGCGCAACCGTCGCATGAGCATCACGGTGCTCAACCAAGACCCGAAATAAATCAGGCGGTTCTGAGGTCGTATTTGTTGATCTTCTCGATCAAGGTGGTGCGCTGAAGATTGAGCAATTTGGCGGTGCGCGAGACATTGCCTTGCGAACGCTCCAAAGCTTGCTCGATGATGTTGCGCTCAATCTCGGCCAAACGGTCTTTCAGCGATATGCCCTCGGGCGGTAAATGCGGCATGCCTTGGGCCAACATGATGATGCTCTCCACCTCGTTGTCTTGCGGCACGGGTTGATCCACCATGCCAGCAGACTCGGCCATTTCGGCCAGCACTTCGGGCGGCGGAGTCATGTCTTGCGACACACACGGCCCCATGTGCAGCAACATCTCGGCTTGAACCGGTACCAGCCCTTTGGGCAGCAAACTGGGCGGGATGGAGCGAATGTCCAACTCTTGCCCGGCATACAAGGTGCTGAAGCGGTCCATTAAATTGGTCAGTTCGCGCACATTGCCAGGCCATGGGTAGTTGACCAAGGCGTCTAAGAATGCGGGGTTAAAACTTATGCTCTGCGATTGCGGCGATTTGTAACGTGATGCGTAAAAATGCAGCAATTCAGGAATGTCTTGGCAGCGCTCGCGCAGGGGCGGCGTGACCACCGGCAACACATTAAGACGATAGTACAAATCTTCGCGAAAGCGTCCCGCTTGAATTTCTGTTTCTAAATCGCGGTGTGTGGCGGCAATGACACGAACATCGATAGGAATTTGCCTGGTCGACCCCACCGGGTCAATCACCCGCTCTTGCAGCACACGCAGCAATTTGACCTGCATGTCCAGCGTCATATCGCCAATTTCATCCAGAAAAATCGTCCCGCCATGGGCCAGCTCGAAGCGCCCAATGCGGTCAGCCACTGCGCCTGTGAAAGATCCTTTGCGGTGACCAAAGAGTTCACTTTCCAATAACTCTTTGGGAATGGCTGAGCAATTAATAGGTACAAAAGCGCCGCCCAAACGGTCGGATTGTTCGTGCAAAGAACGCGCCAGCAACTCCTTGCCCGTGCCACTTTCGCCAGTAATAAGTACCGTGGCAGCCGAGTTGGCGATGGTGGAGATCAGGCGGCGCAGGGCCTGCGCAATCGGGCTGTTACCGATGAAATGAGAAGGGGATTTCATGCTTGTAGGTATTGTGACCAGCGGGTCAAATACGGCAAGTCGTCAAAAGTATTCCACCCCAACCAAAGAAAGATTTTAAAGAAGCGCCGCTGTGCGCCGATTCATAGCTTGTACCCGATTGAAGACAGCGTGTGAGGATGTGCCACACACGGCTGGCTCCCCCCTAAAGAGGAAATTGCCATGATCTACCGAATTGCTCTTGCTGTTAGCGCACTGTCTGGCTTGACTGCTTGCGAAACCATTCACAGTTTGACTGCCCCAGCGAATGCACCTGTGGTGGCCATTGGCGCGCCTGCCGGTGCGCAAGCCCCCCGCGTGGCCCCCGTGGTTGCCCCCGAGCCTTCCCCCGTCACCATGATCACCCCGATGATGGAAAAGCGCGAAACCTTTGTGGCAACAGGCTACGCAGTCATCAGCATTCAAAACCATAAAAACGCGGCCCAGCAGCGCTTGCTGGCCATTCGCGCCTCCAAGCTCGATGCTTACCGCGCCTTGACCGAACAGGTCTATGGCCAACAAATGGACGCCAGCACCACGGTGGCTGACATGACTGTGATGAATGACACTTTCCGCGCTCGTGTGGAAGGCGTCATCTATGGTGCCAATTTGGTCAGCATCACCCCCATCGGTGACGACACTTACGAGACCACTTTGTCGTTGGACCGCAATGCGGTGCAAGACTTGCGCACCCTGTACTTGACCCAAATCGCCGCACGCCGTTAATTCACATTCAAAGAATTGACTGCCATGCGCTCACCTTCGTTTTGCTTTGCTGTTACCGCCTTGGCTTTAAGCAGCGGCCTGCTCTCACCAGTCACCGCCCAGTCGTTGACGGCTGAAGAGCGCTTGGAGGCGATTCGCCAGTCCTTGGTTCAGCGCGCCTTAGAGGGGCCCACCCAAGTGCGGGCTACTCAATGGGTAGACGGCAACGGCGCGTTGCAAGAAAGCAGCAGTTTTGTCACCGGCATGGAAGTGCGCGGCGTGCGTATCTTGGCCTATGGCCGCGACATAGATCGCCAGCCCACAGCCACCGGCATGCAACTCGATGGCAAAACTGCTTTGGCAGCTGCCTGCGTGTCCCCTGCGGTGGACGGCGGCGTCTGGCATCAACTCAACTGGGTGGTGCGCTACGACGGACCCATGTCTGCGCAACGTCGCTATGAAGCGCAATTGATCAGCCAGCAATTTCGCCAACAAACATTCAGCGCCTCGCACCATGCCAAGAACTGGCGTGTCAGCGAGCGAAAACTCCCCGCCGACGGCTATGAGCAGTTGCTGGTCGGGCAGGGTGAGCAGCACGTGCCTTGGGTGTTGCGTGTCAGCGTGTCTGCCAGCCGTGACTCTTTTTACGCTTCCAATGTGTATGACGTTACCTGGGAATTGATGGGCCGTGGTGCGGGTCAAGACCCCGCCTACCGCGGTTCGCAGCAAATCAGCATCGATGTGCCGCGCACCGTGGGCATTGAGTCCAAGCCCTTGGCCCCCGTGGTGATGTCGCAAATCCAAGCCAGCATTCAAAAATTTCAAGAAGGCATGGAAAAAGTGCTGTCTTGTAAAGTGCCGCAGTTCCAAGTGCTGAATGTTTACGCCGGCAGCGTGCGCATTGCCGGCGGCGCTGCCAGCGGTATTCGCGTAGGAACCCAAATGGTGCTGGCAGATCGACAAAAACTGCCTCTCAGAGCTTTGGAGCCCCGCGCTTTAGAACGTTTGGCCATGGCCGAGGTGGTCTCTGTTAGCGATTATTATGCGGAACTCAAGCTCAGCGCGGGTTCAAAATTTCCCGCCAATGCGCAATGGGTCGCCATTGCACATACGCCTTGAATCTCAGGAGTGATTGACCATGTTTGCTTTTCCACAACATCTTTTCAGCAGTGTGTTTTTCTCCTTTGTGCTGATGGCTGCAGCCGGTGCTGCCGAGACGCCCCGTCAAGCACCTTTGGAGTTGCCCAAAGAGCTGATGCCCGCTGACACCCCATCGGCCAAAAAGCCCATGGCCAAGTCCATCAAACTGGCCAAGGCCGATATTCAAGACATGGTTCCTGGGTCGTCTTCTGCCGTGGTCACCCCAGTGGTCGCGGCGACCAAGCCGGTGGTCGAAGACATGGCCGCACCCGTATGGAAGACCCACACGGTGGTGGCGGGCGACACCTTAGAAAAAGTGGTTAGAAAATACTATGCCAACAGCCCCTTGAAGCCCGACGTGTTGCGCGACTGGGTGGTGGTCAACAACCCGAATGTTTTCATCAAACCTAATTCGAAAAAATTGCAACCTGGCACTGTGCTGAACTTGGCTGACCAAACCGAGTTGATCCAAAAACTCATGCCCAGCGCGGCCTCTAACGCCAACGCCCAAGCAAAACCCAATACCCTGCCAGCCAACCCCTTGCCTGCACCGGTGGGCGGGGCGGCCTCACACCAAGCGGGCAATGTTCAAGCTCTGGTAGAACCCAATAAACGCAACTGGGTGCGCTACCCCTGATACCTGCTGCGCCTTGAATGGCGTCCAAGGACTTGCCAGATGCTCGGTCCCGAACTTGTGAATGCTGCCAGCCGGACAGGGCCTGTCCAGGCAGAAAACCGCGCTCTCTGGGTACAAACGCCGGTGGCACAGCAATTGGGACTGCGGGACGGGCAAATCGTCCAAGCCACCGCCGAGGTGCACGATCAAAGAGTGCGGTTGTGGGTAAAAGATTTCTTTTTTGAATTGCCTAATGGCTGGGTGCTCAAAGACGGCGACAAACCTTTTTTACGCGTCAGCCACAACGCCGGCAGTTGGGGTTTTTTGATTCAAGCCCACCCCAATGGCCAAGCCCCTGCGACAACGGCAACTCCGGTGAACCAGTTGTTTGGTGTGCAGACCCCACTGGCACGGCCCACCGATGTGGCGGCCCTAGAGCCCCAGTCCAACCGCCTGGGCATGCTGCTGATGCAGCCGCCTGGATTTGCCGCTTTTTCAAAATTAATGAGTGATGTGGCGCAAGGCAGTTGGATCACCCAAACCGAGCTCGGCCCTTGGCTGCAACGTCTACTGCAGCAACGCAATTCTTTGGCGCAAATGAACCCCAGCATGTTGCGTAAAGCCGTGTTGGGTCAGTCGCGCAGCATCGAAAGTATGTTGTTGCAAGGCCAAGAGGGCGCGGATGACCCCAAAACACTGCTGAAGAATTTATTGGGTTTGCTCAGCGAAGCCTCGGTAAAGCCGGTGGACAAAGACAGCTTGCGCCAATTTCAAGACGCCAGCGGCGAATTCGAGGCCGCCCAAGCACAGAGCGCGCAAAAAATGCAGCAAGGCGAGCTCTCTTTGCATGTCATCTTGCCGTTTGTTGATGCCGATCCGATCGATTTGCATTTTCAACGCCCACCGCGTAAAAAAGGCCAAGAAGAGCCGCCTTTGAGTGTGGACATTCATTCGCGCAGCCGGGTCTTGGGCGAGATTTGGCTCAACACCCAAATCTCCAAAGGCAATGATGTTGATTTGGTGATGTGGGCTTTGCGTGGGGAAGTTGCGCATCTGGCGCGTGAGCGCTCTGGCGAGTTAGGCCTGGAGCTGGGCTCGGCGGGCTTGCAGTTGCAGTCGTTTCAAATTTTCAACGCCCCCAGGCCGCTGGCCCGGGTGGGTGAATCTTCCGGCACGCGTGGCTCGGTCATCGATTTAAGGGCGTGAAACTATGAAAGCGCCTTTTGAAGCTGTTGCCCTTGAGTACGGCAAACAAAAAACCCCCCGCGTGGTGGCCAAAGGCCAAGAGGAGTTGGCGCTGCGCATCATCACTGAGGCCAAGCGCCAAGGCATTTATGTGGCCGAAGATCCGCAGCTGTTGGCGCTCTTGAGTCGGCTCGATGTGGGGGAAGAAATCACGCAAGACATGTACACCGCTGTGGCGGTGATTTTGTCTTGGGTCTATTGGTTAAAAGGCATGCAGCCTGGGGACGAAGCCAAGGCAGAGCCTGAGGCACCGGCTGCAAAAGCGGATGATCAAGCCTCGTTATAGCCGCGCATGCGTTTGAGGCGTTTAATTTGACCGAGTCGGTCGTATACCTCTACCGGGCTGGTGGGGTCGTTCACATTCAAGCTTTCCAAGGCACCACGGATGGCGTCGAGTTTGCGCAAAATTAAAATTTCGTTGCGTCTGTGCATATCGCGGCAAGTCACCATGCGTTGGCGAAAGGGTGTCCATTCGGGGCCGAGGCGGTCGGCGTCTTCCGGTTGGCGCACGCCGGTGAGTTGACTGAGATCGGCCAAGATATGGTTTTTCTCATTCAGCAGTTCTTCAAAAGCATCCAAGTCTTGTTCTTTGAGTGCATTGAATTCCTCGTCGAGCAAGTCCGTCAAGCGGTCTAACTGCACATCGGCGTAAGACACGGCTTGGGGTGCTTCAAAAAGGGCTTGTGCATTCATGGAAAAGTCCTTGGGGTGATCAGATCATTTTTTCCAACGCGACAAAGTTTTCAGCGATGCGGCGGGGATTGATCGGGTAGTTGCCTTCGCGCAGCGCAGTTTTGATCGCTTCAACTTTGGCGCGGTCAAAGTCAGGTGCATCTTTGATGCGTTCAGCGACCTTGCTCAGGTTGACGGTGTCAGCATTTTGAGGTGCTGGCGCGGGCGCAGCCTTGGCTTCAGGAGCAGGTGCGCTTTTGACAGCTTTGGATTTGCTTTCTAGCTTTTCCAAAGATGCGCGCGATGCGGCATTGTTGGCAATTCTGGCGTTATTTGAAACAGGGTCAGACATGATGATTCCTTAAGAAAGAATGTGGAGTTTATCTAAAGCTACACGATGGAAGTATCGACCCCAAATCTTGAGACTTGAGGGCTGTACAACAAAAAAATGGACAAAATTTTAAAAGAATCATTTTGTACTCATTACAAACCGCGAGCCGTGTTCATGCCGGTCACTACCGCTGTTAAGAATCGGCCCGACTCGGGGTTTTTCAAGCGAATTTGGTCGCCCAAAGTGCCATCTTGCTGGGCTTCAGCCCGAACTGTGATTAAAAAACCTTTGCCTTCGCCCACCGCCACCAACACTTGTTGGCCGCGTTTGACCATGGTCGAGGACTTCAAGTCCTGCAAGCGCAGGGGGGTGTTGGCAGGCAAATCGCGCTGCAACTCCATATTGATCATCTCGCGCTCATCGCCTACCAATCGGCTTTCATAAGCAGGAACAGGCATATCGGCTTGTTTGAACATGCCTGCTTGCAAGACGGTGCCGCGCTTGAGCGACTGCGTGGAAACCCACACGGCGCGGCTGACATTGCTGTTTTTACTGGCTTGGCTGATTTGGTTGCCCAAGGTGTTTTTCACCTGAACCATCACAAAGTGTTGCCACAAAGGTTGGGCGCAACGGGCGCGAACGCTTTGTTTGTTGCCAAAAGGTTGGTCAAAAACAATGTCTTGGTTGCAGGCTTGGATTTTGATGCGGCTGTCCATGGGCAGGATGGAAACCAAGGTGGGATCGATTTTCAGCGTATCAACCACCCATTGTTTGGCACCCAGTTCCAGCACGGGCCAAGCGCTGGCGGCGACAGGCGCATTCTGCGCTTGGGTGAGTGAGACCACGCAGCCCAAGAGCACGGCTACCAACGCCCTGGCGCCACGGGCGGGTCTGGGAAGTGTCTGGAAGGTACGGCACAGCAATTGCAAGATGGTCTCCAAGGGTGTGAAAGTTTTGACGTTTTAGCGTCATGCCTACACCCGATGCAAATTTGATGCCAACCGAGTTTCAACCCAGAGTCGAACGCAAAATGAACTTCAATGTTGATCCCAAAGCACTCGTTAAAACAACGTTTGTCAATCCAAATGACGCGAATAATTCTGCGCGAAATACCAGCTTGGCCTTGCCCGGGCGGGTGGGTTTTGCGCAAACCTTGTCCCAACTGCAGCAAAGGTCGGGTGTCAATTCATCGACCATTTTGAATCCGCAGGTGCCCAGCGTGGCGGTGCAAGCAGGTGACACCTTGAGCAACATCGTGAAAGACCACTTGGCGCAGCAGGGACTACCGGTGTCCAACACCGAAGCTCTGCGTTTGTCCCAAGATTTGGCCCAAGCCAACGGCATTGCCAACCCCGACCGTATTTATCCAGGCCAACGACTGAATTTGAGTGTGCTCAGCCTTGCCCAGCAAGCCGCGGCCAATATACCCACCCAGCAAGCCTTGCAAACCAAACGTTTGCAAGCCACACCCAACCTGCCCATGCTGGCGGGTCAAAACCCAGTGTTACAAAAAACCTTGGACCGTGCGGTGGAGAAGGGCTATATACCGCCTGAGGAAAAGCAGCAGGTTTACCAAAAGATATTAGGCATGGCGCGGCACTACCAGTTCGCGCCCGACGACTTTGCGCGCTTGACCCTGATGGAGAGCGATGGCATGAACCCCAAGGCCAGCAACAGCCGATGCCACGGCATTATTCAGTTCTGTGATGGCCGCGACCGCGGTGCAGCGGTAGCGGGTTTTGCCAACAACCCCAAGGCGATTTTGGGCCACAGCGTGTTGCAGCAGCTCGATTTGGTGGAGAAATACTTCGACCACAACGGCTTAAAAACCATGGGGCCCACCAATTTAGATGATTTGTACCTGACGGTGCTCACGCCAGCGGCCAGGCGCGAGAAGGCGCCCAACGTCGATTTGAATATTGCCGGCACCCAAGCAAAAAAACTGTATGTCAACCGCGACCCCAGCACTTTTATTACCCGCAACTCGATCGTCCAAGGTCTGCACCAGCATGCCAACGAGCGACTGGGGTTGTATGAAACCGCCAAAGCGCAAGCGCAAAAACTGGCGCAAACCCTCACCAACAGCAGCTCGCCCGTGCAAGTGGCCACCCACCATCAGCGCGCCCAAGCGCTCAGAGTGGGTGCCTATTTGAATCAGGAGTATTTGCGGTGAAGCGGCAAACCTTTGCCGCAGTGTCGACCGCTTGGACAGGCTTTGCCGCTGGGCAAGCAAGAAGAGAGGTGATAAGTATTCAGCTTGGCGTGGCACATAACTTGCATGATAAATCTGAGTTTTTATGTTTTAACCCAAGCGCCGTGAAAGCGGCGAACTGAACAAGGCCAAGGAGGGGATGATGGATTTATTGAACAACGCATTTGGCATCCACGAACGTGCCTTGGGTGTTCGCAGCCAGCGCATGGAAGTGTTGGCGCGCAATATTGCCAACTCGGACACGCCCAATTACAAAGCCGAAGAGCTGGACTTCAAAGCCATGCTCAAAGAAACCAAGCGCGAATACATCAACGCGACACATGAAAAGCATTACGCGGGTTTGCAAGAGCAGCCCGACAACGGCATGCGTTACCGCGTGCCATTTAACAGCTCTTTTGACGGCAACACCGTCGAGATCAGCGTCGAGCAGGCCAATTTCGGTAAGGCTGCTGCCGACTACCAAACAACTTTGAGCTTTTTAGAAAACCGCATCAGCGGTCTTCGCAAAGCCATACGCGGAGAGTGATAAGCCATGAGAACCCTAGATTCAGTTTTCGGCATCGCCGCCACCGCCTTGAACGCACAAACCGTGCGCATGAACACCACCGCCTCGAACTTGGCCAACTCAACCACGGTCTCTGGCACCGAGGCAGAGGCTTTTCGCGGCAAACGCACGGTATTCAAAGCCTTGCTCAAAGACGAGATGACCAACGGTGGATTTCCCTACAAAGGCGGCGTGAAAGTCGACCAAGTGGTGGACGACCCCACACCGATTCGCAGTTTGTACGACCCTGGCAACCCCTCGGCCGACGCCAACGGTTTTGTGTTTTTGTCCAACGTCAACGAGATGCAGGAAATGATCGAAATGATGGCGGCTTCGCGCTCCTACCAAAACAACGTCGAGGTGGTTAACACCGCCAAGCAACTGATGATGCGCACGCTTGACATCACCAAATCTTGATTCTCTGAAAGCCTGATATGACCACCCCAGCAAGCACCAAAGCGCCTTTGCCCAGCGGCATCATCAGCTATGAAGACTACATTGCTAAAAACAAAGCCAAGGGAACCGGCAGCGCTTCGGGCAGTATGGATCAGGGCGCATTTCTCACCTTGTTCACCACCCAATTGAAAAACCAAAACCCCTTGGACCCCGTGAAAAACGAGGCCTTCGTGGCTCAGTTGGCGCAGTTCTCGCAGTTGGAAGCCACCACTGCCATGAAAGCCAGCATGGAAAACATGGTGCAAAGCATGCAAGGCGACAAGATGCTTGCAGGCGCCTCCATGATTGGTCGCAAAGTTGCTGTGCCCAATGCCCCCGCCACACTTTTGGGCGGCCAACCGGTGCAAGCCAGCGTGGATTTGCCCAGCGGCGCAGACGGCGTACAAATGCAAATTTTGGACAGCAAAGGTCAGACTGTTCGCAAACTGATTTACCCAGCGCAAGCCCCTGGCTCCATGAAACTGGCTTGGGACGGCATGAGCGACAGCGGGGCTGCCATGCCCGACGGCACTTACACCATGCAAGTTTTGGCCAGCTCGCAAGGCAAGGCCTTGCAACCGGTGGTCAATATGTTTGCCACTGTGCGCAGCGTCAGCAACGCTGGCACTGGCGACAACACCTGGCTGCTTGAGGTTGACGGCGGCAAGAGTGTCAGCTTGGCTGACGTCAAACAAATCGCTTACTGACACACACGCAAAAAATACAACGGAGTATCTGAACCATGTCCTTTTTTACCTCACTCACCGGTTTGAATGCAGCCACTGCTCAGTTGGGCGTGACATCAAACAATATTGCCAACGCGAGTACCGTGGGCTTCAAGCGCAGTCGCGCCGACTTTGGCGACATTTTTGCCACCTCGCCATTGCAAAAAGCCACCTCTGCGGTGGGTCAGGGTGTGTCCTTGAAGCGCGTGACCCAAGAATTTGGTCAGGGCAATATGAACTTCTCCTCCAACACCTTGGACTTGGCGATTTCCGGCGACGGTTTTTTCCCGCTCAAATCGGGTGACGGCTTTCAAGATATTTTCACGCGTAACGGCTCGTTCATGATGAACGACCAATTCAACGTGGTGAACTCAGCAGGCCAGCGCTTGATGGCGGCGTCAGTCGACTCGACCGGTAAAGCCAATTTGAGCGACATGAATGTGTTGACCATTCCGCAAAAAACCACCGGCATGGCCAAAGAAACTTCCCTGGTTCAGCTGGGCTTGAACTTTCCAGCCGATGCGCAGGTGGTGTACAAAGCTTTCAACCGCAACGACCCCGCCACCTACAACAAAAGCACGGCTTTGACGGTGTATGACAAGGGTGGTAACGGTTATTTGGCCACGGTGTATTACGCCAAAACACAAAACGCCAGCCAAGCCGACCCGAACAACAAATGGCAAACCTATGTGTATGTGGGTGACACGCTGGTGGCAGCCGCTTTGCAACAAGCCACCGACTCCGCCACAGGCGAAAAGCTGTATGTGAACAAATACGGTCAGTTAAAGCCTGAGAGCGAGGTGAGTGACTTGTTGGTCAACTCCAAAACCCAAAAGTTTTCACTCAACCAATTGACCGACCTGCGCTCATCTGAGCCGGCCATGGTTACCGGTGGTTTGGCGCCTCGCTTGAGCACCTTGGAGGGCATCAACTTCAGGAATTTACAAAAAACCCAGTTGACCAATTTGTTCAGCTTGGATGTGGACGGTACGGGCTTGCCGGTGGAAGTGGGTTTAGAGCACTTGGCAGGTAAAGCGCTGACGCTGTCGGGCACAGAAATCGCCAAAGAGTTGACCAATGTGATCAACCGTAAATTTGGTGACGAGCGCTACTTCAACTTCGCTGGACAGCAAAACTTTGCCATTTCATCGACCAACGCAGAAGACACGCTGACAGAAAATCGCACGATTCAACTTGACTCCACTGACATGACCTATGAAGAGGTGGTCAACAAAATCAATGGCCAACTCAATGGCAGCAGCAATGTATTGTCGAATGTGTCTTTTAGCACTACGCCAACCGCCAGCGAATTCAAAGGCTATAGCTTTACCTTGGGAACCGGCGCCTATGCCACGACAGTCTCAGGTCAACTGACCTTGCAAGACCCGCTGAGCACCAAGCCCATGGAGGAATTGGCTGCCAATATGCAAGACCGTATCCAACTGGATTTGGTGCAGCGCTTGGGTTACAGCAACGATGCGGCCGCCAAGGTAACGGTGAATGTACAAAACGGCAATGAACTGCGCTTGACCAGTGGCGACGGCGTAGATGTGTCGGGCTTGAGCCTGACCACCGTCAGTACCGGCTCGCCAGTGACTATCACTAGCGGCTTTTCCTCCGGCACCATTGCGACCGGTGCGGCGGGCACGTACACCAAGCTGAACATGAAAATTGGAGCTACCCAAATCACCGATTTGGATATTTCCAAGATGGATTCGACCACCCTAGAGGCCTTTGCCAAAGAGCTGAAAACCAATATTCAGGGTGAATTGAGCTTGGCAGGATTTTCGTCTTTCCAAGCCGGCTTGGTGGACGTCAAAGTCAACGCATTGGGAACGGGTCTTTCCATCACCGATGGCTCGGGGCGTCAAATCACACAGTTCAGCATCACGCCTGCGGCCACGCCTTCTGCGCCCATCACCGGCGCTGCGGCGGGTTCTAACTTGGCGCTGGATAACGTGGGCTTTGCCGACGCAGCTTTTGGCAATGAGAACCTGTTAAACCATTTCAAAGACTTCACGGTTAACCTGACCACGCCGGCCGGTTTGAAGTTGCAAAAGACCATCACCATGGCCAGCATTTTGGCCGCTGACGCAGCGGTTGCACCGCTCAACAGAAAGCTAACCAATTTCGACCCCAATGACCCCATCCTTGG
>Ga0209442_1000336_pt1 | contig 27950 bp, 23 predicted proteins | sample LauGreSBDMM110DD_2_FD_187565 | JGI IMG/M metagenome (GOLD analysis project Ga0209442, IMG submission 187565) | Freshwater lake microbial communities from Lake Michigan, USA - Sp13.BD.MM110.DD (SPAdes) (version 2) | ecosystem: Environmental > Aquatic > Freshwater > Lake | place: Lake Michigan...
AAAAATATAATTATATTCTTTAACTGCTTGTTTTTTTAAATTATCATAACCTTGAACTTTTACGTTAGGAGGTGTTAGTCTACTTGCATGAACATTGTATGACACCACACGATAAACAATTAATTTTGGTTTGGTGCCTGTGCTTTCCATATTTTCGCTAGAAGAAATATTGTATACCTGACAATCAATTCTCCACCAGCCCCTATATCCTTCTTCACTTAAATTTGCAGGGTCCAAGGCTTGTTCAGCGTAGTTGCTTAACAGCAATACTTGATTAATGGCAGCTGGTATACTTGTATCTTGTGTGAAACGCATTTCACTTTCTTTAATATCAATACCTGCTTTGTTTCTGTTAAAGCGACCAGTTTTGTCATAAAGAACATTGTCTTTGCCAGTGGTAGGATCTCCTCTACGATCTACATCAAATCCTAAACTTGCTCTGCCTAGCGCATTACACGCATCAGCTTGTTGAATCAATGTTTGATTAAGTGTACTTCTAGAAACACCAAGAGACCCAAATAAATCGTTTAACTTGTCAGCTGACACGCTTGACGAAATAGTAGCAGTTGACGACTCTTCGTTGTTAGTTGAACCGCTTGCAGGAGTTGCCTGTGATGAAGTATCAACTGGAAATAATATCAAGTACTCGTCTGCTATTTTAATTGTACCTGCGGTTACTAGTTCTTGAGACCTACGATTTAGTGCGGCTTGTAAACTGTTAGATCCGGTTTGTAGTATTTCTTGCACGGTTGTTCCGCTGGTTGCGACGTCTTTCTTGAACAAAGAATTGACATCTAGAGTGGCCGCTTGATTGTATGGCATGGCTTCGCATGTATATACACTACCTGCTTCTGTAACTTTCATGCTGAGATTAGTAAATGCAAAAGGAATACGACGACTACAACCTTTAATAATGTCCATCTGGCCGTTTTCTTTATTGCCTCTAAAATCTATAGTTAGAATAAACGGTGCTTCTCTCCAGTTGTCGTGTCCTAATTTTTGTGCAATTGTCTGACACGCAATGATAAACATTCCCATGCTGTACGGTTCTGTTACGGTAAATTGCATATTAGTAACGTTTGTATTTCCTAATCCTGGTAAAAATCCTATTAGACTTTTCATTTCTAAATTGTCTATATAAAAATCAAACTTACCATAGATAGTGTCTACTCGATTGGAAGGGTCTATGTTGGCATTCTTAGCAATCAATGGAAACTTCTTGCCTGCTTGATATGTGGTATCTGGATGATTAAGTTCATAGTCCGTAAGACAACCAATGCCCAGCACATAGTCATAGCTGGCATAATTAAACAAGGGATTTTTTAAAGGCAATTTGAGACCAGTTGTTTTAAATGGAGCTGTGAGAGATCCAAATAATCCAGTGATACTGTCTCCTAATGATCCCAGCCCAAGAGCACCCAGGGCCGCTACAGGGCCTTTGGAAATAAATGACACTGCTGACTTTGCGGCATTAACCGCAGTAGTTGCAGAATTTATTGCACCACTAATATCAAAACTCATATTATAATCCCAATACTGATTTTAAACCGCTACTCTTTGGAATATAAATTTTTGTACCGGGTACAAAATCTAAAATAGGATCTTGTAACACATCTAAATTACGCTGAATAAAAACCCACCATAGTCCTGGTTCGCCATACAAGTCGTAGGCAAGTAAATCTGGACGGTACATATATTGTGATTGAATTGAATACAAAAAGTCGTCGGGCTCTGCACTAACTGGTCGAATAGTCAATGTGTCTAGATAGTTGTTACGTGTTTGTGTTGTGAAGTAAGGACTTGTATTCAAATATGTTGCCATGTTAGACCCATCCAAAAGAATTATTAAGGTAGCCGCCGCCAACAAATCTATCTAAACTGAAGTTGCGTACAGAATTTCTACTGTAGATTGGTTGCAGTTTAATTACAAATTCACTTTTAGTTGGCACATGGCTAACTCCGCCGCTGGTTGTTCCGCCAATGCCAAATGTTCCTAACAATCCAGCCACCTGTCCAACACCACCTGCAATGTTACTTACCGCATCTGTGATACCAGATAACCCAGGAATGGCGCCACCCAAGGCACCTGCAAGGCCGCCGATGCCTTCTGCTACTCCCTCAATCGATCCTGCGGCACTGCCCACAACATTGACTCCAATGTAATCGCAATCTTTATTTAAAGTTGTTGAAAAACTTGTGACCACACAAGGAACATTTTTAAAAACATAGTTGCCGTATCCATTTAAGAAAATAATTGGCGGTGGGTTGCCTGCCTTAGGATCATTTCCTGTGAACATTTTGGTAAGACTACGTAAATAATGCACAGCGGCAATCCAGTACAATCCCTGTGTTGGATCTTCCACATTCATTGGAGCTGTGATACTGATCTCACCAGGATCACTATTTTGATAAGCTCTGAATGTGTAGTTTGAATGTGTAGTAGTTACTGGTTGATATGTGGCTTTGCTGGACATACTGATTGATGGAGTATACGGAAAAATTAAACCACCTGCATCTTTTAATGGCGCAAGAACTGGGCTTGTTCTAAAACTACTCCAGTTGGCAAGACTGAGTCTAACACGCCAGTCATTGGAGTTTGCGTCGCCGCCAAAGCTGGCAACTGCACTTAACAAATCACCCACTGCTTCGCCAGCGGTAGGCAAATCTATTGCTCGCAACGCACTTAGAACATCGCCATCTTCAAACCCTTTGCTTATGGCATCGCCTAATTTGCTTGCTGTGTTAATTGCACCACCCACTGCTCCAATTGCATTTTGAGCGGCGCCTAAAGTTGATGCTAAGTCTAAAGCCATAAAATAGTTTTCCTTTTGATACTCTATTTATTTGACTTTAATAAGTGTGTAGTTTATAATATAACATCCGGAGAACGATTAATGACATTAATACCAAGAGCACCCAAGGTTAATTACCTAAACAACAAGGATATGTTGTTAGAAATACACAGAAGCAAGACATCATATTGCAGTTTTATCAAACCCGAATATCATCAATACGATTTAATTGTACCAAGTACTGATAAAATTAACATTCGGACTATTGCAGAATCCAAACGTAATCAAGCCAAGCGGCAGGGAGATGCTGAATATCAGCGCAGAAAGGCCGCTGGAGAAAAAGTCAAACAAGCAGATTGCGAAATAGATTACAAGAAAATAATCAAAACTGACCTAGTGTTTAGGGTGATGTCTTATGACCATATTCCATTAAACGGCGTTAGGAAAAAGAATCCAAAAACGTTAGCAGATCACCGAGACAAAGTGAACTTTCCTCCGTTTCAGCATTGGAAATTCAACGAAGAAGGCACATTAGTTTGTGTTGGAAAAAGTCATTGGAAGGGAGATTTGGATACTGGACACTTTGACAAAGATGCGGGCCAAATTACTCCAACGTTAGCACGAATGATGTTAAAATTATGTGAGAGGTATGCTACTCGAGGCAACGTTCGTGGCTACACATACAATGACGAAATGAAGGGTCAGGCTATTTTGCAGTTAACCCAGATTGGATTACAATTTGACGAAAGCAAATCGGACAATCCGTTTGCCTATTTCACTGCGGCTGTTACCAACAGCTTTGTTCGTGTTATTAACATTGAAAAACGTAATCAAAATATACGAGATGATATTTTAGAAATCAACGGCATGAATCCCAGTTATAGTAGAACTGGGGCAGGAGAACACGAGGCTGCACTTAAACGACATAACGAGGATACTACTAGTGAGTAATTTGTTTAAAAAAGTTGCCTGTTTCACAGACATACATTTTGGATTAAAGTCAAACAGCAGTGTTCATAACAAAGACTGTGAGGACTTTGTTGATTGGTACATTGCTAAAGCCAAGGAAGAAGGGTGTGATGTTGGAATTTTTATGGGCGATTGGCATCACAATCGCAACAGCCTCAACATCACTACTATGGACTATAGCCTTAGAGCCCTTGAAAAACTGGGACAGGCTTTTGATAACTTTTATTTCTTTCCTGGTAATCATGATCTTTATTACAAAGACAAGCGGGATATCCACAGTGTTGAATTTGGAAAGTATATTCCTGGTATCACTGTGGTACATGAACCCACTACTATTGGTGATGTTACTTTGTGTCCTTGGCTTGTAGGTGAAGAATGGAGAAGCATTGGCAAAAAAGGTGGCAAGTATATATTTGGTCACTTTGAGTTACCCAGCTTCTTTATGAATGCCATGGTACAAATGCCGGATCACGGTGAGATCCAGTTAGATAGTTTTCAAAACTATGAATTAGGATTTAGTGGGCACTTCCACAAACGTCAACAACGTCAAAATATGATTTACATTGGCAATGCATTTCCGCACAACTATGCAGATGCATGGGATGACGAACGTGGCATGATGGTTCTAGAGTGGGATGGCAAACCTCAATATCATACTTGGGACAAACAACCCACGTTTAGAACACTAAAACTAAGCGAATTAATTGACGGTGCTGACACTATTATTAAACCCAAGCAACATTTAAGAGTTGCATTGGATATTGATATTAGTTTTGAAGAAGCTAGCTTTATTAAAGAAAAGTTCATTGCCGACTACGATATTAGAGAGCTTACTTTAATTGCAGAAAAGAAACAATTAGAAATCAACACAGATATAGACATCCAAGCGTTTGAAAGTGTGGACCAAATTGTGAGCAGTCAAATTATCAGTATTGACAGCGACCAGTTTGACAAGAACAAACTCTTGGAAATTTACAATAGCCTATGATAAAAATTAAAGAACTAACAGTTAAAAACTTTATGAGTGTGGGTAATCAAACCCAAGGTGTAAACTTTTCTCAAGAAAACTTAACACTCGTGTTGGGTGAAAACTTGGATCAGGGCGGAGACGACAATGGAAGTCGCAACGGCACTGGTAAAACCACCATTGTTAATGCACTTAGTTTTGCCTTGTTTGGTAATGCACTTACTAACATTAAAAAAGACAACTTGATTAACAAGATCAACAATAAAAATATGTTGGTCACACTTTCTTTTGAAAAAGATGGTATCAGTTACAGGGTTGAGCGTGGGCGCAAGCCTGCTCTCATGCGGTTTTATGTCAATGACGAAGAACAAGAATCCGAAGAAACCGATGACAGTCAAGGCGATGTTCGCGAAACACAAAAAGATTTAGATGATATCATAGGTATGAGTCACGATATGTTCAAGCATATTGTAGCTCTAAACACTTATACAGAGCCGTTCCTTAGTATGAAGGCAAATGAGCAACGTGTGATTATTGAACAATTGCTAGGTATTACACTTCTTAGTGAAAAAGCAGAGCATCTTAAGGAACTTATCAAGCAAACTAAAGACAGCATCTATCAAGAAAATGCAGATATCGAAGCAACTAAGAAATCCAACGAAAAAATACAGCTGAGTATTGACAGTTTGTTCACAAGACAAACAGCTTGGCGCAGTCAACACACCAGTGAAGTTGAAAAGATTGCTCGTGCTATTATTGAATTAGAAAATGTAGACATTGAAGCAGAATTACAAGCACATGCAGAACTAAAAACTTATACAGAACAGGCCGCTAAACTAAAAAGTCTCAATAAAGAGCGGGCAACGCTAGAAAGCGCGACAGCGCAAGCGGAGCGAAGCGTAAAAAAGTACGCTAGCGAGCTTGCCGCACTGGATGGTAAGAAGTGTCACGCTTGTGAACAGGATCTGCATGACCACAAGCATGAACAAATGAGCTCTGTGGCTGCTCAACACTTGGCAGAAGCACAAAAGTATGCAGACAAGGTGGCCAAGGATCTGGGCAAGATCACACGAGAAATTGCCAGCATTGGTGAAACAACTGCTAGGCCAGACACTTATTATGACACAGTGGAGCAAGCACTCAAGCATCAGAACAATTTGAAAACACTGGAAACACAACTCACTGTGAAAGACGGTGAGATGGATCCATATCAAGAACAAATTGACGAGTTGACTGACACTGCACTGCAAGACGTCACATGGAACAACGTTAACGAGTTGAATACTCTCAAAGAGCATCAGGAGTTTTTACTCAAACTGCTGACCAGCAAGGATTCATTTATCCGTAAAAAGATCATTGACCAGAACCTGGCCTATCTAAACAACAGACTCACTTACTATCTTGACCGGATGGGATTACCACACACTGTGACATTCCAAAACGACTTAACAGTAGAGATCATGCAGTTAGGGCAGGATCTGGACTTTGACAACTTATCGCGTGGTGAACGCAACAGACTTATACTGAGTTTATCGTGGGCGTTCCGTGATGTGTGGGAAAGCCTATATCAACAGATCAACTTGTTGTTTATTGACGAGTTGATTGACAACGGATTGGATGCATCAGGTGTGGAAGGTGCGCTGGCAGTGCTGAAAAAGATTGCACGTGAACGCAAAAAGAACATTTTCCTAATATCACACAAGGACGAACTGATTGGTCGTGTGAACAATGTGCTAAAAGTCATTAAGGAAAATGGATTCACTTACTATGCCAACGATTTAGAGATCAATGAGTAAGCACGTTGAACCCGTTCCGTATCAGAATGAAGAGAGCCATGAACAACTCATGGCAGCTTTTAGAGAATATTTCCGGGCAAATCAAGATTGGCAAAACAAAGGCACACGCATAGCAGGCGAAAACATGCGCTACTGGTTGGCGCAGATCCGAATCATTGCAAAGGCACGTCGTGAACATGTGCAACAGTATCGCGTTTGGTTGGATAGATCCAAGTTGGAACGCAAGGCAAATCAAAAGGCACAGGGTAGGAGCAAGCCAGACACTAACTAGTGTATGTCTTGGTACTACGAAAATCAATTAATAGAAGAATTGCCCGAGGATTGTGTTGGGTTTGTTTATCTCATAACAAACACAGTCACTGGGCGTATGTACATAGGCAAAAAACTAGCCAAATTCGCAAAAACCACCTACCGGGTGGTCAAGTTGAAGAACGGCACCAAGAAGAAAAAGAAAATCCGTGGTAAAATTGACAGTGATTGGCGCACCTATTATGGTTCGTCGGATGAATTGCTCAAGGATATCGCGCAGTTAGGTCCGGAAAACTTTCGCAGGGAAATACTATTTTACTGTAAATCCAAGGCAGAAACGTCATACATAGAGGCTCGTGAACAGTTTGGTCGCAGGGTTTTAGAATCAAAAGACTATTATAACGGACAGATCAGCGTTCGTGTACACGGCTCACATATACTAAAAAACAAACAACTAGGCAACGAAATCACCAAATAAGCCCGCACTGGCGTTGATATAGTGCCCAAAATCCGTTCTGATGTGTGACGGTAAGGTAGTTCTGCTTGGTGACAGAGTTATAATTCACTATCCTTTACAGGACGATGATGGAATACGCCGCTAATCCGTTTGAATTATAAGGGAAAAACAAGGCTAAAAGAGGGGTTGTAGCCCCACGGTTCCGCATGTGTTAGCGTATGTGCTGAGCCCGCCGTCATATAAAGACTCTGCTCGTGGTACCGGATGACCGCCACTGTAATGCAGTAACGCTAAGTGGATTGTGCAACTCAGATAATGTCCATTCACTTTGCCCGCCAGGGCAAAGTGTGACTGAACAATCTAGATAATATCTTAACGCTTCGCGTTTGATAATAATTAAAAGAAACAAATCAGTTCGAGCGCAAGCGAAGAACAGAAGAACGTAGTTCTTCTTTACTGTGTTGATAAATATTACATATGAAAACTCACGAAATAATTAGCGAATATGGATTCTTAAAACCTTTAGGTACGAGTATATTAAAAGGACTTGGCAGTTTAGTTGGTCGTGGAGCTACTTGGAGAACTGCTGAAGAGTATGCTCCTGAAATTGCCAAACAAATGAGCAGATTAAAACGTAATCTCTCTGACGATGAAGTGGCCAAGATAATTAAGAGCAGTAGTGAATCAGTTCAAGAAGCATTGGAAAAGGCTCTTGAAAGAAAAATGGCCAGAGATCCGCGAGCCACAAGACTGACTCGCGCAGAACAAGATGCAGTCATTTCTGACCATCCTAATCCCGATCCAAAGTTAATTAAGGAAATTCAAAAGCAAGCTGGCAAGTTGGTGGACGATGCTGAGTGGAACGTGGCTGTAAAACCATTTAAAGATCTAGGAAAAGTTGGATCTAAAGTTTGGTTAACGGGCTTGGTTGGACTAAAAGCATGGGGAGTTTATGAACTGTGGGTTCCTCCTTTGAAAGACTATTGGGAAAACATGGACACTGCCAAATCTTATTTGGATTCTGGCAAATGGACTGAAGCAAATTATCGCAACGAAGAAAACAAACAGTTAAGCACACTGATTGGTCGTCTTGGCATGGGTCTAGTCACTGTGGGTGTGGCCGGCCTGCTTAACAACAGATTGACTAGAGCCGCTTTGGGAAAAATGGCTGGCGGAGTATTGGATCTAAGTACCACTGGCGCTGTGATTTACCTTAGAACCAAACTCAATGAAGACTATTGGGCAGACGGCATTGCCGCGTTCATGATGAATGATTATATAGCAGGCAATGCCACAGTGTTGGGTCAAGCAATTCCAGGAATTGGAAGTTTAGCGGCAGAAGCTAAACGAAAGTTAATAGGAGACATCAAGGCAACTCAAGTTGTGGCTTCTGACAAAAAGGATAATCCTGCCGCTGACAAACCAGCAGGTGATGCTACACAGAGTACCAAGCCAGCTGAAAAGAAACCCGAAGCTGATGCTACACAAACTACTCCAGCAGACACTGCCGCTCCTAAAGTAGATCCTAACGCTACTCCAATAGACAAGTGGATAAGTTTGGGTGGCGGATACATTAAAGATCCAAAGACTGGCGAAATCAAACGTTCAGTAGCACGTCAATTCCAATAATTACAACAACGGCATCTGCGAAGCTTTAGTGGCTTCAATATTTTCTTTGATAATCAAGTAAGCGGCTTCTCTATCTTCAAAGCTATAAGTGTGCATCAAGTCGTTAACTGTGACACCACCCCGCATGTACCAACTGATTCTAAATAATTCTAGTTTGAATTCTTTGACATCTTGTTCTAGCCCAACCAGCAACTCTTGAATTTCCGCGGCCGGTCGTCCGATTAGGCTAGTGCGAAAAAACTTGCTTGATCCAAGTCAAGTGATATTTTGTTTTCAGACGCACACTCTTCACACTTGGCCGGAAACAACGGCATCTGCCAAGTTTTTTGATTTTTTTCAATGGACTCTTTGATCTTATCAAAAATCATTTTATCACAGTTGGATAAAAACTCAGCAATGTAATCTCTTTCAGTGACCACAGTACTGCCTGTTTGCACACTTTCAACACTGGCAATGTACAACTCTGTTTGAATTTCAGATAACTCTTTAAAAATCCCATTGATCAACAGTTGTTGTTCACTGGCATCTTCTACAAATTCAGCTTGCGATAGTTTTTGTTGGAGTTTAAAATTTTTAAGTTTAAATTCTGTACTTTGTTTATAATTTAACGGTTGTATATTGATAGTAAGGTCTTGTAACACTACTGCATTATCAAATTTACAATTGGTAAAGTGTTCAATAACAACGCCTAGGTCTAATGAATAGGCATTTTCATGATTGCACTTTGGACATCTGTGAGTAACATCAATGGTATTTCCGTAAGTGGCAATACGAATTGCTGTTAAGATCATATCAGCATCTAACATGGAAACATCCCATCCGTTGTTAATGTTTGGACAACAACTTTTAATAACATTAACAGTGCTTTCCCCGCTGAGCAAAGCATCTGGAGTTTTAAGAATAATTTCGTCCATGCCTGTCATTCCGTACACAGGTATTTTAGCTATGTCACCATTGATAGTACCCTGCTTGTTGTAAGCACCTTGGCTGGGCAAGCTGATGTATATTTTTGGTTGTCTAAAGTGTTGTTGTAGAGGATTTTGTGGCATTATTATCTCCTGATAAATATAATACATAGTATTTATATACGCATATTTCTGGGAATTTTTTTATGGCAGACACCGTTGGCAACATGACAGTAGAGCAACTTAAAGACGCTTTAAGTTCTGGTAATTCACGGGCACCATCTACACCAACGGCTCCGAAATTAGGTGATGGCGGAGCTCAACAGACATTTACTGATATTGTTAAAGCTGGAGTTCCAGTAGTTAGTGCATTTTTAGGAATTGGCCAGCACGGTAGAGAAGCTGCCGCCGCATTACAAACGTATGCATCTAAAATTCCTATTGGCGGACAAGCCTTGTCAGGCTTTATTGGATCGTTAGATGATGCAAGACAAGCCAATATAAAAAATGCACAACAAGGTGTGGGTGGTAATCAACTGTTTGATTTACAAGTCAAAGCTGGCGCCGCTGGACTTACCGTTGATCAATATCGTCAAGCATTAACCAACAGTGGCGGTGCATTGAATGGCTTAGGCGGCACAGCACAACTGGGTTCTGAACGATTACTTAAACTAGGAGATGCTGTACTAAAAGGTGAAAAAGAATTTGGTACACTTGGAAAAGGACTGGTTGAAAGCGGTAGGATGTCAACTACTGAGTTGGCAAATATTACTTTAATAAGTCAGTATGGTAGCAAAGTAAATCTTGATGACATAGAGCAAAGAAAGAAAGCTAGTATTTCGGCCGGAATGCTGGCAGCAGAAATTGATAGAACTGCGGCCATAACTGGAAAAAGTAGAACTGCCATTGCCGCAGAACTAGAAGAAAGATTAAAATCACCAGCTATACAAGGTGCTTTGAATCAGATGACTGAAGAACAGCGTCAAGGATTCATTAAAAGTCAAGCCGCAATCAGTGGTATGGGTAAAGGAGTAGGCGACCTTGGTGCAGTACTGGCAACTGGTGGTAGACTAAGTGCTGAAAATCAAAAAGAATTAATGGCCATGGGACCAGCCGCTGGAGAATTCCAACGAGCCATGAGAATGAGTGCTGTGGCACAGGGAGTAGAACAGAAACAACAAGCCGCTGATGCTGTGGAACGTGCCAAGGCTAAAGTAAACGAATTTCAATCCAGTGCTCAGTTCTCAGCTATGATGAGTCGTAGTACTCCAGAAGTTGCGGCCGCATTGCAAAAATCTTATCAAGACAATCAGTTGAGAGGTAGAACTGCCGCTGAGATGCGTGACACTGGAACCACAGCTGAACAAGCTCAACGACAACAAACTGCCGCAGTTGATAGATCGGCCGAAGGAAAGAAATTAGATACCACAACTGGTAAAACTGTTGAAGATACTGCACAAAATGCCACCAGAATAGTAGGCGAAACACAGGAACGAGCTCGAGTAAACACAGTAGCTTTGACTAAAGGTCTAGCAGAATTTGAAACTGAGTTGGGTAAAGATGCAAAAACGTTAGCCTCATTTAGAACTGGTATGACTACAGTGTTTGGTCCAGCAGGCACTGTGGACGAATCCACTGCCAAGATGAAACAGTTTGGAAATGAAATGGTCAAACAGTTTGACAAACTGGCTGGGGCAGCTCGTCAGCCAACATCAGAAGCCGCACCTGCGCAGGGTACCGCTCCTCGACAAGGAAGAATGCTAGGTAAACCCGTTGATGCAAAAGCTGACGGCGGAGACATTGCTCCAGGCGAAATCAGTATGGTTGGTGAAGCAGGAATGGAATTTGTAAAAGGTCCAGCTGGTGTTACCAGCACTAAAGAAACTGCCAGTTTGCTAGGCAATGCAATGAAAGAAATAATGCCCAAGGGTGGAGAATCTAAAGGCATTGACATTGGTGCAATCAGCGACAAAATCAACACAACTATCAGCAGTGTAGGTGGTGCATCGACACAAGCAACTGGCACAGTAGCAACACCTGAAGCACCAAACAATGAAGCATTAATTGCCCGCACACAAGAAGCATTGCGTATCATTAACGAAAGCGGAAAAGAAAAACTTGACGTTGAAATGCGTGTTAATGAGCAAGGTAAACTAAGATTAACTGAATACACTGGCGCTAGAGAAAACGAACATTTTGCCATACTAAGAGGCGGTGCAGAAGCCCGTATGAAAGAAATTATTGCACAAGCTGATGCAATAAAAGCACAAGAAAGTAAGACAGGCGAAGAACGTGCATCACTAGCTGAAGTACAATCAGAACAAGAAACAGGAACATTGTCTGCTAGAGAAGCAAACATGGCTAGAGCATACGAACAAATGCGAGCTATGGATCCGGCAAACTTGTATGCAGAACTTAACACTGCAAGTTTGGAATCTAGTGCAGAAATGATAGAAGCTAAGAAATCGGCTCTAGCAGAAGAATTAAATCTTGAAATACCTGCACCTTCATCAACTAAATCAACTGAAATATTTGACGAGTTTGCAGGATTGGATGAAGCAATTGCCAAACAAAAAGAATCTATATCTTCAAGTACAGAAGTTAAAGACAAAGCAAATGCAATCTCAGTAACACCTGCTGTTCCAGTCAAGGACACTGCAAGTGCAATACCAGCAACACCCACAGCCACAGTTAAAGAAAAAGAAACTGTGTCACCAATAGCAGATATTAAAAATAAATTTACCAGCATGTTTGAAAGTTTTAAACTTCCAGACATATTTAATACTGCTACGCTAACTACTCCAAAACCAACTCCCATACCAAAACAAGAAATAAAAGTAGAAGCACCACCGCCTCTACCTAAGCCAAAAGAAGAAGCGCCAAAACCAAAAGCAATAGACATGGAAGAGAAAAAAGCTACTCTAGATGACGTAGTGGCTACCTTAAATAGATTAAATAGTACTATGATGCAAGTAGTTTCATACTCATCGGACATTAGCGATGCAAGTGTTAAGACTGCTAGGAATTCTGCTAAAGCAACTGGTAATTTAAACAATGCCTAAAGGACAATAAATGACTTGGAAAAAGTATTTTTCACCGGCACCTAACAGCGGACAATTGAGCCCGTTGTCTAATAGTGGCAACAATAACGGCACTAAAGCGGGCCCGGCAAGAACAAACTATTCCAGCTTTTTACCAGACGTTTACACTGGAAGCCCTAATAGAATTGATAGATATCAGCAGTACGAAGTAATGGACAGCGATCCAGAAGTCAATGCGGCTCTGGATATTTTGGCTGAATTTTGCACACAAAAACTAAAAGATGGCAAGAGTCCGTTCACAGTCAAATGGCGCAGTAAAGCCACCAATGTTGAAGTTCGTGTGCTGGGTGAATACCTACAGCAGTGGAACAAGCTACAACAATTTGACACAAGAATTTTCCGTATAGTGCGCAACGTATTCAAATATGGTGATGCATTTTTCATTAGAGATCCTGAAAATCAAAAGTGGAGTTGGATAGACACCAGTAACGTTATCAAAGTTATTGTGAACGAAAGCGAAGGCAAAAAGCCAGAGCAGTTTGTTATTAAAGACCTTGCACCAAACTTTGAACATTTGATTGCAACACAGATTACACCCAATGTGAATCCTAGAAACAATGGTGCCAACGGCACAATGTCCAGTGGCATGTTTAATCCCACAAGCCAACCAGGATCAAGAGCAGGCGGCGGCAATTCGTCCAGTAATCGTTTTGGATTGCAACAAACAGAACATGCGATAGATTCAAAACATATTGTGCATTTGTCGCTGAGCGAAGGATTAGACAACAATTATCCATTTGGTAACAGCTTGCTTGAACACATATTCAAAGTGTACAAACAAAAAGAATTACTTGAAGATGCTATCTTAATCTATCGTATACAACGTGCTCCTGAGCGCAGAGTATTCAGTATTGACGTAGGCAACATGCCTAGTCACTTGGCCATGGCATTTGTAGAACGTGTTAAAAACGAAATACATCAACGACGTATACCTAGCCAGTCTGGTGGCGGCCAAAATGTTATTGATTCAGCATACAATCCCCTATCAATCAACGAAGATTACTTCTTTCCTAAAACAGCAGACGGCAAAGGTTCCGATGTTAAGATGTTGGAAGGCGGCAAAAACATTGGAGAAATTGACGATTTAAAGTATTTCACCAACAAGTTATTCCGTGGCTTGCGTATACCAAGTAGTTACTTGCCAACAGGCGCAGACGACAGTCAAAGCAACTTCAATGACGGTCGTGTGGGCACAGCATACATTCAAGAACTACGTTTTAACAAGTATTGCGAACGTTTGCAAAGTCTAATTACATCAGTATTTGACGAAGAATTTAAAATGTACATGCACAGCAAAGGCATGAACATTGATCCAAATTTGTTTGAACTGGCATTTAATCCACCACTAAATTTTGCAAGTAGCAAACAGGCCAGCATTGATGCAGAGCGTATCAACACATTCAACACCATACAAGCAATACCATTTGTCAGCAATCGATTTGCTTTGAAACGCTTCTTGGGACTCACAGACGACGAAGTTGCAGAAAACGAACGCTTGTGGGGAGAAGAAAATGGCAAAGGCCAAACAACCAGTACTGATGCCGCAGGCGAATTGCGCAGTGCAGGACTAAGTGCTGGCGGTATTGAAGGCGACTTGGGCATGGCTGGTGATCTTGATGCACCGGATGACATGGCTATGCCACCTGGTGAAGCTGGCGTGCCAGGAGCACCTCCAGCAGCCGCACCGCAACCTGGCGCCGCACCGGCTCCAGCATAAATACAATCATGATACTTCGCGAATTATTTTACATAGATGCTGACACACGGCGTGTGGCCAACAATTTACGCTATGAGCCAACTCGCGATTCAGGTGAAATGAAGCGTAGTGATACTCGTAAAACAAGATTAACTTTACGACAACTAAATGAACTACGTAAAAGCAGTGAATCACATATTTTGGAACAGGAAAGCGAGCTAGAATTTATACAAGCAATGTATGCGGCACCTCCTCCTCCAGCTGCCTAATCTATAAAAAGTTTAAAAACGACTGTTTTTACACTATATCTACCCACTTTTGTAATTAAAGTGTAAATATAATACAGCCTTGTAACCACAATCACAGGAGAATCAACAATGACTGATCGCGCACAATTTGAAGCCATGCTTGAGGCATTGATCAATGAAGATCAAGAAACAGCAAAAGAAATTTTTCATAATATCGTAGTTGCGAAATCTCGCGAAATCTACGAAGAATTACTATCAGAAGACTTCACAGCTGAAGAAGCTAATGACGCTGCCGGAGCCGCTCCAGCAGAAGATGATGCAGAAGGAGGAATGGAAGAACAGTTTGGTGCTGACGATGCAGAAGATGATGCAGAAGCAGACGACAGCGAAGACCCAATGGATGATGAAGAAGGCGACGACATGGACATGGACATGGGCGACGAAGAAGGCGGCGACGACATGGAAGATCGCGTTATGGATCTAGAAGACGCTTTGGAAGACCTAAAAGCAGAATTTGAACAATTACTAGCCGACGAAGGCGACGACATGGGCGGTGACGACATGGGCGGTGACGACATGGGCGGTGACATGGATATGGAACCAGAAATGCCAATGATGGAATATGTAAACAAAGTTGGAAAGCCAACACACGGTGACAACGGTGTTAACACACGTTCAGCTGTAGCTGGTAAAAACGACATGGGTGGAACAACTGCTAACATTGCCAAGTCATTCTCAACAGAGAAGGGCGGCACACAAGGTGGTTTAGCCAATCCAAGTACCAAAGAAGAAAACTTTGGCAACGTGAATGTACCAGGCGGCAACGCTGGTAAGACTGGTTTTAAGAAGAAAGAACCTGGTCACGGTGCTGAGAAGAAAGGTTCCGGCGACAACGGTGATAAGAGTGCAGGTAGTCTTATCAACGGTTTAAAAAGCCGTGCCAGATAATAGAAGAATACATTGAAAAATATGTTATATCTCCGAGAGAATCTCAGTTTCAACGAAGCAAAAATGATCGTTGAGTCTGATGACAAAGACGGGAAAAACTTATACATGTCCGGGATTTGCATCCAGGGCGGTATACGTAACGCTAACCAGCGTGTTTACCCTGTGAATGAGATTGGCAAGGCTGTCAAAACCCTAAACGATCAGATTCAAAACGGTTATTCAGTTCTCGGAGAAGTGGATCATCCAGATGATCTAAAAATTAACCTAGACCGTGTGAGCCACATGATAACAAATATGTGGATGGACGGTCCTAATGGTTACGGTAAACTGAAAATTTTACCAACCCCTATGGGACAACTAATCAAGACAATGCTGGAAAGCGGAGTCAAGTTAGGTGTTTCAAGTCGCGGATCCGGAAACGTCAAGGAAGACGGATCCGGTGAAGTATCAGATTTTGAGATTATCACAGTAGATATGGTAGCTCAACCTAGTGCTCCGGGAGCATATCCTACACCAATTTATGAACACTTGATGAACAGTCGAGGGGGATTAAGTGCCTTACGCATAGCGCAAGAGGTCAAGGGAGATCCTAAAGCACAGAAATATCTCAAAGAGAGCTTATTATCAATAATAAGCAAACTCCAATAACAAGGAGAATCACATGTTGGATGCGCTAAAAAGTTTATTTGAAAACAACGTGATTTCTGAGGAGATCAAAGAGTCAATTGAGTCTGCGTTCGAAGCTCGTATTATCGAAGCTAAAGAAACAGCTACTCAACAACTACGCGAAGAATTTGCACAAAAATACGAACACGACAAGAACACAATGATTGAAGCAGTAGATCGCATGATCTCTGAACAATTAAGTGCTGAACTTGTTGAGTTTGCCGACGATCGCAATCAATTAGCAGAGATGAAAGTCAAGTATGCTAAAAAGATGAAGAAAGATGCTGAAGTAATGAAGGAATTTGTTACACGTCAACTGGCTTCTGAAGTTAAAGAATTGCACGAAGATCAAGTAGTAATGGCAAGCAAGTTTGGAAAGTTAGAACAATTCGTAGTTGAAGCTCTTGCTCAAGAAATCGCAGAATTTTATAAAGACAAGCAGGACCTAGCTGAAACGAAAGTTCGTCTAGTTCGTGAAGGTCGTGAAGAAATCAAGAAGGTAAAACAACAATTTGTACAACGTGCCGCACAGATGGTGGAATCAGTAGTAACTCAGAACTTAACTTCTGAAATTACTTCATTGAAAGAAGACATCGAAGCCGCTCGTCGTGCTGATTTTGGTCGTAAGTTATTCGAAGCTTTTGCTTCTGAGTACCAAGCGAGTTATCTAAATGAAAAATCGGAAACTTCTAAATTACTCAAAGTCATAGACTTAAAAGATTTGGCAATGCAAGAAGCCGCACAGGCAATTGTTAAAGCTGAACAAATCCTAGAAAGTAAAGATACAGAAATCCGTGCTTTGAAAGAAGCTACAGAAAGAAAAGCAATCATGGCAGAACTACTTGCTCCTCTAAACAAGGAACAACGTGCGATCATGGGCGAATTGATGGAGACTGTAAAGACTACTCGTCTTAACGAAAGTTTTGAAAAGTATCTTCCAGCTGTAATCGCTGGCAATGCTCCGCAGAAGAAACAGGCACTAGTAGAGGCAAAAGAAGTTACAGGAAATAAAATTTCCAACAACCCACGTAGCAGTGAGAGCGAAAACAGCAATATTGTTGACATTCGCAGACTCGCAGGACTAAAAATTTAAGGAGAATTTAAATGTCAGAACTACTAAACGGACGTTGGGCAGAGACTAAAGAAGCCCTATTAGAAGGCTTACAAGGCACTAAAAAATCAGTAATGGGTGTTACCCTAGAGAATACTCGCAAGTATTTGATGGAATCCCCAACTGCTGGTGCTACTTCTGCTGGCAACGTTGCAACACTAAATCGCGTGATCCTTCCAGTGATCCGTCGCGTTATGCCAACCGTTATCGCTAACGAGTTAGTTGGTGTACAACCAATGACTGGTCCAGTTGGACAGATTCACACTTTGCGTGTTCGCTATGCTGACACATCAAGCAATGCTTCTGTTGTAGCTGGTGAAGAGGCATTGAGCCCATTCAAGATTGCAGAAGCTTATTCTGGCAATACATCAACTGGTAAAGCTGCCGCAACAGCTTCTCTAGAAGGCGTAGCTGGTAACAGAATGAGCATTCAGATCTTGAAACAAACAGTTGAAGCTAAGACACGTAAGTTATCAGCTCGCTGGACATTTGAGGCTGCTCAAGACGCACAAGCCCAACAAGGTATTGACGTTGAAGCAGAAGTTATGGCCGCATTGGCTCAAGAAATCACAGCTGAAATTGATCAAGAGATCCTAGCATCTCTAACAAGTTTAGCTGGTTCTGCTACACAAACTTATGACCAGGCCGCTGTAAGTGGTACTGCTACATTCGTTGGTGACGAACACGCCGCTTTAGCTGTTCAGATCAATCGCGTAAGCAACTTGATCGCTCAGCGTACACGTCGTGGTGCTGGTAACTATGCTGTTGTATCACCATTTGCATTGACAATCCTACAATCTGCTACTACTAGCGCATTTGCTCGTACAACAGAAGGTACATTCGAAGCACCTACAAACACCAAGTTTGTTGGTACATTGAACAGCGCAATGAAAGTGTATGTTAACAGCTATGCGTTAGACAGTGCTTCTATCCTAATTGGATACAAAGGTTCTAGCGAAAGCGATGCACCTGCATTCTACTGCCCATACATTCCATTGATGAGCAGTGGTGTTGTTCTTGATCCATCAACATTTGAACCAGTCGTATCATTCATGACACGTTATGGTTATGTTGAGTTGTCAAACACAGCAAGTTCTTTAGGTAACGCCGCTGACTATCTAGGTCTAGTTGCTATTACTTCAGCTAACGTTAAGTTCAGCTAATTCAAACCTAAAGTTTGTAAAAAGAATCAAAGGGCTCTTCGGAGCCCTTTCTTACGAACGGATAAATAATTTGAGGAGAAGACAAAATGGGACGTCCGATTAGTAAAAAATATTTTGAACAAATATATGTAGTTGGTGTGACTAGAGTAAACAGCGGTACTGGGTACGATATAGGCAACACTATCACATTCAGTGGCGCAGGATGGATCACACCTTTGATACTCACTGTCACAGGCAACGTTGAACCTGGCAACAATGCCATCACCAGTCAAACCATCACACAGGTTGGTGTTAGAAACGCAGCCTCTCCAAGCAATCCCGTTAGTGGTGTTACTGGCCTGGGCTCTGGTGCAGATACTAATGGTGCCAACGCCACATTCAATCTCACATGGGCCGGAGCAATCACTATGACAGCATTCTTGACAGGTGGCTCAGCAGGCACAGTCAACATACTCAAACAGGTGTCTAGTCGTCGTTACAAGGTCACTGATGGCACACGCACTGGTGTTGTTAATCTTGTTAGCACGTCAGCACCTGCAGCAGGAGAAGGCAGTATTATGGTTGTGGACAGTGGCAGCGGCGAGTATTTTGCCACCAAAATCACAGCACGTCGAGTAACACTGACCCGCGCAGGTGGTTCGGGTCATGTGTACGCCACAGGCAGTTCGGCACCTTGGAAACTGGACTTTCCAGAGGGCGCATATGTGCAAATTGTCAACGGCGACAACTGATTTTAGCAGTACTTAAAGGGCTCTTCGGAGCCCTTTTTCTATTGTGCATAAATACATAGTAATGATTCACATGGTGTGAATTTTATGCGGAACAGCAACCGCGTACGGCCTAGAACGCCGTTATTTCTTAAGGAGAAAATAAAATGGCTCGTAGTTTAAATAAAAAATTCTTTGGTAACCGTAATACAGGTTCCGCAAGCGTAACTACTGATAACGGTATTGGCGGCGGAGCAGTTGCTAGCGTTACATTAAACGCATTAGGCGCATACACAACTCGCCCAACAATCGGATTTTCAGCTCCGACACTACCAGGTGGTGTTACAGCTACTGGTACTATCACTTCTGAAGTTGAAAGTGTGACAGCAGTTGGCGGCACACAAGTTGGTTATACTGTGGGTCAATTAATTACAGTTACTGGTACAGATGCTGTACTACGTGTAGCTACTATTGGCGGTACAGGCGGTGATGATGCGTTGACATTTGATTTTACCGGCGGCAGTCGTGGTAACTTTACTACATTGACAACTGGTGCTCAAGCAACTACTTCAAACGGCGCAGGCGTTGAATTAACAGTTACTCTACGTTTCCGTGCTAAATCTGTTGTAATCACAGAAGCAGGTTCTGGTTATACAGCCGCACCAACACCAACATTTACACAATCAGTAACGGCTACTTCAGTTAACATGTTAGTTGACAGCGGTAACATTAGCACAACTGGAAATCAAGAAAATGCTATCTTAATGACAGCATTCTTAACAGGCGGATCAGCACTGCCTGTTGACATTATTCGTCAAGTATCTAGTCGTCGTTACAAAGTTACAGACGGCACACGTACTGGTATTGTTGAACTAACTTCAACACTAGCAGATGCTGCCGGTGAAGGCAGTGTTCGTTTAGTTGACTCAGTTGGTGGAACATATTTTGCCACTAAAATTACAGCACGTAAGGTTACGGTGACTCGTGGTACTGGTACAGCATTTGCTACCGGCGCTTCAGTCAAATGGAATATGACTGCGGCAGTTTTAGATGATTCATTATTAATCGATAACGCTTAATTAGGCCTGGGGACTTAGGTCCCCTACTTAAGGATAAACAATGTCAAGAATTTTAAAAGTCAGTCAGAGCGATTATAGATTACAAGTCCAAAGTGGCGGCAGTATCGTGTTGGATACTGGAACCAGTACTGGCACAGTGATCATAACTGGAAATCTTGATGTTAAAGGCACAACTACCACAGTAGAGTCTACCACTACCACTATTCAGGACAACATCATTCAATTGAATTTTGGACAAACTGGTGCTGGTATTAGTAGTGCTTTGGGATATCAGTCGGGTATTGACATTGGCCGAGGTAATAGAGACAGTGCTCAATTTGTTTTTAGCGAACAAGTTAATCATTATGATTCAGTAACTGCCACAGATGTTGTGGGAACATTTCAAGTAAAAACAGCCAACACCAGCAACAACAGCACTGCATTGAGCGGTATTCAAGTAAGAACAATCACCAACGATGGCACAGCAGATTTGATATTTGACTTGCAAGGTGCAAGCCCTGTGATGCGCATTGCCAACAGTGCCAACTACGAAAGTCGTGTTACAGATCCCAATCACATTCCCAACAAGAAATTTATTAACGATTATGTTTCAGCCACAAATGGTGTAGCCAACGTGGATAGAATTTATTACCCGTTAACTGGTGCTTCATTATCTCGAGTACAAGCAACAGCAACTACTATTGATTTTCTTATTGCTGGCAATACCAAAGCTCAGATATCCAGCGGTGGTGTTAACATTAATAATGTGAGTATTGTTAACGACACAATTACTAACACCAGCTCAACCAATTTGGTATTGACTTCCACAACAAACAACATCGACATCAATGCTGTGGCAAATTTGTTTAATCAGGTAGGAACTCCAACCGCAGTGAGCGGTGCAACCAAGCTGTATTCAAAATCCACAGAAGGTGCTGGAAGAACAGGTATATATTTTGTAAACAACATTGCTTATGGCGGTGTAGCTTACAATCAAGACGAATTAGTTAGTAAAAACAGAGCAGTATTATTAAGCATACTGTTATAAGGAAAGAACATGGCCATATCAAATAGTTTAATTACAAACACCAACTCAGTAGTTTACTCCAGTGTTGGGGCAAATGCTGTGACATCTATTATTATTTGTAATTATGGAGCAAGTACCAGCAACCTCACATTGTTTGCAGTTCCAAGTGCAGACGTATCGGGCACAACCACTGCTGTGAAGCACACAATAATTTCAGTATTGCCAATTCCTCCAGGGGAAACTGTAAGTTTAGATCAAGAAAAATTAGTGTTGAGCAACGGAGATGCGCTGATTGCTGTGGCATCAGTTACTGCAATGCTGACATTTACCATAAGCACATTACCAGTATAATGAGATATTTAAAACGTCAAACACTAGATCGTAGGACAGCAAACAATACAACTTTGTATACAGATGCTGGCCGCATAAATGTATATCTTGAACCAGTGGGTACAGGAAGTGTAGTAGTTCCAAAAGGAAACACTGCTACAAAACCGTCTGGTGTTACGGGTATGATTAGATATAATACTGACACTAATCAGTTTGAAGGATATCAATCGGGCGCATGGCGTACTTTTAGATTTAAAGAATCAACTGCTATTACTCAACAAAATTTAGGCGCTGGCAACGGATCTGAAGTTTATTTTGGTCCACTAAATCCAGCACCGCCAGCAACAGTTCAAAGCGGCGGCACCTGGGGCGGACAAAACTTGTTAGTTGTAGTTGAAAACGTGTTACAATTACACACAACAAATTACACAGTTCTGCAAAATCCAACACTGGGTGCAGAAACTTATACTGGAGTGACCAGTGCCAGCACCGCAAGTGGTGCAACTATTATATATTTTAACACTGCACTAGTTGCAACTGGCGCCAGCGGTGCTGCCAGCACAGTGACGTTGACATTCAGCACACGACCAGCAACGCCATTCAGCGTTGGATCAACTGTTGTTGTGACAGGATTTACACCTAGTGGATACAACGGCACATTTACTGTGACTGCATGTACCACAACCAGCGTGAGTTATACCAATAGCACAACTGCAACTGTTACAGTTACAGGACAAATTGCCAGCACCACAGCCGTTTATCCTAGTGCAAATTTTATCAGTGCAATTATAACTGGCTCAGCATCACTACAAGCCAGCACTGCTGTAACAGCATTTGCAATTGATGCTGACACTGATGCATTGGTCAGTGCTACTTTTACTGGCAAAGCAACAACAAACACCATTGCGGCCAATGTGGCGTTGACTGTTACAGAAGCTGGAGCAACTGGAAGTGGATACTATTTAAAATTTAGTAGCCCAGTACCTTACGGAAAAATAGTAACAGCACTGATAGGTTTTGATCAATAATTAGCTAGGAGCGGAACATGGGGCGAGAACTAGGTAGAATAAGCGGCCCGTTACTAGCAGAAAATTTACTACGTAACGGCAACAATCTTGCCTTTGAAACAAACTTACTATACCTTGATGTAGTAAACGGTTGGATTGGCATAAAAAATGCCACACCCACTAGAACCCTAAACATTACTGGAAAAACTAACACTACTAATTTAATAGTAGACACTGGTGCAACAGTAGCCAATCTTGAGTTTACCACAAGCCAAATACAAAACGTATCTGGCAGCGTAACTCTAAGTCCAAATCAATCATTAAATCCAACTGTTAATGTTCCGCGATTAACAACTGCGTTTTTTGACGTCACTACCAATAGTATTAATAATACTGTACTTGATTCAAATATTGTGTTGGATCCAATGGGTACAGGCCGATTGGTAGTTACAACTGCTAACGTGGATATCCGTGGAAGTTTACATGCTACTGGCAACATAACTTGGGACGGGTCTGTTGTACTTGGTGACAGCGATACTGACAATGTAACATTCAATGCTGACATCAACAGCAACATTATTCCCAATGTAACCAATGCCAGCAATCTTGGTTCAGTTGCAAAAGAGTGGAGAAATTTATATTCTCGTAATTTATCTAGTAATAATTTTGTCAGCTCAACATTAACCGTAAACGGTAACACTACCGTAACAGGAGATGCAAGTATTGACGGGTCAGTAACACTGGGAAATGAAGCTACTGACACTGTTACAATTTATGACCATTTAACACAATCAATAAATCCTAAATTACCTAATACATATACACTGGGTAAAATTACTGGTACTCCAAAAATTTGGAATACGTTGTATGCAGGTCTGCTTAACGTTGATGCAGTTACACAGATATCTAACAATACAATAACAACTCTTACTACGGATACAGATTTACAATTAACTGCTGCCGGAACTGGAACAGTATCTGTTGTGACAACAGATGTTGATATTGCAAATAATTTAACTGTGTTAGGATCAAGCAATACACAAGCAGTTGGTATTGTGGGCACATTAGATCTGCCAGGATCATTTACTTACATTCAAACAGGTAACGCAAGCAGAACAGGTGCTACTAATATAACAGGAAATGTTACTGTTAATGGGGCCAATGTTGTACAATTTCAAGACATCAAATTTGACAGCAATAAGATTACAACTACTCTTGCTAATAATGATTTAACTTTTACTGCAAACGGTACTGGCATTGTTAAAGTTATCAATTCAGATGTACAAGTAGACAACAATCTAACTGTAAGTTTAACAAGCAATGCCAACAGTGTAACTGCCACTTCTGCTAGTGCAAATGCATATGACATTGGTAGTGTATACATCACTGGCAATACAATTACTACTGACGTACTGAATACAAATCTAGTATTAAGTGCAAATGGCACTGGCATAATAAATGTTACTACTACTGATGTTACCCTAACAAATAACTTAACAGTCAACGGCAGTTCTACACTTGCCGGTGTTGGCATCGTAGGCACATTAGATCTGCCTGGGTTATACACTTACGCTCAAACAGGTGCCACAAGTAGAATAGGTGATACAAACATAACAGGAAATGTTACTGTTAATGGTGCCAATGTTGTACAATTCCAAGACATCAAGTTTGACAGCAATAAAATTACCACAACACTTGGCAATAATGATTTAACATTTACTGCAAATGGCACTGGCACTGTTAAAGTTATCAATTCAGATGTACAGGTTGATAACAATCTAACAGTAAATTTAATATTAAATGCAAATTCGTTACAAACAGCTGGTAGTATAACTGCTGTTGATTTCAATATTGGCAGTTTGTATATTAAAGATAATATTTCAGTAGTTCCAACTAACACAAATTTAATTTTAAGTGCATACGCTGGCAAAAATGTACATGTATTAACCTCAGATGTTACGGTACCACAAACGTTGACTGTTGCTGGACCATTTACCATTGACGGCACCAGTACATTAAAAGCAGTAACAATAGTAGGAAATACTCTTCAAACTGGTGATATTATACAAACAGGTAGCACAGGAGTTACTGGCACGTTTGGAGCCACTGGCAACATTATTGTAACTGGTCCTAGCTCGTTTTTATCAGTTAACAATGTCAAATTTGACAGCAACGTAATTAGTGCAACAACCACTGATGCTAATTTAGAATTTAGAGCCAACGGTGCTGGCGGCGTAGTACTAGAGCGTTATTTAAAATTTGCTAACAATGCCATTAGTAATATATTTGATTCAAACAACATTGATTTAGCGTTTGGTAATGTGGTTTTGGCAGAAGATGGACAAAATTTAATTTTAGAATCTGGAGATTTTTATCTAGCTGATACATTATTGGATGGCGATTTCTCCATTAAGTTTACACCAAACGGCATTGGTAATCTTGTAATTAATTCTAACAAAGCATTTGCTGTGGCATATGGAAATAATACAAATAGACTATTAACTGACCTTGGAGAAATTAGACAAAACAGCACTACTAAGATTTATGAAGGCAAATCCGGCACGGGCAATGTTTTGTTTAACAACATATACGATACTGACGGAAACACATATATTACACCAGAGCTGACTCCTGGAACAAATGATAATGTTTTGAGATTTGGAATCAACGGACTTGTAAAAGCAACAGTTAGTTCTACCAAATTGTTTACTGAAACTTTACACGCTGACAATGTTAGAATCAGTGGAACAACTATTGACAATTTAATTAATTCTAACGATTTAATATTGGCTCCCAATGGAACGGGTACCGTAAAAGTTAATAACGTAGGTGTTGCTGGAAACAAATTTACAAACAACACCAATACTGCACTGGTGTTTGAAAATTCTGGAACAGGATATGTACAATTTACAGGCACATATGGTATATTAATTCCACGAGGACCTAACAATCAACGTGCTGTTACTCCTGAAATAGGGGAAACCCGATACAACACAACTAGTAATTATTTAGAAGTTTTTGACGGTATATATTGGGTTGCTGCCAGCGGTTCTTCTAATGTGGCTACCCTTGACGAAATTCAAGCAGAGCTTAATTTATTCAGCCTCATACTAGGCTAAAAAACTCAAACAGCTAAATACTATTACTGTAAAAGTTGACCAAACTTTTACGATATTAAACTGTGGTAAACCCGCAATGCAAGGTGGTTAACCGTGAAACACGGGGTATACGGGAGCGCAAATGGCTGTTGGTCGAATTTCAGGTCCGCTCTTAAAAGATAATTTGCTTCGTGACGGAGTAAATTTAGCTTTTGAGACTGACTTACTCTTCATAGACGTTATAAACGGCCGCGTTGGCATCAAGACAGCTACACCAACGAATGAATTAAGCGTAAACGGTACCACAAGAACAACAAATCTAGAAGTAGTTACACAAGCAACAGTAGCTAACTTCACAATATCCGGAAGTACAATTGCCAGTTCAGCAGGAACTATTACCCTAGTTCCAAGCGGAGCCAATCCGGCAATTTATCAAAGTAAAATTCTTGTTAATAGTAATTTACAAATTTCTACTAACACAATAGAAACTACTGTTAACAACACTGATATCAATATTAATACACTTGGCACTGGCCAAGTAGTTATCAATGCCAATACACTAATCAACGGCAACTTACATGCAACCGGCGCAATCACTGCCGACGGTACAATTTTGCTTGGTGATGCAAACACTGACAATATTACATTCAACGCTGATGTTAATAGTAATATTATTCCAGATGTAACAAATACATATGATTTAGGTAGTGATCCAGCTGCCAGCGGAAAAGAATGGGCAAATGTTTATGCTCGTAACATGTACGCAACAAATCTTACAACACAAAGCTCAGTTATAGGTAATTTAGATGTTACAGGAAATGTAACTATTGGCGGCAACATTACAATTGGTGATTCCAGTACAGACACTATTAATTTTGTTGCTGGCATTAACAGTAATCTTATACCAGCAACAACTGCAACTTACGACTTGGGTACCACCAGTTTACGTTGGGCAAATGTATTTTTAAATAGAGCAGAAATTGACGGATTAGTAATAGATAATAATACAATTAGCACTACTGTTGGTAACGATAATTTAACATTGTCAGCTAACGGCACTGGTAAAATTAATATTCCAACCAATAATGTTAGTCTTGGACAAGATTTAACAGTCAACGGAACAACCAGTTTAAAAGGCACAACAATCACTGGCAATGTTACACAAACGGGCAATGTTACACAAACAGGTACATATACTCAAACTGGTAACATAGGTATTACCGGCGGACTAACTGTAAGTGCATTTGGACAGTTTGAAAAAATTCGTGTTGACAACAACATCATCAGCACTTATACCACTAATACAGATTTAAAATTAGAAGCGGCTGGCACTGGCAGAATTTATGTACCAAGTGACAATGTACAAATTGATCAAAACTTAACTGTTACCGGAACAGTAACTACTGGCGCATTATCAGTAACAAATACGTTAACTGCTACATCAATAACCGATGGTGATATTTTAATACAAAATAACGCAATCACTACTCAGTTAACAAACAGCAATTTAGTTCTAAGTGCTAACGGCAACGGAATTATATCAATTCCGTCAAACAATGTAACTATCGATCAAGCACTAACAGTCAACGGAACAACCAGTCTAAAAGGCACAACAATCACAGGTAACGTTACACAAACAGGTAACGTTACACAAACTGGCACATATACTCAAACTGGTAACATGGGAATTACTGGTGCGTTGACAGTTAGTACATTTGGACAATTTGAAAAAATTCGTGTTGACAGCAACATCATCAGCACAACTGCTACTGATACAGATTTAACATTAGAAGCCGCCGGCACTGGTAGAATTTACGTTCCAAGTGACAATGTACAAATAGATCAAAACTTAACTGTTACCGGAACAACAACTACTAGAAACTTAACAGTTACGAACACATTAACTGCTGGGTCATTTAGCGATGGTGATATTTTAATACAAAATAATGTCATCACAACTCAGCTAACAAACAGCAATTTGATTTTAAGTGCCAATGGAAATGGAATTATATCAATTCCGTCAAAC
>Ga0209442_1000337_pt1 | contig 27900 bp, 22 predicted proteins | sample LauGreSBDMM110DD_2_FD_187565 | JGI IMG/M metagenome (GOLD analysis project Ga0209442, IMG submission 187565) | Freshwater lake microbial communities from Lake Michigan, USA - Sp13.BD.MM110.DD (SPAdes) (version 2) | ecosystem: Environmental > Aquatic > Freshwater > Lake | place: Lake Michigan...
CGGCTTAATTGGCATAGTCTCTAAGAGAGGTTCTTGGGCAAAGTACAATCAGCGCCCAAGGGCCTATAGCTCAGTTGGTTAGAGCAGAGGACTCATAATCCTTTGGTCCCTGGTTCGAGTCCAGGTGGGCCCACCACTTTAAAAGCTACTTATACAAGTAGCTTTTTTCTTGCCTTTTAGCTGCAGATACACGCATTTAAAAGCAGTTTTCTCGAGTGAAACTGCGAATTTTTAGTTCACTCAATACAGAACAAATCTCAAGTGTTTCCGGCAGCTAAAAACTGCCTAAATTTGCTTAAAAACCAAGCAAATTTCGCTGTTTCTTCCACACTGCTTCCACACTCTTGGTTCGACTCCTATAACTCGTTGATCTGTATAAGGAAAATATTTCTTAAACGGATTTTTTGTTTGTTTAAGAAAGTGTCCCATGACAAAGAACATCAGCCGCGAAGCGCTGTACGAATTGGTTTGGTCAAAGCCCATGACGTCCGTGGCCAAGGACTTGGGTATCTCAGATGTGATGCTGGGCAAGATGTGCAAAGAGCAATTGGTGCCGAAACCACCAAGAGGCTATTGGGCCAATCTTGGATCGGATAAAAAGAGGGCGGTTTATGTCAAACCCAAGCTACCCGACTTGTTTCAAAAGAAGAATGATTTCAATCAGTGGGTTCTGGATGACTACAAACTGCGTGAGTTGTTACGCACAGATAAGTTTGACCCTGATGATTTAAACGATCCTGTGCGCGAGCCACCTCCACCTTTCACGGAGACGCTGCTCGAGTTTCGAGAACGAATGAGCGGTGTGATGCCAGTACTCCCAAACATGGAAGCATTCAAAGTGATGCATCCCCTTATACGCACAATTAATGAAGCAGATCTGCAACTTGAAGAAGCTCACAAAAAAGATCGCTGGGCACCCAGCCCACAGTTTCGAACGCTTCAAGGGCGCCAGCAGCTCAGACTCTTCAATGTGTTTGTCAGTTGCTTTCAAGCGCTGGGCTTTGAGCCATCAGTCAGGGGTCGTAAATACTTGGTGTTTAGCGCGCGCGTATTTGACCAACCTAAAAAATTCAATGTGTTTCTAAAGCACTACAAACCAAGCGCTGCGGAGATGCGACGCTTTAAAACCACCAAGCGAACGACTTATTGTTTTGCTTGGACAGAAGACGATGAAGAGGTTACGCGAGGTAAGAACTATTACGAGTTTGAGGAACTCTCTGCTGAATCTGTGAAAAATGTAGTTCTAGATCTGCTGGTGAAGAGGGAGGAGGGGTGCAGGCGGTCTGTTTTTTTCGAGTACTCCTACAACCTTAGAGCACGCAATGAAGCCATTGAAATGAAACAGCGCAGAGCTGAGAGGGTGGTTGAATTGAGAGAACAGGCGAACGTGCAATTGATTGAAACGCGAACCAAGTTGCTAAGGCAAGCGATTGAGCGGATGCAGTACGCCGATCAAATTCGAAATTTGATCAGTAAGATCAAAGATAAAGCTATAGCCCAAGGCGACGCTAGAGAATTAGATCACTGGGCAGAATGGGCAGTTGAGCAGGCTGATGCAATAGACCCTCGCACCCAAAGTCGAGAGAGTACTAAAGCTTGGATTCAAAAGTTCAGGGTGACTTGATGTTGCTTTAAGTCTTGTTGGACCCACCAAGTTGAAAGTCAGTGATTTTTAAAGTCAGCAATTCCCGATCAGAAGTGGTCATGGTTTTCCAGGGGTTAGATTGTAAAAAATTAGACAGACACTAGCACACCTTGACATCGACACTGGTTTCACTCTGAACAACCTTTTCAACCTATGTCGAGCGTAAACCTTCAAGAATTCTCCATCCCAGCATCTGCTTGTCTGGAGGCAATGGCCCGTAACCGTGTCGACCATGTGGTCACCGTACCTGACTGGGTGCAATTGGCCTTGCACCAAAAAATTGAGGCCGGAGTTCCAGGCGTTCGCCTAGTGCCGTGCTGCAGCGAAAACCAAGTGATAACAGTGGCCGCAGGATTGACCTTGGGTGGCAAGCGCCCTTTGTTGATGATGCAAAACCAAGGTCTTTACAACTGCATGAACACATTGCGCGCTGTTTGTTTGGATGCGCAAGTGCCTCTAGTGTTCATGGTAGGTCAATTTGGACGCGAATATTCCAATCTGGGTAAACCGAGTACCGACTCCAGGCGAACTATGGTGCGCATCTTGGAGCCCTTGCTGAAGGTTATCAATGTGCCATTTTTATCTTTGGATTCAGAAAAGAATCTATATCGGATGGACGAGGCCTTTGCCTTAGCCCACGCCCAACGAACTGCGGTTGTATTGGTGGTTTCTGCACCCATGGCTTGGAGATAAATCACATGATGAACATCAATCAAGCCTGTGCGGTCGTGGCGAAACTCCGACCCAAAGATTCTCTATTAGTGGCTACTATGGGAGCAATGTTTGCATTTGACCGTATTGAGCTCGAAGCTGCCTCAGGTGATGCGAGTCTTCGTCCTCCAGGACGCATCAGTTCGGTCCCTTTGATGGGGGGTGCTGCAGGACTGGGGTTGGGCTTGGCCTTAGCCATGCCCGAGCGTGCTGTGGTGGTGGTCGACGGAGATGCAAGTTTGATGCTGGAGCTGGGCGGTTTAGTTACTGTTGCTACAGCACGTCCAGAACATTTTTTGCATATTGTCATCCGCAATGGTACCCAGTTTTCTGGATTGGGTAACCTGGTCACGGTACAACCCAAATTGTCTTTCGCAGGTATGGCTAAAGAGGCGGGTTATGTTCATACCGAAGTCATCGACAGTGCTGAGACTTGGGCGCTTAGGTTTCCACAGATCTTAAATAATTCAGGCCCTACATTCGTTGAGTTAAATGTGGAGCAACTGCCGTTGCGGACAGCCCCAGGCTTTGAATTGCCCGAGATGCCAGATTTGCAATTTTCCCGCATGAGTCAAGAACTGGCGGCTTTGCAGAATTGGTTGGGAACGCGATCATGAGCACTCCCATCTATGATTACGTTGTAGTAGGTGCGGGCTCTTCAGGTGCAGTACTGGCTCACCGGTTGGCGCAACAACCAAATACCAGCGTCCTCCTCCTAGAAGCTGGTCGAGCCCATCACAATGATTTTTGGGTGCGTACTCCATTGGGCTTAGGGCGATTGTTGCAAAACCCCAAGTATGTGTGGCAGTTTTATACCGAGCCACAAAAAGAAGTGAATAACCAGAAGGTGTATTGGCCGCGCGGTAAGATGCCAGGGGGTTCAAGTTCTGTTAACGGCATGATTTTTGTTCGTGGTGACCCACTCGAATTCGATCATTGGCGCGATTTAGGGTGCACCGGTTGGGGCTACCAGGACTTGTTGCCTTATTTTAAGAAACTCGAATCTACAGATGTGGGAGATGATGCCTTTCGCGGACGGCAAGGACCAATCAAAGTCACTCCCCTAGCAGCTGACCCGCAGCCATTAGGAGATGCTTTTCATGCAGGATGTGTGCAAGCAGGTATCGAGGCCAATCCTGATTACAACGGTTCCCGTTACGAAGGTGTTGGGTATTTGCAGTTGTCAACTCGCAACGGACAACGCTGTAGCACGGCCCATGGGTATTTGGACGGCTTTAAGCCTAGTCAACTTAAATTGCAAGTAGAAGCACAGGCGACGTCAGTGATTTGGGAAGGCTTACGAGCAGTAGGCATCCGTTATATGCTCAAAGGACAAGCGCTGCAAGCGCGGGCGAGACGCGAAGTGATTCTGAGTGCGGGCCCGCTCGTTTCGCCACAATTGCTGGAACTCTCAGGTGTCGGGCAGGCTGATCGCTTGCGCGCATTGGGCATAGAAATCAAAGCCGACCTACCCGGTGTAGGCGAAAACCTCTGTGATCATTTGCAAGGACGTATCACCTTTGAATGTACCCAATCCATCAGCTTGAATGAAATTGTGGGCAACCCCATCAATCAGGCCTGGATGGGATTTAAATATTTGCTTAATCGTAAAGGCATGATGGCCACTCCATCGGCGACGGTGCATGCGCTGGTACCTTTTGATGCAGATGAACAACGCGCAGGAGTGAAAATTCAAATGCATCATTTGAGCGCTAACAGTCGCTATGCACGAAGTGCTGGTGCGGGACTTGATCCCTTCCCAGGTTTTGCCATTGGATTTTTTCAATTACGTCCGCACTCACGTGGTCATGTCCATGTCCAGTCAAGCGACGCGTTTCAAGCGCCTCTGATAGATCCGAGCTATTTGCAGCACCCACAAGATCAAGAAAACATGGTGCGTGCTTTTCGTATAGCTCGTCATGTGTCCAATCAAGCAGCCTTGCAGGGTTTGATCCGACGCGAAACCCGCCCCGGTTTAGATGTGCAAAATGATTCGGCAGTGCTTGATTACATTCGCCAGTGCGGACAAACCTCTTGGCATCCAATTGGTACATGCAAGATGGGAATTGATGACATGGCTGTGGTCGATCCTCAGTTGCGTGTCAAAGGCGTGCAGGCTTTGCGTGTGATTGACTCTTCCATCATGCCAACCATGCCGGCATCCAATACCAATGCGGCTTCTATGGCAATTGGTGAAAAAGGCGCTGATTGCATTCTTCAACACCCATTCGAAACTCTAGCATGAAATATTCTTGGGAAATGCCCGCTAATCCAGCCGAAGATTTTCAAGGAATCATTGGTAAAACGCTGAAGCAGTCTAAACCTTGGTGGCGCGATCCTACTCAAGCTCCCCAGGGCGCATCCAATGTGGTCGTCATCTTGGTCGATGATTTGGGGTTTTCTGATTTCGGGTGCTTTGGCGGGGAAATTGCCACACCTCACATCGATGCACTTGCCGGCGCGGGTTTGCGGTTCACGGGTTACACCACGGTTCCAATGTGTACACCAGCGCGTGCGGCTTTGCTTACAGGAAAAAACCCACACGCGGTTGGCTGTGGCTGGCTCACTCACAACAATCCCGGTTATCCCGGTTATCAGGCCGGAGAGATCTCGACTGATGCTCCGACCATGCCCGAATTGTTGCGAGGTCTTGGTTACTCTACCTATGGCGTTGGCAAATGGCACAACACAGCCGACTACCACGTTGGTTCAGCAAGTGACCGTCAAGCTTGGCCTCTACAACGCGGCTTTGACCGCTACTATGGTTTCATCGGTTCTGAAACCAATTTCTTTTCTCCTCACCATTTGATTGATGGTAATGAATTTGTTAAAGCGGAGTCCTATGAATCGGACTACTACGCTACCAAAGATTGGACCGATCGATCTATTCAATACTTACGTGCTCATCAAAGCAGTTCACCAGAGAAACCATTCTTTCTTTATTTGGCACACAACGCGCCTCATGTGCCGTTGCAAGCTCCTCCAGACGTGATTGCGCGCTATGCGGGCGTATATGACCAAGGTTGGGATCGTCAGCGTGAATCACGTTTTCAACGGCAGCGAAGCATGGGCTTGATAGGACAAGACTGGCGTTTGTCGCAAGCCAATCCAGGTGTGCCGCGTTGGAATGACGTGCCAGATCGAATGAGGCCCTTGATGTCCCACTACATGCAGGTCTATGCCGCCATGGTGGAGTTGATTGACCAAGAGGTCGGACGTCTGGTAGCGGAACTCAAAAAATTGGGTGTGTATGACAACACCTTGATTGTGCTCACCTCCGACAATGGTGCTAATTCGATTGGCGGTAATGAAGGTACTGTCAACACCATGGAAAAAAGGATATCGCGATTAACTGAAGAAGAAATGGCGAAAAAGGCGTTGCAAGCATTTGACCAAGGCATTGTGGGAGGGTCTGATACTTTTGTCGCATATCCCGTAGGCTGGGCTAATTGCTCAAATACACCTTTTCGTTTTTATAAACGCACGCCAATGAATGGTGGTATTCGCGTGCCCTTTATCTTGAGTCATCCCGCTCGCGTTAAAGATCCAGGAGCGTTGCGTGAGCAATGGATTCATGTTACTGACACCTTGCCAACTGTGCTTGAGATGATTGGTGCAAGTTACCCGCAGCGGTTCAATGGACACGATACTCGAGGCATTGACGGTTGTAGTTATTTGGAGATGCTGGAAAACCCAAAAGCACCCGCGCGTCGTATGCGTCAGCACTTTGAACTCGAGGGCAATAGGGGCATGATTTTGTACCCTTGGAAAATCGTTTCTTTGCAACCCATTACCAGCCCAATCGATTTAAACAACTGGTTGTTGTTTCACCTAGAAAAAGATCCGACTGAGTGCGAAAACTTAGCAACTTTGCATCCTGAAATTTTGCAAAAACTGATCGAAGAGTTTGAAGTCGATGCGCAGATCAACCAGGTCTATCCACTAGATAACCGTGACTTGAGAAAAACCTTGGCGATACCGCCTTTTTTAGAAAAAAAATATTCAACCCCTGTGCATTTTTATTCCGATGTTGAAACCATTCCTATGCAAAACTTTGCACCTTTGATGGCAGACAGAGATTACACATTAGAAGCACACTTTGAGTGGCTTCCGAAAATGGAAGGTGTGATTTTTTCTATTGGTGACAACATGGGAGGTTTGTCTGTGTTTGTCCAGTCAGAAGAGGTTGTCGTTTCATTCGTGGCATCTCAAGGTGTCGAAAGACAACTCCATTGGCGTCTAAATCCTGGACATCAAAACTTGCGAGTCGAGCATAAAGCTTTGGGTCAGCGACAAGGCTTGGGTCAATTAGTACTGAATGGCGCGATCGTTCCTGAGACCCTAGACATGACGCCGACATTTTTGCGTTTGGTAGGTGAGGGCTTTGACGTAGGACTTGATCGCAGACGAAAAGTCAGCGCCGATTGCGCTGGCCATGGCGTTTACCGCTACGCAGGCAAGATTGATCGCGTATCGCTGATCCCAGGCCCACAGGCTCCTGGTAGTTTGGCCAATGTGCTCGAGACCATTTCGCAATGGGATTGATGTTTGCTTCTTCGTTGTTTCATTTTCTAAAGGATTAAATATGAGTAGCCTTATCAACCGACGGCAGATGATGGGTGGATTGGCAATTGCTTCAGCTCTTCCAGTTTCTTCTTGGGCAACTAATGCATGGCCTACACGCCCAGTCAAAATTGTCGTTCCTTACCCTGCAGGTGGTTCTCCCGATCTGTTTACCCGCGTTGTCGCCAAAGAGCTGGGCAATATGTTTGCACAAACCGTTACTGTTGAGAATAAACCAGGTGCATCGGGAGTGATCGGTGCGCGTTCAGTCTCTCAAAATGCAACAGCTATTCATTCCCTAGCTTATATCAGCTCTGGACACGTTACCGTTCAGGCAACGGATCCCAGTTTTAATTTGCTCACAGAATTTAAATTAATCACCCGTATGAGCTTTTCGCCCTATGTGTGTGTGGTAATTGCAAAGTCGCCTTATAAAACCATGGCAGATTTAGTGGCTGCGGGCAGGGCCAATCCCGGTAAATTGACTTATGGCTCGGCGGGTATTGGTTCGCCGGCACACATGGCTGTGGAAATTTTACAAGACAAAATACCAGACTTTAAAACCGTGCATATTCCCTACAAGGGAGCGGTGGAGTCAGCTAACGCAATTTTAGGTGGTCAAATTGATTTTGGCATCATGGTGCTGGGAACTGCCATTCCTCATCTGCAAGGCGGCTCTCTTAGGGCATTGGCAGTGACAACCCTAAGACCAGTGCAACCTATTCCAGATATACCCACCATCGGTAACACCGTCGCATCCGGTTATGAGTTCGGTGCTTGGGGTGGTTTTGCTATGGCTAGCGGTACACCTGATGATGTGATCGCAAAAGTCTATAAAGCCATGTCGCAAGTGGCTGTATCAAGTGCTCTGATTGAAGAGACAAAACGTACCGGATCGATCATTAGCTTAAGCGAAAGTCCAAGACAGTTTTCAGAACATGTTACTCGTGATGTCGCCGCTGAGATGCTTATCGTGAAAAAACTTGGTTTGAAATGAGTTGGATAAATGCGTGAAAGTTTGACACCGTTGATGGGCGACGTTTCTCCAGATGACGCCTCGCTCTTAGCTAAATTAGAAGCGCTGTGGGCTAAGCAATGGCCTTCTGGATTTGCGCGTGAACCAGAGTATTCATTGGGGCAGGTGCCTTTGACCGATTACCTTGCGCATTGGGCTGAAAACTCACCCAATAAAGACGCGATCATATTCAAAGGCTACAGTCTTAGCTACGCCCAATTACATCAACGTAGCGATGAACTTGCGTGGGCCATGCAACAACAAGGAGTCAACGTCGGTGATCGGGTGGCGGTATTTCTACCAAACTGCACACAATTTTCAGTGATCTTTTATGCCCTGTTGAAGTTGGGGGCTGTGTATGTACCGGTCAGTCCCTTGTCGAAATCTTTTGAATTGACTCATGAATTGGTAGACGCGGGAGCAACTTGGATGTTCGCCTGGGACGAATTGCTGCCGCAGGTTATCGCATTGATTGATAGTCTTCAATTAAAACGTATATGGGTGACTTCTGAGGAAGACCTGCCATGGTTGACTCATGGTGTTGAAAACGATGTATGCACTCAACCAAGTCTCGATATGTCAAAGGTTGCATCTTTCAGTGATCTGCTGGCTGGCGCTACCTCGGTTGCGTCCTTTCCACGGCATTGTGATCTAGATGCTATGGCTGCGCTCAACTACACCGGAGGCACAACTGGGCTTCCTAAAGGATGCATCCATACTCAGCGCGACATGATCTATACCGCGGCCTCGTCGTGTGGTGTGGCTTTGGCCAATGAACCAGATACGGTAATACTAAGTTTTTTTCTCCAGTCGTGGATTGCAGGAGAAAACGCTGGTTTAATTTTTCCAGTTTTTATGGGTAAAACCTTGGTGCTATTGTCGCGATGGGATGCGCAAGATGTGTTGCGTTGTGTGGCCAATTACCAAGTGACGTCGATGGTGATGACTGTGGACTCGGCTCAGGAATTGATGGATCACCCACTGTTTACTCAATTAAATATCCGAAGTTTGCGTTATCCACGAGTAGTGTCTTTTATGAAAAAACTTAGCCTTGAAGACCGGAAGCGCTGGCGAGATCTACAAGGTACGTGTTTGGTGGAGTCGGCATGGGGGCTGACGGAAACTCACACATCGGATACGTTTACCCGCGGATTGCAGACAGATGACTTTGACCTAAAGTCCACGCCGGTGTTCATCGGACTTCCAGTTGCCGGCACTGCCATCATGGCGCGTGACTTCGACACATGCGTAGCTTTGCCTTTGGGTGAGGCAGGCGAGCTTTGTATCCGTAGCCCATCCATTTTCAAAGCCTATTGGGGCCAACCTGAAGCTACTGCACTCGCTTTTCATCAAGGATGGTTTCGTACCGGAGATAGTGGCATGGTCGATGAGCAAGGTTTTGTCCACTATTTAGGACGGCGTAAAGAAATGATTAAAGTCAGTGGCATGAGTGTTTTTCCTATGGAAATCGAAACAGTGCTAGGTCAGCATAATGAAGTCCATGCCAGTGGCGTGGTTGCCCTTTTAGATGCAAGCAAAGGAGAGGTTCCAGTAGCATTTGTTCAACGCAAAGATAGCCGCATTGATGCGCCACTTGATCAGGCCCTTTTGCAATGGTGCCGTGACCGACTGTCATCTTATAAAGTGCCTCAATTGGTGTTGGTTCGTAAGCTGCCTGTAACAGCTGTTGGCAAGGTTGATAAAAAAATACTTCAAAAATGGCTTGAATCAGGAGTGCCGGAATGAGTACGGATCAGCACAACTGCATCAAGGAAATTTTACAGAATACCCATGAACTAGCGCAGCAATGGGTGCGTCCCAATGCAGCACGATGGCAGAGAGAGCGCGTAATGGGATTAGAAGCACTGAAGCAGGCAGCACGATTGAACTTGCTCAAGATTCAATTGCCACTGGAGCATGGTGGGATGGCGTTGCCCTTCAGTGTGAGGGCGCGAATGGCAGCCATTTTAGCTGAGGCGGATTTTGGTTTTTCTTTATCTTTAGCCAACACGCAAGGCGTAGCTTATACATTGTCAAAGTGGTTGCCGAGCCATGTGGCTAAACGTTGGCTGGGTGATTTGCTTACTGCTGAACGCATTGGTTGTACATGTTTGACCGAGCCGAACGCAGGATCTGATTTCGGTGCCATTGAAATGAAAGCCACACCCCATGGTTCAGGTTGGCGTTTGCATGGTGAAAAAGCTTGGATAATAAATGCTCAAGTAGCTCAAGTGATGGTGGTGTACGCACAGACGCAGTCGGGCAGTGCAGCCAAAGGCATAGCCGCTTTTGTGGTCGATGCAGAGCGTGCCGGTTTTCACCGCACAGAACGTGGCCGCACAGAGACCGTACCCTCTCTGGGTACGGGAGGCTTCGTTCTAGATGGATATGAGGTGCCTGCAGATGAAATGTTGCATCCGCCAGGGCTTGCTTTCAAAAGAGCATTGAGTTCAATCAACATGGCGCGTATTTATGTAGCTGCGATGGCCAACGCCATGGTCGTAGACAGTTTGCGTATCGCCAGCGCGTATGGCGAGCAGCGTCATAGTTTTGGCCAAGCCTTGAAAGAGCATCAGGGGTGGCGCTGGTCGCTCGCCGATGCCATGGTGGACGTACAGGCAGCTCAGCTGTTGATTGATAAAGCATGCGCAGCTGCAGATGCGCAGCAAACCATGGATACATTGGCAGCACAAGCTAAAATATTTGCTACACGCATGGCTTGCAAGCATGTGGCAAATCTATTGCATGCGATGGGTGCGTCCGGTTTCAGTGCCGAACATCCGTTAAGTCGGCATTTAGCAGGCGCTCAAGTTGCAACATTAGTCGATGGCTCTACAGAAATGTTGCTCGAACGTGTGTGGTCTAGTCGGATCACCAGCTCCTAGCTGATTGTTGCTCGCCAGTGCACCGATTTTTGCGTTGTGATTTCTTGGAAAAACTCCATACCATAACCATGTCCTAACCCGCTTGATTTGACTGGTTCAGATGTTCCGCCGGGGGCTTTTCCTCTCAAAGTGTTGATCTTGACCATTCCGGCCCGTAATGAGTGAATCGCGCGCAGCCCTCTGGTAGCTGAAGTCGTCATAACCATAGAAGCCAACCCAAAACGAGTTTGATTCGCTAAAGTAATGGCCTCGTCAAAATCGTCAAAAGGTATGCACGGAGCAATCGGGCCAAAAGTTTCTTCAGTCATCAGTCGACAAGCAGGGTCTAGATTGCTGAGCACGGTGGGAGGATAGAAAAAACCTTTGCCTTTTAAGCGCGCGCCACCATGATGCACATATGCGCCCGCATCTACGGCTTCTTGCACTTGGGTTGAAACAACATGCAACTGATTGTGATCAACCAAAGGGCCCATCTTAATGCCTGCTTGTAGGCCATTGCCTTGACTAATGGCTCGAGCGTGTTCAGTTAGTGCTACGACAAATTCTGGAAATATTTTTTTAGCTACATACAGACGTTCGGTTGAAGTGCAAATCTGTCCAGCATTGGCAAAGGCGGCGTCTGCGGCCATGCTTGCAGCGGCTGCGACATCGACTGTTTCATCGATGATGAGCGCATCTTTGCCGCCCAATTCCAAAATAACTTTTTTCAAGTTCTGGCCACATATTGCAGCGAGATGGCGCCCAGTGCGTTCGCTGCCAACGAATACCACCAGATCCACTTGTGGATGGCGGACCAGTGCTTCACCTACAGTGGGCCCATCACCCAACAACAAATTGACCACACCTGAAGGTAAATGGTCAAAAATACGTTCTACTACTAGACGTGAACTAAGAGGTGTTTTTTCAGAAGGCTTCCACACCACGGTGTTGCCAACCAGCAGATTTGGTACTACGTTATCGAGGCCTAGAATGACAGGAAAATTCCAAGGCATAACACAAGCAGCTACACCCCGCGCGAAACGTTGCTGGAAATTTAGCTCCATGTCAGCGGTCATTTGTTGACCACTACGCAGATGGATCACCATTTCTGCATAGGTGCGCATGCTTTCAGCTGCCTTCGTGATCTCTTGTATAGATTGAGCTAAAGGTTTGCCCATTTCTAACGTCAGACAATGAGCCACTTCATCACGTATCTCCAATAAACGGTCGATGGCTTGCAGAATTAATGCGCGACGCTGCATGGGAGAGCGCGCAGACCAAGGCTCAAAAGCATCCCGTGCAGATGAAACCGCTGTATCTACATCACTGATATCACCTCGTGGAATGGTGTCTATCAATTCTTCTGTGGCGGGATTAAGTATGTCTAAGGAGTCACCTCCACCAGGATAGGAGCGGTTGTCGATCCAGTGTGTTTGCATCACGAGTCTTTCTGAAGGAAGGTATCACGAAAACCAAAAAGCCCTGATTGCCCGCCGGTATGGAGAAAGACGATGTTCTCTTCTTTGCGAAACCGACCGCTTTGGGCGCTATCAATCAAACCAGCCATAGCTTTGCCGGTATATACCGGATCTAGCAAGATGCCTTCCAAGCGCGCCACTAGTCGCACCGCCTCAACCATGGTGTTGGTAGGGATGCTGTAACCCTCACCTAGATAATCTGAATTGACATGGATGCGATCCGATAAGCCTTCGGTCGGGTAGTTCAGATATTGAGCTGTTGCCGTTGTTAACGCCGACACTCTGGCATGTTGCTTGGCTGCAGCCTGACTGACGGCAAAACCTTGCACCTTGATACGACTGTTTGCGCTAGCCAGGCCGATCACCAGTCCGGCTTGAGTACCCGCACTGCCACTGGCCAGCATAATTTGATCTATTTGAAGAGATTGCTGGTGTGCTTGTTGCAGCAACTCTTGTGCAGCCTTAACATATCCAAGTGTCCCTACTGGGTTGGAGCCACCACTTGGAATCAGATAGGGTCGCAGACCCTTAGCACGCAATTGATCGCCCATTTTCGACAGCTCCGCAAGCATGTCAGTGCCTCCGGGGTAATCCACCCTTTGAGCTCCGAAAAGCTCATCGAGCAGCACATTGCCGTTATGCAGGTAGTCTGCATCAGCATGCGGGTGTCGGTGCTCTAAAAGCACGGTACAACCCAAACCCAGACGAGACGCCGCTGCAGCTGTTTGTCGAACATGGTTGGATTGAACCGCCCCCAGTGTGACCACATGGTTGTATTGTTGTTGCTGGGCTTGACCTAATAAAAATTCTAACTTGCGAGCTTTGTTACCGCCCAATCCCATGCCTGTGCAGTCATCGCGTTTGATCCACAGTTGAGGTCCACCTAATTGTTGTGTCAGTCGGGGCATGAATTCTAATGGCGTGGGCGCATGGCAAAGATCTACACGCGCGAAAGCATCGAGGTTCATTTGGAAATAACCGAGAGTGCATCCAAACCGGCCCAGGCTTCTTGGGCTGAGACCCCAGGCGGCGGAGTGAATGCAATAAACGCTTCTGCTCCCACTGCTTGCTGTCCACCATGAAGCTGCGCTTGGGTTCGTTGCGCGGCCTTGGCGCGCTCATCTTGTAACAGCGGATCACATATGGACATCAGCAACGGTAATAGCTGTCTTTCAATTTCATCTCCTTCTGGAGTGGAATAGAGATCGTGCAATTCATCGGGGTCATTTTGCAAATTAAAGGTTTGGGTGGGCATACCAACATGAAAAATCATTTTGAATTGGTGTTTACGGAGTAAATAAGCGGCTGTTCGAGAGCCTTGCGCGTGATACTCAGCGAAAACTGGACGTTCAAGATCGTCCTCACCTTGGGTAGCTTTTAACAGCGAAATGCCAGGCAGGTCGGTTTCATCCGAATTAAGCTGAGCACCAGTCATCTCTAAGATGGTTGGAAACAAATCCACATGTGAGACCAATTGTTGCGATACATGATTAGCTTTGACGCCTGGCCCAGCAATGATCAGCGGTACACCTGCAGCACCTTCGAAAAGAGAGCGTTTGCCAAACAATCCTTGAGCGCCAAACAACTCACCATGGTCGCTTGTGTACATCAATGCTGAGCTCTCCATAAGTTCCAGTGATTGCATTGCTCGCATAACGATGCCGATTTGTTCATCCATGTGGGTGATCAATCCAAAATAACTGGCAGCGATGCGTTGTAAAACTTTGTGTTCGAGATGCTTAGGCATGCCGTCGAGTTGCCGCGCAAATTCCACAGATGGATGAAAGGCACTGGCGTCTAACTCGGGAGGCACTGGCATCAGGTCAATTGGATAGAGATCTAAAAATCGCTTGGCCACTGTGAATGGCGGATGTGGGCTGATATATGAGACGACCAACACCGAGGTTTTGTTCGGCTCGGGATTGTGTTCATGCAACCACTCCAAAGCTTGCTCAGTTATTTGGCGGTCATACTCTTGATAGTGGGTGTCACCCTCTTTGGAGAGGTTGTCGTAGAGACCCATCATCACGCTGGGATCCTTGGGCTTTTGAGCATCGAAGCCACGAAGTAATCCTTTGAGCGCGCCTTTTCCTTCGTGCAAATGCATAGGCAAAATTTCTTGGGTGAACCCGTTGTCATCGTCGCTGCTGCGGTAATGAAGTTTGCCAATGGCGGTGACATGGTGGCCTTGTTCGCGAAGACGGTGCATCCAACTTGGGATTGTGCCGTCATATGCCATCACATTGTCCCAATAGCCTGTTTGATGCGGGTAGCGGCCCGTTGCCATGGCGGCACGAGCGGGACAGCACAAGGGGCTGGTGCTGTAAGCATTTTCAAACCGGGTCCCCCGCTGTGCTATCGCGTCAATATTTGGGGTCTGCACCACTGAATGACCATAACAGCCCACCACCGAACGATTGTGGTTGTCAGCTACGAAGATAACAAGTCGTTTGGGTGCAGGCATGCTCGTGTCCTAAAAGAAAGATAAGTACATAAAAAATTATGCTGGACAACCAGCATACCATCATTTAAAATTAAATGGTATGTTAATCATCTTTTAATTAGAAAAAATCCTTTCAAGTGCCTTCACACTTTTCAGCTATCCACAACTCCACCCCGCTTTATCACCGCATTGCTGGTGCCCTAAGAGCCGAAATTACAGGAGGCGAATTAAAGGGTGGGTCACAACTGCCTACTATTGCTGCAATGGCCAAGCGCTATCAGGTAGCACCCGTTACGGTCAGAGAAGCCTTTCGTTTGTTGACCAATGAAGGCTTGATACGAGCCCGGCGCGGCAGCGGGACCTTTGTCCATGAGGCACCACCGCTCATAAGTGCGCCGGTGACTGAAGCGGGTTGGCCCCAATTGCCCGCAAACTTGCGAGGATATCGCGGCCGCATCCTGGAGGCCGATGACTCAATGCCTCCCGTTTGGCCCCACGAGGGTTCATTGGCTACAGGCTACCGTCGTATGCGACGCGTGCACGTTGACGAACGCTCAGAACCCTTCAGAGTGGTTGAACTTTTTGTTGCCCGTCATTACTACGATCAAGCTCCGCGGCGATTTGATAAAGAGATGGCGCTAGTTGTCTTAGAAGAATTGGATGCAGTGCATTTGGTTGAAATGCGTCAAGGCTTCACTCTTACCATGGCCGACGCTGAAGTGGCGGGACATTTAGGCGTGCGCGCAGGCGATCCATTGGGCCGATTGCGTCGATCGTTGGTAGACAAAAAAGGCGTAGTTGCTTATTTTTCGATAGCACTCATTCGCTCCGACCGCATATCTTTGTCTTGGTCTATGAAGAGGCCTAAGTAAACTAAATTAACCAATATAAATTTATCCCGCCAATTGATCGCCTCAATACGAGAAGACACCTCGTCAGAAAAGCGGGGAACTTGAGAGACTATATGGAGCAAAATGGGGGGGGTAGTTTTATGCCTTGAGCCAGTTTCTGCACATGGTCTTGACGCAGCGTCTGAATCATCTTAATTAAGTGGTGCTCTAGCACTTGAAATCAGCTTTGTCATAAATGCTAATGCTTCAGTTGCAGAGATTTTTTCTCAGACTTGCTCTTCCAGCCATTGTTCCAAACGCGTAATATCAGGGATTCGCACTTCGGAATAAGACAGCTTAAGCAATCCCAAAGCCTCAAGTTTTTTGATATCTTGATGCAGACTTTGCCTGGAGATACCCAACATATCTGCCAAATCGGAATGGGTAAGGTGAAGATCTACCGCTCGATCGAGGTCAGTGGGAATGAAGCCATACAGTTGCGACATATCTATAAGCAAACGCGCTAGTTGCACTCGCATTGGGTACAAATTGCGAGCTGCTAAAAATTCTTGCAATCTTCGCGAACGGGCGCACATCACTTTAATCAAGGCCATAGATAAAGGCGGATGCTGAGATACGGCATTTAAAAAAGCATCGCCAGCGAGCATGACCACTTCACTTGGTCCCAGCGAATCAACATTGTAAATACCAATGGATTGCTCCATGACGGGAATAAGACCAAACACCTGCCCTCGCCGCACTTGGCCCAAAGCATGACGCTTGCCGGTACGACTGATTAAATTCAATGATAGACGCCCGTTGTTCACAATTACCAAATGTGTCAAGCTTTGTCCGCGCCTAGCCAGTTGCTCTTGATCCTGTAATTGCACACGCCTGGTGGCACGGCACAAAGGCTCCAAAACCGAATCTGGTAATGACTTCAACCAAGGTACCAGGCTGAGAGCCTCGAGCAATTCCCGATCAGAAGTGGTCATGGTTTTCCAGGGGTTAGATTGTAAAAAATTAGACAGACACTAGCACACCTTGACATCGACACTGGTTTCACTCTGAACAACCTTTTCAACCTATGTCGAGCGTAAACCTTCAAGAATTCTCCATCCCAGCATCTGCTTGTCTGGAGGCAATGGCCCGTAACCGTGTCGACCATGTGGTCACCGTACCTGACTGGGTGCAATTGCATTTAGACAAGATGAAGTTGGGTGCAGTGTCTTTGGGTTCAACTGGTAATACATATAGAGACTTTACAGACAGTTTGAAAAACAAACTACAGATATTGACAAAAGACCTTAGAAGGGCTGTTGTCACGCATTCAAGTCAATTCGATAAAAATTTTTCTCGATCCCGTTCCGTCAACTTGCAATTTTTATAAATCTTTAGGAGACCAGTATGAAGAAAATTATCCTAGGTGGCTTGCTCAGCACTACATCCCTTTTAGCCTTTTCCCAAACTTCGTCAGTAAGCATTTACGGAGTTGCCGATAGTTTTGTGGGTTCCTACCGCGGCAGTGCAAACTCAACTCGTTTAACTGAAGGGGGCATTGCGGCCTCTCAGCTCGGCTTTCGCGGCATTGAGGACATTGGTGGTGGCTTGAAAGCGATTTTTGACATCCAAGCTGGATTTTCATTGGATTCAGGTATCGGGACCGTACCTGCGACCGGGTCTCTTGCAGGTGGGCTACAGTTCACACGTCAAAGCTTTGTCGGTTTAAATAGCAACTTGGGTACCCTGACCTTGGGACGTCAGTACACCCCGTTTTTTCGTGGGCTGGTTCGCTACGACCCGCTGGGTAATAACGCATCGTTTGCTACTTCCACTTTAAGTAATCAGACCGAAGGCCTAAATGGATTCGTGTTTGGCAGTCAAGGTGTGCGTGCGGAGAATTCCATTCTCTATGTTACGCCAGCAACTCTGCCCATTGAAGTACAAGTCATGATTGCACCTGGAGAAGCTACAAACAGCAGCGGAAACTATGCATCTGCGCTGCTTGGATACAAGATAGGTAGCTTGAATATGAGTTATGCCTATCAAAATAAGCAGAGTGGCTCATCAATTGCATTCGTTGCAAATCCAACAACATCAATATCGCAAATCGTTGGCTTTAGCTATACCCCTAGCGACTGGATGGTAGGGGGTAGTTATGTGAAGCACAAGGTTGATGTAGTGAACTCCTTGAACGCCAACGTCACCAACCTTGGCGCGCGGTATGATTTTTTAGGAAACCAATCTGTCAACCTATCTTGGTCTAAGCGCGATTTGGTGGGCAGCCCTAACGATACCGTTGCCAGTGCAATTAGATACGACTATAAGTTGAGCAAACGGACAACTTTGTACGCTGGGTATCTAACTGTAAAGAACTCTGGCAAGGCAAGTATTGCAAGCAACCTCTTGACCATAACTGCCAATAGCGGTAATTCAGGTGGACTCAATATGGTTGGCATGACCCATCGATTCTGATAATTACAAGTTCACAGGTATTTGCTTGATTAAATACCTGTGTTTTTAAGTCAGGATATTAGACATATTTCCATATTTTCAAGGTGAAAAATTATGAAAACTAGTTGGTTCCATCAGACTTTGACCTTGATTATTGGCCTGTTGGTATCACTTACTATTGCTCAGGCACAAGGCTGGCCAAATAAAACAATCACAATTGTTGTGCCCTATGAAGCGGGTGGTGGGCACGATGCAATGGCTAGGATCTTGGCGGAAGGCTTGACTGAAAAGTTGGGGCAATCTGTGATCGTCGTTAACAAAACTGGTGCTAGTGGAATGATAGGCGCAGAATTTGTAACACGTGCTGCTCCTGATGGATACACCATTCTTTTTGCATCGCCATCTGAAACAGTTAATGCAAAGATTGTTTACAAAAAAATGCGTTATGACCCAGAAAAAAATCTGGAACCCGTCACATTAGCTGGTACTTCTCCGCTAGTCTTTGTCGCTTCGCCTAGCAATGATATAAAAACGTTAGGTGATTTAATAGCCCAAGCTAAATCAAATCCTGGATCAATCAGCTTTGGAACAGCAGGAAGCGTTGGAACTACTAGATTGACTGTTGAGCTTTTGAAAAAGATTGCGAATATCGAGATGACTCATATTCCTTATAAAGGTGCTGCTCTAGCTACAAATGATGTTCTAGCAGGTCAAATTTCAATTGCTATTGTTGGAATGGCGCCTGTTATGAGTCATATACGTTCGGGGAAATTAGTGCCACTCGCAATCACGCAACGAAGCCGATTGACATGGGCAAAAGATATTCCGGCAGCGAGCGAGACACCTGGCTTGCAGGGTTTTGAAGCGGTCAACTGGATGGGAGTTTTTTTGCCATCTAAAACACCAACTAATGTCTTGGATCATCTTCAACGGGAAATCGTAGCAGTACTTCGCGAGCCCGAACGGCGAAACAGATTAATAGCTATGGGGATAGATCCGGTAGGGAATACTCCCTCGGAGTTCAAGACATTTTTAGTTGCTGATCGTGAGCGTTTTTTGCAGATGTTTCAAGCTTCTGGGTTAAAGCCGGAGTGAGAAATTTAATTTGTTTAATCAAATAAATCCCCCTTTGCACTTTAATTCAAACATTTTGAATTACTGGTGTTCAGTCGATTTTTCATCTTGTAATCTTTATTCAGCTGTAAGTTCTTAGCTGCGATGTCGTCGATGTAGTTTTGAGAACTACAAAATCTTTAAAGGAAGTAAATATGATTAGCCAAGACTTAGTCGAATGGGGAAAACCGCTTCAACAAGCTGTTCGTGAGACACCAATGCCGCAGGGAACAGAGGTGCTTGTTAAAGTAAAGTATTGTGGAATTTGTCATTCAGATGTTCACATTAGAGACGGTTACTTTGACCTTGGTGGTGGTCGTAAGTTTCAAATGTCTGATAGAGGCTTGAAGCCTCCAATAACGATGGGCCATGAACCCTTTGGCGAAGTGATGTCTGGAGGACAAAAAGCTGGGCCATTACCTGTTGGGGAGGATCGTTTGGTTTATCCATGGACCGGATGTGGAGAGTGCGCACGCTGTCAAGAAGGAGTTGACAACTGGTGCCCAACACCTCGTTTTATTGGTATTCAGCGGTCAGGTGGGTATGCAGATCATGTCTTGGTGCCCCATCCTCGTTATTTAATTGATACAAAAGGTATTGATCCTAGCTATGCGCCTGTTTTAGCGTGCTCCGGGCTTACAACTTATAGCGCTGCTAGAAAGCTTATGCCTTGTAAGCCCAAAGATTGGATCGTTGTCATGGGCGCTGGCGGCCTAGGTCTCATGGCAATTGCCATGCTTAAGGCAATGGGACACGAAAATATCGCGGCGTGCGAAATTGATGATTCCAAATGGCAAACAGCCCGCGACATGGGAGCAATGGAAGTAATCGATCCCTCTAAAGAGGATGCTCTTGCAAAATTGTTAGCTTTGGACGGAGGTGTGTACGGCATCATAGATTATGTAGGCGCACAAACAACTGCGACTTTAGGAATTGCTTCATTACGTAAGGGTGGCCGTTACGTGATCGTGGGTTTGTATGGAGGTGAAATACCTATGTCGCTTGTCCCCATAGCTCAACGTGCCATCACAATTCAGGGCTCATATGTTGGATCCTTGCAAGAGTTGCATGAAGTTGTAGCGCTCGCAAAGTCGGGAAAATTAAAACCTATTCCCATTTCCACATGTTCGATGGATCAAATATCTGAAGTGCTTGATCGACTTAAGGCTGGTGGTGTTATGGGCAGAATAGTTTGCAAAATAATAAGTTGACCTTTAAGACCTCTTGGTAACAAAGTTTTGCGTTCATTAACGGAAAAATTACTCAAAGCGATACTTTTTTATTGACTTCTACACTTGGGCTCTAACCAGAGGCCGATGGATAAGGTCATTGAATGTATCAAAACACCTAATTTGGAGCACTTATCTCGTGCGTGCCTTGTCTGACAATTCGCACTAGCTGGTGTTTCTCTAAATTGACATTACATGCGAAATGTTTCTCGTCAAACTTACTTGCGGTACAAAGTCCACAATGGTGTTTGTACAATTTTTTTTAATTGATTGGAAAGAAAAATGATGTTTAAAGCGCTTCTGCTTGAGCAATCTGGAGCGACGACTATTAGTCGTGTAACGATGCTCGATGAATCTAGCCTTCCACCCGGGGATGTCATGGTGCAGATTGACTTTTCCTCGCTGAACTATAAGGATGGGCTAGCGATTACTGGCAAGTCGCCGGTGGTGAGAACTTGGCCAATGGTGCCTGGGATAGATTTTGCTGGCAAGGTCCATGCAAGTAGCGACAGCCGCTTTAGCGTCGGTGACCGGGTTGTGCTCAACGGTTGGGGTGTTGGCGAATCGCGATGGGGTGGCTTCGCACAATATGCCCGCGTACCCGCTGACTTGCTATTGCCGCTCCCGTTGGGCATTACTACTCAGCAGGCAATGGTAATCGGTACAGCTGGATACACCGCGATGCTAGCAGTGCAAGCGCTCGAGCGAGCTGGAATCAGTCCGAGTATGGGCGAGTGTCTTGTCACTGGAGCCAATGGTGGTGTAGGGGGGTTCGCAATCGCGTTGCTCGCTAGTCGCGGTTTTCATGTTGTTGCTTCAACAGGACGACTGGAAGAAAGCGCACGTCTTCGTGAATTAGGTGCCGCTGATGTCATTGACCGTTCTACCCTAAATCAAAAGGGTAAGCCATTGCAAAAGGAGCGTTGGGCCGGCGTAATAGACAGCGTAGGTGGTCAGACTCTTGCCAATGCATGTGCATCGACTCAATATGCTGGAGTCTTGGCGGCATGCGGATTGGCAGAGAGTATGGAGTTCCCAGTGACTGTAGCTCCGTTCATACTGCGCGGCGTTAGTCTGATAGGCATCGACAGCGTCCAGGTGCCCTATGTACGACGTCTATCCGCGTGGTCTAGCCTAAGTAAAGAGTTGTCCAACGAGAATATTCAAAAAATGACTTCGGGCGTAATCAATCTCGAACAATCAGTTGCAGCGGCTCAGGACCTGCTAGATGGCAAGATTAAGGGTCGCATGGTAGTTAATCCTAATCTTTAAAATTTAACGCAGTTGCAGAAAAGTTTGACGTTAGATTTTGCCCTCGATTGCTTCCACATTTGCTTCCACACCTCTTTAGATCGCTTGTAACCTATTGATTTATATAGGTTATTTTTTATTGAAGTTGCTCATAATACGCATTCCTTTGGTCCCTGGTTCGAGTCCAGGTGGGCCCACCACTTAAAAAGCGACTTATTCGAGTCGCTTTTTTCTTGTCTTTTAGCTGCAAATGCCAGCATTTAAAAGCAGTTTTCTAGAGTGAAACTGCGCATTTTCTATTGAGTTAGCGCAGAGCGAATCTGAACTATTTTCGCTAGCGAAAAACCGTCTTAATTTGCTTAAAAACCAAGCAAATTTTCCTATTTCTTCCACACTACTTCCACACTCTTGGTTCGACTCCAATAAGTCGTTGTTCTGTATGAGGGAAATATTTCTTAAACGGATTTTGTGTTTGTTTAAGTAAGTGTCCCTAGTTAATCAATGCATGCAGCAAAATTGAACGCAAAAAGTTAGACGCTGGCTTCGGGCTTGAACTTGATAGCTGAACGCCCTATGTTTTAAAACCGTGGAATTAATTGCGTAATTGAATTTTCTTTGGGTAAGTAAGGTTTGACTAGGTAAAATAATTCAGAAATGTATTCAATTCAATCATGGGGTGACACCCTACGTCTGCTGGTCGAACTGTCAGCTACAGCTGCCTTTGCTCTTTCTGGGCTGATGAAAGCTGCGGGTAAAAAGCTCGATGCGGTGGGCATTTGTGTTGTGGCTTTTCTGGCCGCGTTTGGAGGAGGTACCTTGCGCGACTTGTTACTTGATAAACGCCCGTTTTTTTGGGTGCAACACACCGAAATGCTTTGGGGCGTATTGGCCTTGTGCGTGTTTGCTATGGTCTTCATGCGACAGCGGCATTTTGAAGTCACTGAAAGAACAATACTTTGGCCCGACGCGCTGGGCTTGGGACTATTTACTGCCACGGGAGTCCACCTTGCCTTGCAGTCACTCATGCCGCCAGTCGTTGCCGTCTTAATGGGCTTGATCACGGGTGTTTTTGGTGGTGTGCTACGTGACATGGTTTGCAATGAAATCCCCACGGCCTTCAAAGACCACCGCCCCTAAGCGGTGTGCTCTTTTGCTGGTGGCTGGACTTATGTGCTCCTTTGGACGTTAGACACCCCAGGCTGGATAGCCTTACTTGGATGCCTTATTGTTACTGTAGGCCTTCGAGCACTGACACTTTGGCGCAACTGGCAACTGCCGGCTTGGCGCGCCTAAAACTAAAAAATTCGCGAGATTTTAAAAGTAACTATTTGGCATATTGAATTTGCTCTAGGATGGACGAAGAAGCGGGCGATTGAATGATGGTTGTCAATTCTTGCTTAACGGTCTCTGCCACCATATCAGCAGTAACAGCCGATAAAGTCCAACCCAAGTGACCATGACCTGTGTTGTAAAACACATTAGAAGCCTTACCCCTGCCAACCTTAGGCATCATGTTGGGCATCATGGGGCGCAAACCTGCCCATGAAACCACGGAACGCGTGTTGATTTTTGGAAAACACTGTTGCACCCAATCGACCAAGGGTTTAATGCGATCCGCTCGAATGTCTTTGTTGTAGCCATTGAATTCGGCAGTGCCTGCAACGCGAAAGCGATCTGTACCTAAACGACTGGTAACCAATTTGGTTTCATCATCCAACAGGCTGACTTGAGGTGCGCCTGCCTGACTTTCTGAGTCGTTCAAATTCACCGTGATTGAATAACCTTTGACTGGATATATATTGACTCTGTCGCCGAGTTGGGTTGCAAACTGTTTGCTGGCCACACCAGCACAAACGACAACCCCATCGAAAGTGTGCACGGTAGGTGGTGCATCACTGTGTGAAACTTGGATGGTGGCTGTCTGATTGTCTGTGGCAACCGAAGTGACATCTTGGCCATACAAGGTGCGAACCCCCAGTCTTTGTGCAGCCAATGCCAGACCCGAACAGAATTTGTGAATATCACCTGTCGAGTCGCTTTCGGTAAAGTAGCCGCCATAGTATTTGCCTGCCAGTGTGGGTTCGATGGCTTTCATTTCCTCAGGTGTCACAGCTTGTCTAGGTAGCCCACCTTTGGCCAATAAAGCAGAAACCCGGCCAGCGTGATCAAAACCCACTTTGTCACGGTAAATGTGCAAGATGCCTTGTTTCTTCAAGTCAAAGTTGATGGCCTCTGCCTCCGCCCATGCAAATAAATGCTGACGCGCAGCGATGGCTAAACGCGCAGTTTGAATTGTGTTGCGTTCATAGTCTTTCATCGAAGCCATGAACTCCATAAACCAAGACAATTTGTGCCAGCTGGGTTTGGGATTCACTAAAAGCGGCGCATCACTTTTGAGCATCCATTTCAGACCCTTCAGAATGGTGGAGTGATGTGTCCAAACTTCTGCATTAGAAGCAGACAGTTGACCGCCGTTGGCAAATGAGGTTTCCATCGCCGCGTAGCGATGGCGCTCAAACAGGGTGACGGCAAAGCCGCGCTTGGCCAGGGCGTAGGCTGTGGTGACGCCGGTGATTCCGCCGCCAATCACTGCGATGGAAGTTGCGGTTGATTTCATGATTCAGATCTCCAAACAAGTCAGGGTGTCAAGATGACAAAAAGCAAACTCACGCACCATGCGTGGCATGCACCCCCTCTGTTTGGAACCTGAGAGATTCGCGGCCCATTGTGTTCAATGCAACCACTTGCTCCTGCGGTGTGCCAGGTGACTAAGCCCGGCAACTCTTCAGAGATATCAACGATTCAAATCGGTCCTTTTGCCTGAGAGTTTCCGGGGTGGTTGCTCCTTCGGCGTCGCGGTTTCACGCGATCTCTCCCGATCTGAATTTTAAAAAACACGAACTATGTCAGAAAGCGCTCCGTCAATGCCACCCAGAACGCAGCGCCCACAGGGATGTTGCGATCTTCAAAATCGTAATTGGGGTTGTGCACCATACAGGCGCCGTGACCTCCGTTATCGGCATCGCCATTTCCAATGAATAGATAGCTGCCAGGCACCTGGTCGAGCATGTAGGCGAAGTCTTCACTGGCGGTGAGCGGCTCGGTTTGGAGCACCACGTTGTCTGCGCCTACCAAGGCCACCGCCACTTCGCGGGCTATTACCGTCTCAGAAGTGGTATTGACCAGCACCGGGTAACCAGGCAAAAACTCGACTTGCGCGGTCACACCATAACTTCGCGCCTGCAACTCAACGAGCTCCACAATGCGGTTGCGCAACAACTCGCGCACACCCCGATCTAGCGCCCGCACGCTGAGCTTGAGCGTGGCGTTTTGGGGGATGACGTTGTTGGCCACACCCGACTCAAAAGAGCCAACCGTGATCACTGCCATGTGCAGTGGTGGTACGTTGCGCGAAACGATTGTTTGTAGACCCATGACAATGGCCGAACCCGCAACCACCGGGTCAGCACTTAGATGCGGCATGGCACCATGACCGCCTTTACCTTCAATGTGCACCAGAATGTTTTCGCTGGACGCCATGGTTGCGCCTTCGCGCAGCAACAACTGTCCTGGCCGAAAGCCCGGCATGTTGTGCATGGCAAAGATTGCGTCGCAGGGAAAGCGGTCAAACAGGCCGTCTTCCATCATCTTGCGCGCGCCCCCTAAGCTTTCTTCAGCGGGTTGAAAGATCAAATTCAGCGTGCCATCAAACGTGGTGGACTTAGCCAGATGTTCGGCAGCAGCCAGCAGCATCGCGGTGTGTCCGTCATGGCCGCAGGCATGCATCAAACCTGCATGACAACTGGCATGGGGCAGGCCGGTCGTCTCCTGAATGGGCAGCGCGTCCATGTCAGCCCTTAGGCCCAACTTGCGTGCGCCACTGCCACGTTTGAGCTGACCCACAACACCCGTGCCACCCAAGCCGCGTGTAACTTCATAGCCCCATTGCTTCAAGCGCTCTGCCACCAAGTCGCTGGTGCGAAACTCCTGGAATCCTATTTCGGGGTGCTGGTGAATGTCACGACGCAGCGCGGTGAAGGCACTCGCGCGAGCTTGCAGGGCAGACAAGGTGGCTGACATGGGCTTACTGAGGTTGCAGCTTGATCGACTTGGCAATGGCAGTAGCTGTGACAGTTTCTTTTTTGTAAAAGGCGTCAAGCTGTGCCAGGGTCATGGGTTCGGCCACGGTGCTGCCTGCAGTCTCAACCACTTTGCGAATTTCCGGGTTGCCCAAGGCTGTATAGGTGGCTTTGTGCACAGCGGCCATTTGTGACTCTGGCGTCTTGGCACTCGCTACGACGCCAATCCAGATGCTGAACTGATAGTCTTCAAAGCCTTTGGTGGCGCTTGCCAGGGGCAACTTAGGCAGGCGAGCCAGAGGTTGGCTGGAGGCCACGGCCAGCGCTTTGATCTGACCATTCTCGATGGCACCAATCACCGGACCAACCAGTGGGACGACCGCAAAGTCAAGCACACCGCCCATCAAGTCTTTGAGGTACGGCGCCATGCCGTTGTAGGGCGCGTGCAAGCCACGTGCACCCGCTGTTTGCAGGGCTTTTTCAGCCATCAGGTGGTAGAGGGAACCCATGCCCGTGGAGCCATAGCTGAGAGGCTTCTCTGCCTTCTTGGCGAAAGCTACAAACTCGTCCAAGGTGTTCACTGGCAAGTCCTTGCGCACAACGATCGCTATGGGTGTGTGCCCCACCAGAGCGGCCAGGCGCATGTCCTCTGGCTTGTTTTTAGCGGCTGCTACGCCCAAGGGGGTGTAGATCAGCTCCAATGGGGAGCCCGCCAACAGGGTATAGCCATCGGGCTGGGCATTGCTTGCCTTGAGCACACCAAGTGAGCCACCTACGCCAACGACGTTTTCAACGATGATGGGCTGGCCGAACACATCTGCCATGCCTTTGCCAACGGCGCGGCCCAGCACATCAGAGCCACCACCCGGTGGAAATGCCACGATCATGCTGATGGGCTTGGAAGGGAAAGTCTGCGCGGCAACGGCTGCGGCCAACGCAAGGCCTGCAAACAGTGCACTGCAATGACGAATAAAAGCACGGGGGATGAGGTGCATTGTGGTCTCCAAATATAAGTAGTTATGACAGGGGGCTGAGATCAATGTTAGTGGGCTCAATTCAATGTGTCCAATGACTTATTTTTCTTGTTATCATTCATTTTTCTCATAAAAATAGAAAGCAATCTGCGATGAATATCAAGCACTTGGAACACCTGCTGGCCCTGGCCGATACCGGCTCGTTCAGCCGTGCTGCCGAGAAAATGTTCATCACCCAATCGGCTCTCAGCCGAAGCATTCAAAGCCTCGAGGACGATTTAGACGGCAAGGTGCTGGACCGCATTGGCAAGCGCAATGAGCTCACGCCTCTAGGTTTGGACGTGGTGTCCCGAGCACGGCATATTGTTCGGGATGCATCGGAGCTGCGCCACAGTGCCAAGCTACTCAAGGAAGGCGGCAGCGGCGCTATCAGCGTGGGCCTGGGCTCTGGCCCTGCTGCCTTGTTGATGGTGCCCCTGATGTGCACAGCCGCCTCCCAGCCAGGGATGCGGGTAGCCGTCACGCAAGGGCCAGTGGAGCTGCAGATTCAGCAGCTGCGCAGCCGCCAGATCGATGCCATGGTGGTGGACATGCACCGCGTGATACCGAGCGCTGACCTCAACATCGAATCCCTGGTCGAACTCAAGGCCGGCTTTGTGGTTCGTGACAAGCATCCTCTGGCCGGCAAGAAGTCAGTCAGCCTGTCAGACGTTTTGCGCTTTCCAGTAGCCTGCATTCCGCTTTCGGATGAGGTGGCACGGTTACTTGTAGACCAATACGGCCTTCAGGCTAACCCCTCGGAAATGGTGTCTCTGCGTTGTGACGATATCAACGGCCTGCTTGCCACGGTGGCACAGACAGACGCGATTTATCTGGGTGTGATTGCAGCGGCTCGTGAGCGGCTCAAGGAAGGAAGCGTGGTAGAGCTGAATCTCAAGCCCCGCATACGGGCCACGGCTCGCTTTGCCTATGTGACGCTAGCTGGGCGCACCGAAGCGCCGGCTATGGCCTATTTCCGCCAGTTCCTGCGCGCACATTTGAATGAATAGGAAGTGCTTGGCATGGCATCCCTCCATTGACCTAAATTTTGACCACAGAACCGCTGACTCACAGTCTGCAGCTTGGTCGAAGTGAATAAACGTTGCTTCCACATTTGCTTCCACACCTCTGTAGACCCCTTGTAACCTATTGATTTAATTGAGGTTTTATTTCTTAAAGCTGCTCATAAACAAGTTAAGAACTTAAGTTGTC
>Ga0209442_1000342_pt1 | contig 27640 bp, 24 predicted proteins | sample LauGreSBDMM110DD_2_FD_187565 | JGI IMG/M metagenome (GOLD analysis project Ga0209442, IMG submission 187565) | Freshwater lake microbial communities from Lake Michigan, USA - Sp13.BD.MM110.DD (SPAdes) (version 2) | ecosystem: Environmental > Aquatic > Freshwater > Lake | place: Lake Michigan...
TTCAGGACGCGGATTTCCCGAACTATCTGATGCCGTCGCTGCTGAACTTGGAATTCCACTAACACCAACATCTGCTTATGACTTTGCAAATGGCGAGGTATTTGTTCGCTTTGAAGAATCTGTTCGTGGTTGCGATGCTTTCGTTATCCAAAGCCACACCGCTCCAGTTAATAAGCAGATTATGGAACAGTTGATTATGGTTGATGCGCTAAAGCGTGCATCTGCTAAACGAATCACCGTGGTTGCACCTTTTTATGGTTACGCCCGTCAGGATAAAAAACATCGTGGCCGCGAACCGATCACCGCACGTTTGATGGCCGATCTTTATAAGACTGCTGGTGCGGATCGTTTAATGGTTGTCGACCTACACACCTCACAGATTCAAGGATTCTTCGATGGTCCAGTTGATCATTTATTCGCACTTCCAATGCTCGCAAATTATGTCGGCAGCAAAGTCGATCGCACTCGCTTAACAATTGTTTCGCCAGACTCTGGCCGCGTGCGCGTTGCCGAACGTTGGTCTGAACTTCTTGGTGGATGCCCAATCGCATTTATCCATAAAACACGCGATCCACGCGTTCCAAATGAATCCGTCACAGGAAAAGTTGTTGGTGAAGTAGATGGCCAAACATGCGTGGTTATCGATGACATGATCGATACCGCAGGCACAATTACAAAGGCTGTTGATGCGCTATTTGCAGCAGGTGCAAAAGAAGTAATTGTTGCCGCAACTCACGCTGTATTTTCTGGCCCGGCAGTTGAACGCCTAAAGGCTTCAAAGGTGACCGAAGTTGTTGTTACAGATTCGCTTCCGATTGATGAAGATAAGCGCTTCGATGGCTTAACTGTCCTCTCGATCGCGCCACTTCTGGCTCGCGCTATCCGCGAAGTCTTTGAAGATGGCTCAGTAACAAGCCTTTTTGACGGCCACAGCTAAGTCAGGCTAATATCGCCCTATAGTTTCCGGCGAGGGTGAAAAACTCCGTAATCGACGGTAAGGATTTAACTCCTGCTGGGACTTTGTGTAGTAACCGAAGTTTCCAAGCAAATAACAAACAGGAGTAATTAAAATGGCAGAAATCAAGATCACCGGCACAACACGTACTGAATTCGGCAAGGGTGCTTCACGTCGTGCACGAGTAGCAGGTCTTGTTCCTGCAGTTATCTACGGCCACGGCGAGAAGCCACAGCACATCACACTTCCAGCGCGCGAACTCGGCGTTGCTCTGAAGCAGTCAAACGTTCTTCTTCAAATTAACATTGATGGCAAGGATGAGTTAACTCTTCCGAAAGCAATCGTTCGCCATCCACTCAAGCAGATCCTCGAGCACATTGACCTAGTCGCTGTTCGTCGTGGTGAAAAAGTTACTGTTGCTGTTCCTGTTCACGCAGAAGGTGAACACGATCGCGATGGAATTCTTGAGCACGTTAACAACACAATCGATGTTGAAGTTGAAGCAACTGCAATTCCTTCATTCTTCACACTCGACCTCACAGGACTTGCCGCTGGCTCTTCGCTGTACGCAGAAAATATTGCACTCCCTGCCGGCGTTAAGTTGATCTCTGATCCACGCACAATCGTGGTTCACCTATCTGAGCGTTCAACTGTGGTTGAAGAAGTTGCAGTAGTCGCACCAGCTGCAGATGCAGCAGCGGCACCAGCAGATGATGCCGAGAAGAAGGACTAATAAGCCTTACCCTTTCTCTTGTGAGTTCATCTCCTTGGATAATTGTTGGTCTCGGTAACCCGGGCGAACAATATGCCGCCACTCGCCACAATGTTGGCCAGATGGTTATCGATGAACTCGCTAAACGTCACAACGTAAAACTCAGTACCCATAAGTCACGCACCGACATCGCCGCCTATAAGTTAGGTGTCGGTGTCGATGCTTTTTCGGTGATCCTCGCTAAATCAAAGAGTTACATGAACGAATCTGGCGGACCGATAAAAGCACTCGCTAACTTTTATTCAGTTGAACCGAGCCAAATAATTGTTCTTCACGACGAATTAGATATTCCATTTGCTGCAATCCGATCCAAGATTGCTGGCGGCGACAATGGCCACAATGGACTTAAATCGTTAACTTCCGCCTTTGATACTCCCGAATATTTCCGTGTGCGATTGGGAATTGGTCGCCCTATGGGTCAACAAGATCCTGCAGATTTTGTCTTAAAACAATTTAGTAAAGAAGAGAAGAAGGAACTGCCTGAATTTCTAGACCGCGGGGCAGATGTTGTGGAATCTTTGATTGAAAAAGGACTTGATTTCACCCAATCTAAATTCAACAGTTAATAACGGCAGCGTTTATTTCCTGATTGGACTTGATCTAATGGCTAACCTGTCCCACCAGGTTGGCCTGGTCCCATCGGTTTCATCTGATAACCGCTTGGGCATTGCACAGGTGATTTGCCTGTAACTTGTTTTGATTCAGCGCCTTTAGTACAAGTAATAGTTATGTCAGCGTTTGGATCAAATTGCGGCGCTCCAGGTAATGGTTGGTTTGGTTGGTTTGGTTGGTTTGGTTGGTTTGGTTGGTTTGGTTGGTTTGGTTGGTTTGGTTGTCCGGCGGGAACTTGTGGGGCTGGCATTTCGCCAGGTGCAACCGGTTGTTGCGGGGCAGGTTGCGCAGGTGCTTTTGATGGAGTTGCCGCGCTCATTTTATAACCTGCCGGACACTGTGGTTTCACGCCAGTTACTGTTTTCTTTGAAGTTCCCTTAGTACAGGTAACTGTAACTTTCACTTGTTGCGCTGCAGGTACATTCGTATTTTGCATCTTATATCCACTCGGACACTGTGGTTTCACGCCAGTTACTTGCTTCTTAGTTGTTCCTTTAATACACGTAATGGTGACTTTTCCAGAAGATGGAACAGGAGTTGCCTGGTTACCTGAATTGCTCGGGGTTTTTGGCGTAACTTCAGAGGATGATTTAACCCAGCCTTCCAACTTTACGCTGACGGTTGGTGGCGCACCTGTATAAGTGAAGTTATCTGCATGTAGGTTGACCCAGTTTTTGTTGGAGCCAAGTATGACGCTTGCAGTCTTCTTCTCCCCCGAACCATCATAAGTAACTTCTATATTCGCGTACGCCGGCAGCTTGGACATTCCGTAAACACATTTAATCAAATCTGTTCGCATCGTAAACGCATATCGCCCAACATTTTCGGTCTTTCCATCAGACTTATATATAGGAGCTGCAATTCTGTAAGCCAAAGTACCTTCATTGCCATCCCATTTCGGAGATCCAGGTTCGTACACTGAAGCGTTACTTGTGACTATCCCTTGAATACCATCTGATTTTTGACACGAAGATGCAAACGTTTGTGCTCCGCTAGAAGTCGTATTTAGGCGCCAAGTTAAACTATTCGTGAGCGCTGTGTTATCGAAAAGAGTAGCCATTGAAGAGTAGTAACGGACCGCGTTCTGGTCATCCGGATCAACACCGGCAATATCTAAATTCTTGCCAACTCCAGCCGTCAGCGCACGTCTTGATTCATCTAAATAAGTTGAAACAGCGCCAGAATTAGGCAGCCACTTGCCAGTCATGATTTCCTCTAGTGGGTCAGCCTCAACTATCAACTGTGAATAATCATCATTGTAGTTTTCTGTATATGCAGCTGGTTTTTCTAGTCGGCCATTGAGCCATCCAGTAATTACCTTTGGAATTCTTAAATCTAGTGCAAATCTTAAATTCTGAGCAAAAGCGATTCTCTGATAGCAGACACCAGTGTCAACTGCTAGGCAACTAGTCTCGCCAGAACCTTCAACTAACATCGGATTTTCAAACTTTTTTACCGGATAAATAGATAAGCGAAGGCTCTTCTCCGAAGCATCCCACGCTGATGTGCCAGTGGGCCGGTTAAAAAGCGCGCTCACTAATCCTAAAATCAAATAATCAGTACTTTTGCCACCATCATTGATTCTCCAAAGCCAGGGGCCGTCAGCACCTGGATAGCCAGAATTAGTCTTTGAGTTGAAAGTTGATGCCCAGCCCGGACTAGTCTTGCTATAGATTCTTGTTACGGCATCGGCTTTCACTTTCGTTCCATCATCTTTTATAAGTGTGAAACTCTTTATACACGCGGCTATTTGTCGAGCATCGCACGAACCCATTGCAACGTCATATTTGATCTGTTGGTACGTTGAATCTGCAAGTGCAGAAACGCACTTTGGATCTTCAGGGGTTAAACAAGTAATTGCACCAGCAGCTGCCCCACCGGCGCTCTGCTTTTCCAGAGAGATATAGGACTTGAAATTAACTTGATTTTGATCAAAATAGACCATTGCATTATTTGATGTGGCGGGTTCAACACCACGCAAAATTGAGCGGGCATCCTTAATAACCTCCGGATCTTCGGGAGGAGTAAATGCGGGTCCTGCAGGTGGCGCATTTCCTGGCGGAGGGGTATCAACCGCGAAAGAAGTTGGAACCAATGAGGTAACCAATATGCAGGATATGAAAAGTACGAGCGGGACTTTTCGCCACGAAAATCGCATGCTGCTAATTGTAGAAGCGTAATGCTTAAATAACTAGCCCTTCGGAGCGATTTCTCCGTATAGCCGGCGAAGGTCAGCCAGTATTACGCAAGCCAGCGGCAACGCCGTTGATTGTTAACAGCAAGGCGCGAATGAGCATGGCATCAGATGAATCTCCAGCAGAGCGAACGCGATGGAGCAAAGTCACTTGCAGCAAGTGCAATGGTGACAAGTAAGCCTCACGCACTTGCAGCGTGCGAGCCAAAATTGGCTGATCACCGAGCAGGGTTGTTTTCCCGGTTAGCGCCAAAATCTCTTTCACGGTTAATTCAAATTCTTCGGAAATTGTGTCGAGGAAGTGGTGCAACTCTTTTGGAACAAGTGTTTCAACATAACGCTTAGCCATTACCAAATCGGTTTTTGCCAAAGTCATTTCCACGTTGCTAATAAAAGTATGGAAGAAGTGCCAGTCTTTGAGCATCTTCTTTAAGACATCTGTTTTACCGGCTTCGCGCGCAGCCTTTAGACCAGAACCAACTCCGTACCAACCAGGAACAATTTGTCGTGATTGCGTCCAACCAAATACCCAAGGAATTGCGCGCAGTGAATCAAGCCCACCAGCTGCATCTGGGCGGCGTGATGGACGTGAACCAAGGAAGAGATTTCCTAACTGTTCAACCGGAGTTGAAGCGTAGAAATAAGCAGGCAGATCAGGATGATCAATTAGCGTGCGATAGCGCGCAAATGATGAATCACTAATCAGATTCATACATTCATTCCATTTAGCAAGATCATCAGCGTTTTGGCGAGGTCCACGGTTAAGGATTGTCGCTTCAAGAGATGCCGCAAGAGTTAACTCCACGTTTTCGCGAGCAAGTGCGGGAAGCGCGTACTTATCGCTAATTACTTCACCTTGTTCAGTCATCTTTATCTGACCATCAACTGATCCCCAAGGAAGAGCAACGAGGGCGTCATAAGTCGGTCCACCACCGCGACCAACAGAACCACCGCGACCGTGAAATAGCCGAAGCGTTACGCCATATTTCATTGCGACATCGCGCAAGGTGCGCTGGGCACGGTGAATCTCCCATTGGCTAGTTGCAATTCCAGCATCTTTATTTGAATCAGAGTATCCAAGCATTACCTCTTGCACATCACCACGCAGCGTTACTAGCGCGCGGTAAGTCGGATCAGAAAGTAACTTTTCTAGAATTTCTCCAGCAGCGCGAAGTTCAGCAACTGTTTCTAACAACGGAGCAAAACCAATCTTGGCAACTTTCTTATCTAGATCAACCAAACCAGCGGCTTTACCTATTACTACAGCGGCAATTAAGTCATCTGCGCCTTTAGTCATTGAGACGATATAAGTTTCGATTACTTCTGGACCAAATCTTCCGATTAAATCATCAATTGCTTTAAAGGTATCGAGCGTTTTCTTGCCCGCTGCATCTAAGTCAGCTGTTTTAAGCTGCGCTGAAGAGCCAAGTTCTTTAATCAAAATAGGGAATTTATCTGTGTGCGAAAGTTCTAGATAACCAGATGGCAGTACTTGCTTAAGTAAGTTGTGATGCGCATCAGAATGCTCGCGAATATCTAGAGTTGCGTGGGTTAAACCAAAAGCGGCGATGCTGCGGATGGTGCGCTCGAGTAAGCCGGTTGCGATCAATTCTCCGCGATGGGCAAAGAGTGAATCGCGCATCAAAGTTAGGTCTGTAATCAATTGAGCAGAGTTTGCATAATCGCGCCCCGGCACGTGAGGAGCGCCAACAGCGTGGCGGTTACGGGTAAAAGCTAAGCGATGCACAATGGCGGTGGCCTTTAGTCGGTATGGCTCTTGTTGGTTTAAACGTAAGAAGCGCTCTTCAAATTCTGGGATGTTCTTTAAATCATTTTCAACCGAGGCAGATAACTCAGGAGTTGCCCCGACAATACGAGTTGAAACTGAGAGCATCTGGCGCAGTTGATCCATTGCTGCGATGGTGGTTCTGATCGCGTGGCCAACTTGAAGAACAACGGCATCTTCAGTTACTTGTGCGGTGATATTTGGATTTCCATCACGATCGCCACCGATCCAAGTACCAAATGTGAGTGGTCGCGCTTGCACCGGAAGTTCGATATCAAGACGCTTTAATTCGCGGGCAAAGTCATTTAAAACTTCCGGAACGGTGTTGCGCGCTAGATCATCAAGATAGTAAAGCGCATTCATTGCTTCATCCAGCGGCTCGGGACGATCTAAACGTAATTCATCGGTCTGCCACAAGAGATCAACAGTTTCTGCAAGTCTTTCGGTTTGGCGGGGATCTAAATCTTGATCTAAAAGCTTTGCAACTTCACCGAGTTTATTTAATATGGAACGACGCGCTGCTTCAGTTGGGTGCGCAGTAAAAACTGGTCGCACCATTAATTCGCTAATCCACTCTTCTAATTCTTGGTGAGTAAATTCATGTCCTGGCGTTTGCACTTTATACGCTTGCTCAATCTTGTCGATTGCACGACTTAACCAAGAGCCACCTGATGCACGTGATTGCGCAATTACTCGGGCGCGGTGCACTTGCTCTGCCACATTTGCTAAATGGAAGTAGGTACTAAATGCGCGTACAAGTTGCACTGAATCATCCACCGAAAGTTTTTCCAGCAATTCAATTCCGCCACCTTCGCGCACAGCTTTTCGCACAGATTCAACTAAATCTAAAAGCCCTTGACCCTCTTGACGTACAAGTGATTGCCCCAAGAGATCGCCGAGTTTGCGCACGTCGCTGCGCAAAAGCGCATCATCGCTTGCGAAGTTATTGGAGTTAGTCGGGCTCATCATCACTGGCATATCCTCTCAGGAATAATGACGAGTTTGAGACGCAAATATGCGGGTTAGACTTGGAGCATCAAGCCCCCTCCCTTTTTGGGAACGGGGCCAATCGGCTTTTCCAACAAGAGGATTGAGAGGCAGACAAATGCGTGCGTTGGTGCAGATGATTGACAGCGAAAGCGCTGTCACATCTTGCCTGCACGATTCAAAGAAAATAGTCGCACCGGCGGCGACTTATCCCTTCTTACTTGCCAAGATAGTCGAAAAATCCTCGCTGCTGATTGTTACCAGCTCAAGTCGTAGCGCTGAAGATTTAGCATCTGAATTACGCGAATTACATAACCGAGTTCTGGAGTTTCCGGCTTGGGAGACTTTGCCACACGAGCGTTTAAGTCCACGAAGTGACACTGTTGCAAGGCGGCTAGCCACGCTGGCAGATTTAGCAACGCCAAATAATGAAAATACAATCGTGGTCGCACCAATTCGCGCTGTAATCCATCGCTTTATTGCCGATTTAGCAAGTCAACCTTTACAGAGTTTAGAGATCGGCGGCGAAGTTGATTTAACTACTTTGATCACCAACTTAACTGAACTGGCATATACCCGCACCGATTTAGTTGAAAAGCGCGGTGAGTTTGCAGTTCGTGGCGGAATCGTTGATTTGTTTTTACCGCTTTCTGAACATCCTGTTCGTATTGACTTCTTCGGTGATGAAATTGAAGAACTGAGTTACTTTGATGTTGCTAGTCAGCGCACCACCACACCGGTGATTGGCAAGTTGGCCATCTTGCCGTGCCGCGAATTGTTGCTCACATCAGATATTCGAATACGTGCAGAGAGTGCTAAATCTAAATACCCAGCTGCCTTAGAAATTCTAGATCGCATCGCCCAAGGTATTTCTACTGAAGGTATGGAATCGCTTATCCCAATTTTGGTTGACGAGACCGAAACTATTTTGCAGCGCATGCCCAAAGGAACTGAAGTTTTTTTCATCGATAATGAACGAATCCGTATGCGCACCATTGATTTACTTGCGACAAATGAAGAGTTCTTTGAAGCGGCCTGGTCACATGCGGCGCTCGGCGCTGCAGCGCCTCTGCCAGTAACTGATGCAACCTATCTATCCTGGGAAGGTTTAAATGAAGAAATTGCCCACTGCAAACTTTCATCGCGCGGGCTTAATCCATTTGGATCTGATTTAGATACAGATGCAAGCTTCTTAGATTTTCAAGCAATTGATCCTTTGCGCGCTGATATGGATCGCGCGATTAGCACCTTACAAAGTGCGGTTGACGCGGGTTTCTCAATAATCTTTTCAGCAGCAGGCCAAGGTATGGCAGAGCGTTATGCAGGGATATTTCGTAACGCAGACCTGCCGGTTGTAATCGTTCCGGAGCTAAGAGCGATCCCAACGAAGGCATCAGTGCACATAACGCAATCTGCGATAGCCCACGGATTTACTTCACAAAGTGCGCGCATTCTATTTATTACCGAACGCGACTTAACGGGCAGTAAGGCATCTGCCAAAGATGGTGTTCGTATGCCTTCTAAGCGCAAGCAAGCAGTTGATCCGCTAGAACTGCGCGCTGGTGATTTTGTAGTGCATGAACAACACGGAATCGGCAGATATGTTGAAATGGTGCAGCGCAGCATCGGTGGTATTACACGTGAATATCTAGTTATTGAATATGCACCAGCCAAGCGCGGGCAACCTGGCGATCGCGTCTTTGTACCAACCGATACTTTGGAGCAAGTAAGCAAATACATTGGCGGTGAATCACCAACGGTGCACCGCATCGGCAGCGGTGAATGGCAGAAAGCTAAAGGTCGCGCCCGCAAGGCAGTAAAACAAATTGCTGGCGAATTGATTCGCTTATATGCAGCACGCACTAGTTCGCCAGGTTTTGCATTCTCACCAGACACCCCTTGGCAACGAGAGTTAGAAGATGCTTTTTCTTATATCGAAACTCCAGATCAACTTTCTACTATCGAAGAAGTTAAGCGTGATATGGAAAAGCCATATCCAATGGATCGCATTATCTGCGGCGACGTTGGTTACGGCAAGACCGAGATCGCAATTCGTGCGGCGTTTAAAGCGGTGCAAGACGGTAAACAAGTTGCGGTTCTTGTGCCGACCACATTGTTAGTGCAACAGCACGAGAAAACTTTTGCCGAACGTTATGCCGGATTTCCATTACGCGTAGCCGGGCTATCACGTTTTAATAGCGCAAAAGAATCTAAAGATATCTTGGCCGAACTCGCTGCTGGCAGCGTTGATGTTGTGATTGGTACACACCGCTTGTTATCGCAAGATGTGGTTTTTAAAGATTTGGGTCTAGTAGTTGTAGACGAAGAACAGCGCTTTGGAGTTGAGCAGAAAGAATCTCTAAAAAAGATGCGCACGACCGTGGATGTGTTAGCAATGTCTGCCACGCCAATTCCGCGCACCCTTGAAATGGCAGTGACCGGCATTCGCGAAATGTCGACGATCACAACGCCGCCTGAAGAACGCCACCCGATTCTTACTTATGTCGGTGCTGCTGAAGATGCGCAGATTCGCGCCGCTATTCACCGCGAACTTTTACGTGATGGACAAGTTTTCTATATCCACAATCGAGTTGAATCTATTGATCGTGCAGCTGCGAAGATTCAAGAGTTAGTACCCGAAGCACGAATTCGAATTGCACACGGACAAATGAGTGAAGGCGCGCTGGAAGATGTGATCTTAGCTTTCTGGAATCGTGACTTTGATGTTCTTGTCTGCACCACAATTGTGGAAAGCGGTTTAGATATCGCAAACGCAAACACTTTAATTGTGGAACGCTCTGATAATTTTGGTCTGTCACAACTTCATCAATTGCGAGGCCGCGTTGGTCGTGGACGCGATCGCGCATACGCATATTTTCTCTATCCGCCAGATCAGCCTTTAACTGAAGTAGCACTAGATCGTTTAAAAACAATTGCGACTAACACTGATTTAGGTGCGGGCATGCGCGTTGCCCTAAAGGATTTAGAAATTCGTGGTGCAGGAAATCTCCTTGGCGGAGAACAATCTGGCCATATTGCAGACGTTGGTTTTGATTTATATATGCGAATGGTCGGAGAAGCAGTTAATGATTACAAGACTGGCATCATTGATAAAGAAGAAGAAGCGCATGAATGCAAAGTTGAACTTCCAATTAATGCACACCTTGCGGAAAGTTATGTACCAGGTGAGCGTTTGCGCCTTGATCTTTATCGCCGCTTAGCCGATGTTGCTAAGCCCGCTGATGTGCAATCGATTCGGGAAGAATTACTGGATAGATTCGGAGAATTACCTGAAGAAGCCAATGCACTTTTAGCGGTTGCACAATTGCGCGCGTTGGCGAAATCACATGGCATTCGTGAAGTAGTAGCAACCGGAAAATTCTTACGCCTTGCACCGCTGACCTTGCCTGAATCGCGTCAATTGCGGTTGACGCGCTTGTATCCAGGCTCTCTGTATAAGGGCCCGACCCGCACCGCTTTGATTACATTGCCGAAGAATCCCGCATGGAATCCGTCTAAACCAGTGGCAGAAATAGTGGATACTTCTCTCCTGACCTGGGTTACCGAGGTCGTTGACCAATTAACGAAAGCGAGCACTACGTGAAGAAGTCCCTTGCTGTCCTGGCAATTGCATCAGCCCTGCTTTTAACAGGTTGCTCGCAAAGTAATGAAGCTGCCTCTGTCGGTGGCTTCAAGATTTCTCAGACGGAATTGCAAAGCAGCATCGATGCAGTAATGGCCGAGCGCACCAAAGTCGATTCTTCACAGATGCAACTTGAAACTGGCGAAGAGTTAAATCGCGGACAGCTGCGCTTTAAGATTTTGATGCACACCTTTGACGAGATCGCCAAAGAGTTAAAGATTGAAGTTACTTCAAGTTCAATCGAAGCCAAGAAAGCGGCGATTATCGATTCAGTCGGCGGCGAAGCCGAACTTCCAAAGAACTTGGTAAATGCCGCTATCGCACTGCAGGATTTCGACACTTATGTTCGCGCGATTGTAATTTCTGAGCAAATATCTGCTGCGCTTTCTCAATCTGGTCTAGCCGAAGCTGAAGTTTCAGCCAAAGTTGGCGAATTGCTTTCTGCCAAAGCCAAAACACTCGGCGTAAAAATTAATCCGCGTTATGGCGCGTGGGATAACGAAGCAGGCGATGTTGTAGCCGCCAACGTAACCGGCGATGCAGTAAAGCCATCAGATAAGTAAATAAATGTCAGATTCTGAACTTCAACGCCTCGTTGAGGTAATGGATCGCCTGCGATCACCTGGTGGTTGCCCTTGGGATGCCGAGCAAACGCACGAATCCTTAGTTAAGTACTTACTCGAAGAATCTTATGAGTTTATTGATTCTCTCGATGCTAAAGATCGCGAAGGAATGCGCGAAGAGTTAGGCGATGTGTTGCTCCAGGTTTACTTCCACTCTCGCATTGCTCAAGATCATCCAACCGATCCATTTTCAATTGAAGATGTTGCGCGGTCAATCGCGGATAAGTTAATTCGTCGCCATCCACACGTCTTCGAAGGTTTGCAAGTATCTGGCACCGAAGAAATCATTGAAAACTGGGAAGAGATCAAAGCGAAAGAGAAAGGGCGAACATCGGCACTCGATGGCGTTGCCCTTGCACAGCCCGCACTTGCATTAGTTGAAAAACTTCTTTATCGCGCAGAAAAATATAAAGTCAATGTTGTGTTAACGAAATACCAAAGCGATAAGCCGGCCACGCAGGAAAGTGTCGGTGAAGCGCTGGCATCAATAATCGCGTGGGCGCGTGATAACGAGATTGACCCAGAAAATGCGCTGCGCCTATACGGCCGCCAAATTGCAGAGCAAATTAAGGCAGCCGAGTCGCGGTAGTATTGCCCTATACCGCTCAGCGCCGAGCGTGCTCAATATCTAGCAATTCTTAGGAGATATCCAAATGGCAATTATCGAAGCAATCGGCGCTCGTGAAATTCTTGATTCGCGCGGAAACCCAACTGTTGAAGTTGAAATCGAACTCGAAGATGGCACACAAGCACGCGCAGCGGTTCCAAGCGGTGCATCAACTGGCGCATTTGAAGCAGCTGAACTTCGCGATGGCGATAAGAAGCGTTACCTAGGCAAAGGCGTTTTAAAGGCAGTCGACTTTGTTAATCACGAATTAGCACCAGCGGTCGAAGGCTTGGATGCACAAGATCAGCGCTTGGTCGATGAAATAATGATCAAACTTGATGGCACACCAAATAAATCACGCCTTGGTGCAAATTCAATTCTCGGTGTTTCACTTGCAGTTGCTAAAGCATCTGCAGAATCAGCCGATCTCTCACTCTTTCGTTATGTCGGCGGACCAAATGCACACGTGCTGCCAGTTCCAATAATGAATATCCTTAACGGTGGCGCACACGCTGATACCAACGTTGATATCCAAGAATTTATGATCGCTCCAATCGGTGCTGAAACTTTCCGCGAATCACTTCGCTGGGGAGCCGAGATTTACCACGCACTCAAAGCAGTTCTCAAGAAGCGCGGACTTGCTACATCTGTTGGTGACGAAGGTGGCTTTGCGCCAAACCTAGAAAGCAATCGCGCCGCACTCGATTTGATCATTGAAGCGATCGAAGCTGCCGGCTTTAAGCCAGGTAAAGAGATCGCACTTGCAATGGACGTTGCCGCAACTGAATTCCACGATAACGGCAAGTACAAGTTTGAAGGATCAATGCGTTCTTCCGATGAAATGATCGCTTATTACGCAGAATTAGTTAGCGCATACCCAATCGTTTCCATCGAAGATCCGCTAAATGAGGAAGATTGGGCGGGCTGGAAGTCAATGACAACCTCACTTGGCTCAAAGATTCAAATTGTTGGCGATGATTTATTTGTAACAAACCCAATTCGTTTAGCAAAGGGAATCGAAACTGATACTGCAAATGCGCTATTGGTTAAGGTAAATCAGATCGGAACGCTCACTGAAACACTAGATGCCGTTGATTTGGCGCACCGTGCAAATTACCGCAGCATGATGTCCCACCGATCAGGTGAAACTGAAGATGTCACAATCGCTGATTTAGCTGTCGCTACCAACTGCGGACAAATCAAAACAGGTGCACCTTCACGCACCGAGCGCGTTGCAAAGTACAACCAATTACTTCGTATTGAAGAAGAACTTGCCGAAGGCGCGGTATATGCAGGACGCGGGGCATTTCCTCGCTTTAAAGGTTAATTAAGAGCTAAGCCATGCGCCGTAGCAGTTATTCATCCCGACGTCGCCCATCAAACCGACGTCGAGTGCGTAGCAACGCTCGCCCCTTAGCCTTAATTGCAATCGTCTTTATCTTTACGCTGACCCTGGCGCCGCCCATTAAAAACTATTTCACCCAGCGCGCTCAGATCAGCGCACTTAAATCACAAGTTGCATCTGATCGCACTGCGCTGGAAAAAGCGCGCGCTGAGTTAAGCACTTGGCAAGATCCAAATTACATTAAGTCTCAAGCGCGCGAACGTCTGCATTTTGTGATGCCCGGTGAGCGTCAATACATAGTCACAGGTACCGACATTACAAAATCACAGGTACAAACAACTCAGATTGCTTCACAACTGCCTGAAGGCGCTCCTTGGTATACCAAACTGATCGCATCTGTCACCGAATCTGGCCTTTAATTAATGAGCGAGAAGGCAACACAAAAAGATTTAGATTGCATCGAAACTCAATTAGGCCGAACTCCTCGCGATGTGCACGCGATCTCTTATCGTTGTCCCTGTGGCAATCCGGCGGTCGTTGAAACACCACCACGTTTAAGCCACGGTGAACCATTTCCAACTTTTTATTACGCCACTTGTCCGCGCTTAACCGCAGCAATTTCAACGCTTGAATCCACGGGCCTAATGGCAGATATGAATGAACGCCTCACAACCGATCACGAACTTGCCGGCGCATACGCAGCGGCACACGATGATTACCTTGCAGCACGCGCTGCGTTAAAGATGGACGTTCCAGAAGTTGAAGGAATTTCCGCCGGGGGAATGCCCAATCGCGTGAAATGTTTACATTCACTTGTCGCACATTCTCTTTCTGCAGGACCTGACGTTAATCCGCTCGGCGATGAAGCACTCGCAAAACTTCCGCAATGGTGGAATGAGCAACCATGCGAGTAGCAGCCATTGATTGCGGCACCAACTCAATTCGCTTACTTATCGCCGATATTGATGGCACGAACTTTCGCGAAGTAACTCGCTTAATGGAAGTTGTCCGCCTTGGACAAGGCGTCGATAAGACCGGCCAATTTCACCCTGATGCAATTGCGCGCACTCTGGCCGCAGTTGATATTTATGCTGCTGAGATCGCTAAACGCGGCGTTGAAAAGATTAGATTCTGTGCAACCAGTGCTACCCGTGATGCCACCAACCGTGATCTATTTATCGAAGGCGTCTTCGAACGTTTAGGAATTCGCCCCGAAGTTATCTCAGGTGATGAAGAAGCGCGCCTATCTTTTATGGGAGCAACTAAAGACCTGCCCGCCTCCGATGGACCGTTCTTAGTAATTGATATCGGCGGCGGCTCCACCGAATTTGTATTTGGTACCGAATCAGTCGAAGCAGCCAAGAGCGTAAATATCGGTTGTGTCCGTATGTCCGAGCGCCACTTCACCGGTGATCAACCCGATCCTGGACAAGTCGCATCCGCCACCGAAGATATAGATGAAGCGATCGCACAAGCAGCAAAGCTTGTCCCGATCAGAAAAGCTAAAACACTCATCGCAGTTGCCGGCACCGCAACCACAGTTGCTGCAGCAGTGCTAGACCTTCCTGAATACGATCGATATGCAATCCATCTTTCACATATATCAGCTGAGAAAGTTCACCAAGTTTCACAATCCTTTATCAAGATGGATCGCGCCCAACGTGAATCACTCGGTTACATGCACCCGGGTCGGGTAGATGTAATTTCCGCAGGCTCCCTTGTTCTCTCCCGCATCATGCGCGCAACCGGCGCCGCAGAATTCGTCGCATCCGAATCTGACATCCTTGATGGAATGGCTTGGTCGCTTGTATAAATCTTTAGACCTGCTCGATTCAGCAATCGTTAAATGCAAGAAATGTCCGCGACTAGTTGAATGGCGCGAGGAAGTAGCAGTTGTAAAACGCAAAGCTTACGAAAACGAAAAGTATTGGGGCAAACCAGTTCCAGGTTTTGGTCCCGCCAATGCACAACTAGTAATCCTCGGCCTCGCCCCCGGCGCACACGGCGCTAACCGCACTGGCCGCGTCTTCACCGGAGATTCATCAGGCGATTGGCTCTATAAATCACTACATAAAAACGGCCTTGCCAAGATTCCTACAAGCAGAAGCAAAGATGATGGCCAACAACTAACTAACACTCGAATTCTCTGCGCTGTGCGTTGCGCTCCACCAGATAACAAACCAAGTACCGAAGAGAAGAATACATGCGCGCCTTTCTATAAAGATGAAATCGCATTATTAATGCCAACAGCACGTTCATTTCTCGCACTCGGCAACCTTGCGTGGACCACACTTCTTGCAACACTTACAGAAATTGGATGCGAAATCCCAAAACCAAAACCTAAATTTGCACACGGTGCCTCTGCGACATTTATCGGTCCTGATGGGATCAAAAGAAAAGTCTTTGGCAGCTACCATCCCAGCCAACAGAACACATTTACAGGTAAATTGACGGAGAAGATGTTGGATTCTGTAATTAAAAAAGCAAGTAGACTCTGACACTTATCGCATGGCCCCGATAGCCCAATGGCAGAGGCAGAGGACTTAAAATCCTCCCAGTGTGGGTTCGACCCCCACTCGGGGCACTCGTATACGCGTGAACTACAGCGCTAGAGATATTGCCCCGACCACCCCAACCTCTTATCCTCAAGTAGTGAGAAGCAAATTTATAACAGCTGTGCTTGTATCAATACTTCTAATACCTTCGATCACTCCTGCCAATGCTGGCTTAGATGCACCGGTAAATCTTGATAATCCAAGAGTGGTGCCGATATATGGGGGCCCTTTTGATGCGGCCAGTTGGTCCGGTTATTTGTACTCATCACGAATTATATTCTCTGCTGCACACTCTAATTATAAATTTGATAGCAATGGCAATCGAATATTAAATGAACCAGCTGTTATCACGGTGGGTAGACCAAATTCATCTGCCAAAGACTTTAATGGCAGAGTTAGGGTAATCAAGACATTTGTAGGTGACTACAAAATGTCAAAAATGGGTGGTTTAAATGATTTTATTGTTTATATCCTCGAAAAAGACTTGGTCTCAATATCTAATGGAAAATTGCTAACCGTAGATATCGAAAAAGAACTAGTAGCAGCTCAAACAGAGGTAATTGCGCACGGATACGGCGAGTATCGAGATCGTTGCACTCCTGAAGAAACTCTTCCTTGCAAGAAAGATTGGAATAATCCAAATCAAAGGACGAGTGAACTTCCTCGATCACCGAAGGGAAGTATGAAATTAGTTGCACCATCTTATTTCCCTTGGCTTGATTCGGATAGAAAAGAAGCTTTATCGAATGAGACACTATTGTCAGATAACCTCAGTTGCTCAGGAGATTCAGGTGGTCCTGTCACGGCCTTGTATAAGGGAGAATCAATTTATTTAGGTACAACACCTAGTGCATTTACTGATGGCTTCTTCTGTGGAGCAGGCACGTCCAGGACCGCAACTAGACCTTCGGGATATTTTTCACCTGTTCATAAACACCTAGATTTACTCAAAGAAGCAGAGGCTTTTGTGGCACAACAGACTGCTCCCGTTGCCTCAACTAAAAAAGCCACCATCACCTGCATCAAAGGCAAAGTAATCAAGAAAGTAACGGCCGTTAGTCCGAAGTGCCCTACTGGATATAAGAAGAAGTAGTTCGGGCTCCATCTGCGTCTGCCATTGGGTTTAGGCAGACCCGATTTACGCACAGAAATTGTTCTGAAAACCTGTTGCTATCGGCATAAATCACCCCGAGAATTTCGGTATGAGAAGTATGGGAAAAAGAGAGCTTCTTAGCCGTTTAATACTTGCCGCCGCTCTAGCTATTTCTCCAATTGTTCCGGCCAGCGCCGCCGATCCTTTTCCGATGCCCCCTGAACCAAAGTGGTGGAAACAGACTGGTTTAACAGATATTCGTTATGGCCAGTGGCTACCTTGTCGCGCTGAATGGGAGATCACAAACGATTGCATAGCAGGAATTCACCTTTACAAATCAGATGGAACAGATGCGGGGGCTCTTACTTATCAACCGCCCAAGGATTTCAAACCGAGTGAGGCTGTGCAATTTTGGGCGATCACAAACACTCCCCAAGGTGAACCTATTGAAAACTCTGCTTATGTAAGAGATGAAGTGGTCTCTATTTCCCATTGGAAATTGCCAGCAGGAATAACAAATAGCGATGGCACGGATGTAGTCCATTCATATGTTCACCTTATGAATGGTAGTTTGCAGATCAACACCATCGCATTCAGCCAAACTCAAGGCTCTCTTCCTGAAGGTTATTATTTTGAGTTTAAATTAAAAAGTACTGGCTTTGCAAAGCGAATCAAATGGGTTCTCTCCAATGTTCGCGATCCAGAAGTAAGTGTCGCGGGCGATTTGATTACAGTAAAAGGGCTTCCAGAAAATAGCCCCTCTGCAAACTCTGGCGATCAAGTCTGCGAACAGAACTTACTTAAAGCCAGGTCCACCCAAAGAAATATCGCAGTAAATATGGTTTATTACGATGCGGGAAATAAAACCGGTGAAACTCGCCCTGATGATGTGATTCTTGGAACTAATGGTTGGTGGTGCCTGAGTGATTTCCGATTTGATCGCGACAATCAGCAAATAGTTGTGAAGGTGGGCAACGTCCACTTCGATGAATTTGGTAATGAAATTCAAGGTTGGATGGAGTTAAAGGTTAAAGGCAATCGTGCCCGTGATTGGTGGGGAATTGATCCAGCTATTGCTGCCGGCTACGCCAAAGTTGAAGTCTCTTATCAAGATGGCACAAAAAAAGTGGCAACAGTTAGCGCTAATTATGATGCGAAGAACGATTGGATCAATTTGCGCGCCTATGGCTTTACCTATTCTTCACCGCAGTTAGCCGTTAGCTTTAAAGCGCCAGCACAAGAAGTAAAGGAACCGGCGCAAGCGACCAAGACAGTGCCAGCTAAGAAAACGACAATTACCTGCGTCAAAGGCAAGGTAACTAAGAAAGTTACTGCCGTAAAACCAAAGTGCCCTACCGGATATAAGAAGAAATAGGATACGTCTATGAATTGTATCCGCCAGAGATTTAGAAATTTTGTTCTGGTTCCTATCTCCGTCCTACTAGTCACTGCGCTTGTCCCGATTCCTGGGGCATCAGGCGAAAAAATCTACAAAGTTCGAATGGGCGAGCAGTCTTCTAATGATTATTTCAATGTGGGCCACAAATCTTTTATATATACCGAAAGAGGATACAACTCTTACTACGGTGCAAATTTAATCTTAATTCCATGCTCTAATTCATCCAAATCCGACTGTATAGATTCAGTTAGTTACAGAGTTAAAAACTCTAGCAATTGGCTCAAGGCAGAATTAGATTCGAGTTGGAGTTTCCCCGTTGCCGGGGTTCCAATAATGGGGAGTTCCAAAGAGTCAAGATCTGAACAATTTATTATAAAAAATAAGTTTCCGACACCCGCTGATCCCGAAAACAACTATCCGGCTGGTGGCGCTACTTCTATTTGGAAAGCTAGCCAAGCAAGTAGTAATTCTAACTTCAGACTATTTTTAAATTTCAACCTATTGGGGAATAACCCAGTTTCTACTTCAGAAAAGGTAAAATGGAAAGAGTTTATAGCGCAGGTGATTCCAATGTTGGTCGATGGAAGGCTATATTCGAACGGAACGCCGGTAGGAAGTGAACAAAAGTTTGGTGAAATTTCAGAAATTAAAGTGAGATTGAGAGTGAATATTCTTAAGCAAATACTTAATGGTTGGATCCACTCAAGAACATTGAATCCTGAAGTAAATTACGTTAATGATCTTACATTAGGTGAATATGTAGATTTTTCTGGTGGTCCACTTTCGGTTCCGACCGCCGAGGCGCAGTTAACTGGACCCCAGTATCTATCTGTTTATGGGGACCCCTATATGAAAGGTATGCTGCAAGGAAATCCTGTAGCACTACCAGATCCCACAGCCCTTTGGAGTCAATGGGGCTCAACCCAAGGCATTGAGCAGGGCCAATTAAAAATGTGGGGCGCATACGAACCTTACATATCGAAACAAGCAATCCTTGAGCGAGCTATGTGGAAAATAACTGGTCAAGGCAATTTGAATCTTCAGAAATTCAATTCATCTGAATGTATTTCAGATGGCAAAGTAGATGGGATTCTGGCCACAAACGCAACACAATATTCTCCTACACCGCCGATTTATGTAGAAGATTCTCAAGAACTGTCCTATCAGTTAGCCGCCCCACATTTCATTCGCCCAAATGAGGAGTTCAAGGGGACCTATTCCCTCGTGGTGTCAGAAAAGTTAGCCCATTGCATTTGGGGTAAATCTTTAACTAACGCATCTGCAAGAGTCACTATCTTGAACGCCGAAGGTAAAAGCTCAGTTGTTTCTCAAACTCTGAAAAAACTTTCAGGATTTTACTATTTCAATATAAATGGATTTGGCTTTTCTGCGCCAACAATTCGAATCAAGTTAACTCAAGATGTTGTATCGAGCCCAAAGAAGTTGGTCACCATAACCTGCGTAAAGGGCAAGCTTTCAAAGAAGGTAACTGCCGTCAGCCCAAAGTGTCCGACTGGATACAAGAAGAAGTAGTTAGAGCTTTCATAGCCCCAACGTGGGTTCAAACCCCGCTAAGAGAGCCGAAAATGAGCGTCAAAACGCCTTCAAATGAAATTCTCAGCAAAATGCCTTTAGATTTGTCCTACCTAACCCACCCCGCGAGGGGCGGATTTCCTAGAAAGGGAAATTAGTGCGCAGTTCAAATCCAGTACTAACTCGTTCGAACCGTGGTTTTGCTCAAATGGATGCAACACGTCTCGATAACGATTCACTAGAAACAACTTACGCAGCTCCAGCAGCATCTTCACTTCGCACCGGTCGCGTGACCATGGACGATGTTGTAATGCGCACTGCTACTTTGTTTGCGGTTTTGGTAGCAGTAGGTGCATTCGCGTGGGGTGCAAATAGCCCAGGTCTTGCACTTGTTGGCTTCTTCGGCGGTTTTGTTCTTGCAATGGTCAATATATTTTCTAAGAAAGTTCGCGTACCGCTAATCGTTGCGTACGCAGCAGCGCAAGGACTTGCGCTCGGAACAATTAGCCGTATTTACAATGAGGCTTACTCAGGCATTGTTGGCCAGGCAGTAATCGGAACGCTATGTGCTTTTGGTGGAATCCTGGTTGCTTACCGCAGCGGCAAAATTCGCGTAACACCTAAATTCACTCGCATCATGCTTGGTGCAATGATGGGTTACTTAGTCTTCTCACTCATCACTTTGTTCACTGGTCGTCCAGGTGGAGCAACGGGCTTACTAGTAGCCGTAGCAGCTGTTGCACTTGCAACATTCTTCTTGGTACTTGATTTCGATCAGATTGAACGCACTATCGCTGCTGGCGCTCCACAACAGGAGTCTTGGCGCATGGCATTTGGTTTGATGGTCACAATTGTTTGGTTGTACATGGAAGTTTTGAGATTGCTCTCAATCCTTCGTAACAGTGACTAAATAAAATCTGCTAGAAATTAGCGAGATTGCCCGAGATGCGAAGCCCGCGTCTCGGGCAATTTTGTTGCTACGAAGAAGGCGATAAACATTAAAGCGGCGCTAACGGCAAATGCGGGACGGAAGCCGTAATGATCGGCGATAAAGCCAAGAGCAATGGGTGCAACCATTGCACCTGCATCACCAGACATTTGGAATACAGCGATCACTTGTCCGCCTTTGCCTTTCATAACATCGCCCACAATTGCAGCCGTTGATGCCAGGAAAATTGAACCAAAAGCGCCGATAACCATAGAAAGCAAGAACATCCATGGTGCAACGGTTACGACCAAAACCAGAACTGAAATTCCTAAAAGAGAGGTTCCCCAAAGGGCGGAATACTTTCTACCTTTTGTATCAGATAGCCCGCCGGCTTTAAGCAAGAGCAAACCTTGAATTACTGAAGAGATAGTAAAACCAAGCCCAAGATATCCAGCAGTTGATTTCATATCTTCCACCATAAATAAAGGCAAGATCGAACGTGACATTCCAAAGAGAACTGAGGCGCTACAGAATGAAACTGTAAGAGCAATTAGATAGGGCTTACTAGAAAGTGCTTCACGCATCGAACCCTTCTCGTTGACAATTTTCTCAGCTGGCCGCGCAGCGAGTACCGAATTACGTAACAAAAAACCACCGGCGGCGCTGGATACAACTAAGAGAGTCGCATATACAAGAAGCGGTGCACGCAGTGAGATCGCAGTTAGAAATCCACCAATTACTGGTCCGGCCATCATGCCAACTAAGAAGCTGGCGTTATAAAGAGATTGCGCGCGCGCTCGGTGAGTGTCATCGGTAGCGCGCAAGAGAATCGAACCGGCTGCGACTGAGAACATTGAGGATCCAAGTCCACCTGCCGCACGATAGACAAGCAGCTGTTCGTAACTTTGCGCCATAGCCGCGGCAAAAGAAGAGATTGCCACAAATGCGATTCCGAATGTGTAAACCAATCTTTCACCGAATAAATCAACTAACTTTCCTGAAATCAGACCGCTGGCAAATCTTGCAAAAGCAAATGCTGAAAGGATTGAGCCAACTTGTGCGTTATTTACCCCAAATGAGCGGGCAAAGAGCGGAAGCGTTGGTGCGATGACTCCGAAACCGACAGCAACAAAGAAAGAGGCAAAGACAAGTACGCCAACTTCTCGCGGAAATTCCGCGAATGGATTGGAGAACTTACTTCTCTCTTTAAAAGTCAATTGCGCTTAACCGATTGCCTCACCAGCAGAATCCTCACGAGCTGCTGCATAATCTTTATTGGTACGAAGTGGGGTTTCACGAAGGAAGAGCGCAAGCAAGAATCCGAAGGCGGTAATTGGAACTGCCACAAGGAAAACAACCTGGAACGAGTTCACAAATGCATTTAAGGCGGTGGTCTGCGCTTCTGGAGGAAGTTGAGCAATCACACTTGTGTTCTGCTTTAACTTTTCTATATCGCTACTGTTGAAAGAGAGTGCCGCGGTGGGATTACTTACCGCTAATTCCTCACGCCCCAAGATCAAGTAATGACCTAAACGGTTGGAAAGAATCGCTCCAAATAGTGCGGTTCCAAATACTGAGCCCAGCGAGCGGAAGAAAGTATTAGAGCTAGTTGCAACGCCCATATCTTTGTAATCAACCGAGTTCTGCAGAGCGATAACAATGGTCTGCATCGAAAGGCCCAGTCCAGCGCCAACCATAATTGCATAAATTGAAAGCTGCCAGAAAGGAGTTGTGGCGTTAAGTGTTGCCATCAACAAGATACCGACTGTCATAACAGCGGTTCCGATAATTGGGAAGCGCTTGTAATAACCATGTTTTGTAATTGCTTTACCACTGTAAATCGAAGTAGAGACAATTCCGAGCATAAATGGAATCAATTTCAGGCCAGCCTCAGTCGCGGTGTCTCCTTTAACGACCTGCAGATAAAGAGGCAACATCACGATTGCTCCGAACATTCCCGCACCAATAATGAAGCCAAGCGCAGAAGTTAACGAAAAAGTGTGATTTTTAAAAAGGGCAAGAGGAATAATCGGTTCTTTAGCTTTACCTTCCCAAACTAGAAAAATCAACGCTAACAAAATGCCCGCAGCTAGATAAGTAAGTGTTGTTGTGTCGCCCCAACCACGTTCTGGGCCATAGACCGAAACAGCAAGCAGGGTTGAAGAAACTGCGGCAACCATAAGAAGTGCACCCAGGTAATCAATATTGTGTTCACGCTTAACTTTTGGAATATGCAACACAGCCGAGGTAATTACCATCGCTGCAATACCAAATGGAATGTTTATGTAGAAAATCCAGCGCCAGCCGGTAATTCCAAGAATGCTTGCGTGGTCTGAAAAGAATCCACCGAGCAATGGGCCTGCAACTGAAGAAAGACCCCAAACCGCACCGAAATAACCTTGATAACGACCGCGTTCACGCGGCGGCACAATGTCACCAATGATCACGAAAGTAAGCGCCATAAGCCCGCCTGCACCAAGACCTTGCAGTGCGCGTGTAGCAATTAACTGCGTCATATCCTGCGATGCACCAGCAAGGAATGAACCAATTAGAAAAGTAACGATCGCGAATTGGAAAACAATGCGGCGTCCGTAAATATCAGAAATTTTGCCGTACAACGGCGTTGATGCAGTTGATGTAAGAAGGTATGCCGTAACCACCCAGGTGTAATGGTTTAATCCGTTAAAGTCTTCAACGATGCTCTTTAGAGCTGTAGAAACAATGGTCTGATCAAGGGCTGCTAAAAGCATGCCGGTCATCAATCCACTGAGGATAATCATTATCTCTTTATGGGAATGTTCTTTCACTGGACCATGGCTGGACATCGGGACCTCTCAAGAAACGCTATTTTTTGGATGCAATAAGTAATGCAATAGCGGTAAGTTTACTCCGTGAAATCAGTTATCGCCGAAGACCTAGTAAAAACTTATCGCAATGGGGCTGTTCGTGCCCTAGATCACCTATCACTTGATGTTGAAGAAGGCACTGTATTAAGCGTGCTTGGCCCAAATGGCGCAGGAAAGACAACATGTGTGCGAATTCTTGCAACGTTATTAAAACCTGATTCAGGTCGCGCCATGGTTGGTGGAATCGATGTAATTAAACATCCTGAAAAAGTACGTGAAGTAATTGGGCTTTCCGGTCAATATGCAGCAGTTGATGAAATTTTAACCGGCTGGGATAACTTAGTTATGTTCGGTCAGCTCTATCACTTGGGTAAAAAAGCATCGATTGCTCGCGCCGAAGAGTTACTTGAAAGATTCTCACTTACCGATAGTGCGAAGCGACCAATTAAAACTTATTCAGGTGGAATGCGTCGCCGCCTAGATCTTGCAGCATCACTGATTGTTAAGCCAAAGGTGCTCTTCTTAGATGAGCCAACCACCGGTCTTGATCCACGTGGACGCCAAGAAATGTGGAGCGTTATTGAAGAGTTGGTAAAAGGCGGAGTTACCTTGCTTTTAACCACACAATACTTAGAAGAAGCTGATCAGTTGGCCGATGAAATCGCGGTTATTGATCACGGCAAAGTAATTGCCCGTGGCACATCAGATGCTTTAAAGAAGCAAGTTGGTGGCGAGCGTTTAGAAATAGTTGTTGAGAGCCAGAACATTGCCAAAACAATGGAAGTTGTTGCCACCGTCAGTGGCAGTAAAGCCACTTTAGATGAAGGCTTGCGCATGATTTCAGCGCCAGTTTCAACCGGTGCAACTGCGCTGATCGAAACGCTTAGATCACTAGATGCTGCAGGCATTCATCCATTGGATGTTGGCTTAAAGCGCCCATCACTTGATGACGTTTTCCTTTCCCTAACCGGTCACGCGGCTGAGGAGAAGAGCGAAGAAGTAGAACCCATCGGACGTAGAAAGAAGGCAAAAAAGTGAGCGCCTTTAGAGACACAATGATCATTACGCAACGCCAGTTGCGTTTATTAACTCGCGTGCCAGAAGTTTTAATTTTTTCAACGATTCAACCGGTGATGTTCGTTCTCTTGTTTCGTTATGTATTTGGTGGATCGATTTCTACTGATCAGCCAGGTGGATATGTTCAACTTCTGATGCCCGGAATATTTGTGCAGACCGTTGCTTTTACCTTGGCCGGAACAGCATCAGGTTTGGCCGAAGATATGAAGAAAGGTTTGATCGATCGCTTTAGATCGCTACCAATTTCTCAATCGGCCCTTGTTTTGGGCCGCACCCTAGGGGATTCCTTACTTAATATTGTGGTTCTTGCAGTGATGGGTATTGCGGGATATCTCGTAGGTTGGCGCCCAACTTCTGGTCTCTTTAACGTTGTAATCGGATTCGTTTTTCTCCTGTTATTTGGTTACGCACTTTCTTGGGTTGGAATCTTTGTTGGATTATCGGCTTCAGATGCCCGCGTTGTTCAAAACGTGAGTTTCATAGTCACATTCCCACTTACCTTCTTATCCAACGCCTTCGCCCCAACTACCGGGATGCCGCGCGCGCTTCAGTACTTTGCAGAGTGGAATCCAGTTTCAACTATGGTTGCCGGCTGCCGCGAGCTCTTTGGTCTAGAAAATCAATTTGGTGCGACAGCGGGATCTTTCCCAAGTGAGAATCCATTGCTGACTTCATTTTTATACATGATTATCATCATGGCGATCTTTATTCCATTAAGCGTTAGAAAATATAAGCGCTCTTCTGACTAATAGTTAGTTGCGCCCTTAATTTCGACTTTAATCTCTTTACCATTTGGTGCGGTGTAAGAAACTGTCTCACCGATCTTTGCACCCATAACGGCTGCGCCAAGTGGAGATTTTTCGCTATAAACACTTAGGTCACCTGAAGCGATCTCGCGCGAACCAAGTAAGAATTTTTCTTCATCGCCAGCGATAATTGCGGTGATCACCATTCCGGGTCCAACAACTCCATCGGCAGATGCTGGGGGAGTTCCGATGTGCGCGTTCTCAAGCATTTGTTTTAACTGACGGATGCGCGCTTCCATCTTTCCTTGTTCATCGCGCGCAGCGTGGTAGCCGCCGTTCTCTTTTAAATCCCCTTCAGCACGAGCTGCTTCAATCTTTGCGGTGATTTCTTTGCGGCCATCACTTTCAAGGTGTGCGAGTTCACCGCGCAAACGATCAGCAGCTTCTTGGGTTAGCCAAGTTTGTGGGGTACTCATAAGGGGCAACGGTATACGAAGTAATTATTTGGCGCGACAACGCACAATTGCTGCGGTCACAGGGGTAGATCGTGCGGGAATCGCAGTGGTTTGCTCACTATAAGAGGCGCCGGCAGCGATGGTTTCATCGATCTGCCCAATCACATTTTTATCTTGATCGCGCGCTGTCAAAGTACAAATAACAACTTGGTTCGAGTCTGTGCGATCAATCCTGTAGCGGATTGAAATTTCTCTTTCTGCAGTGACGTTAAATGAAATTAATTCGCTACGGATTGCTGGATCGGAATGATGCAAGGCTGCCCAAATCAGCCAACCTCCACCAATCACGGCAAATGCGATCGCAGGTGTGATCCAACCTTTGGTTGAGCGCACGCCATAGCGGTCGTTGAAATCAAAATCCATGGCAAGATTATGGCATGCAAACAGAATTTGATATGGGTTGGGCTGGGTCACTTACAGTTCTTATTCTATGCATCACTGTTGCAATCTTGTTACGCAGTTTCTATAAGCGCTACATGCGAATGAACGCTCGCAATGATGAAAACCAGAGCGATAATTAAAAAGTTTCTCCAAGGACTTCTAGTTCTTGCTCTTGTATTAGCCCTAATCGGTCTTGGAAAATGGCAACTTGATCGTGCCGCACTTGTTCAAGAAAGTAACGCTGCAGCGAAGATAGTCGATCCCAACATTTATACCTTAGGAGATTTGGCTACGCCTGCACTGCCCCTTGATTCGCGAAATGTTAATAAACAAGTTTCTGTTAGCGGATTTTACGTTGCTAATTTTAAGGCTCCGCGGCAGAGCGATAAAGACGGCCAAGTTAGCGATTGGGAAGTGGCTCTTTTACAAGTTGATGGCCTGACACCACTTTCTGGGATATTGGTTGTACGTGGACTTTGGCAAGACCGATTGTTAAATCCTGAAGTTGCAATGTCCACCAAGATCTCGCTGGTTGGAACTTTGCAGCCACATCAAAATGATGATCGTGCAGATAATGAGCCAGGGGTCATCTCGCGTCTTGATAGCAGCGTTATTGTCGGGCTGGTAGATCTGCAGTTATTTGACGGATTTATCGCAACCAAATCAGAGAGCACTCGCGATGGCGAATTGGAGCGAGAGAGAGTTGTTCCGCCGACTCCAGTTTCACGAATCGCTGGGTATTACTGGCAACACATTTCCTACGTTGTGATCTGGTGGCTTATGGCGGCGATCGCTCTTTACCTTCCGTTCTATCGCCGTAGGATTGCCTCATGACCGGTGCCGTAAAGAGATTTCGAGTAATGGCGTTAACCGCCGGAGTAATGTCACTGCTTTTATGGTTTGTTGATCTGCCAGTGGCCTATCTCTTTAATAATGAGGATTGGAAGAGCAAGGTCGCCTGGATTCCTTTTGTCCACGGTTGGGTATATGCCGTTTATTTGCTAACTGCGCTGCAATTTTCGGTTAAAGCGCGCTGGGAATTA
>Ga0209442_1000344_pt1 | contig 27611 bp, 52 predicted proteins | sample LauGreSBDMM110DD_2_FD_187565 | JGI IMG/M metagenome (GOLD analysis project Ga0209442, IMG submission 187565) | Freshwater lake microbial communities from Lake Michigan, USA - Sp13.BD.MM110.DD (SPAdes) (version 2) | ecosystem: Environmental > Aquatic > Freshwater > Lake | place: Lake Michigan...
CACGGTTTTAGAGATTTGCAGTCTCTTGTGTTGGACCACTCCACCACCTCCTCAATAAACTCACCGTAGGCTCCGGAGCCCTCACTGGTTAATTCCAGAATGCCTGTTGCGCTTCGTTCTGAATGAGAGGCGTGGCCGGTATATCATGGTGCCCCCAGTCGGATTCGAACTGACCACCTGATGCTTACAAAGCAACTGCTCTACCTAATGAGCTATAAGGGCTAATTGTATTAATCTGTCTCGTTATGGAATTTGTCCAGGATGGCCATGATCAAAACATCATCGAAGTAACTCTTGTCATTCTGCGCCTTGTCATCGATCCAGATATCATATACAGGCTTTCCCACATTGGCTGTGGTATACTTGCAACCCCATTGATTGAGCTGTTTGATAGTAAGTGGAAGATGATCTTTGCCGCTTGAGCTGCCTCTCGCTGTCCAATAATGGATCTCATGACCCTGATCGAACAAAGAGTTGACGTGAGCGATGCGTTCTAATATAGGAGTGCTATTCTCATAGTCATTGCCTTGAGTATTAAATATCGTGCCGTCAATGTCAACAATATATTTCATAATTCTCTCTCATGTTTAAATTGGCTCCGCGGCTTGGACTCGAACCAAGGACCAAGTGATTAACAGTCACCTACTCTACCAACTGAGCTACCGCGAAATAAACTTTGGTGATAGTTTTTCTTGTGTCAGGAAAACTATCAAACCCCGCATATACAGCCCATCCCACGTTTCGTATATGGCGGTGGCAGATTATATCGAACATGAAGCCCGAGTGGGTCTGCCTTAAGCGTAAAGATCACCTCCATTGTGATCTACCGATTGACCTGTGCTCTTAACATAATTTTTCCATACATCTGGATGCTTTTCTTTTAAGAAATCTGCATGTTCATCATAGCGACTCATTAATTCTTGTCCTCTAGCATGATGTCCTTGGCCGCCATTACGGCCATGAGCATTGATAGATTTTCTAGTTTTGATTAGCATCTTTACAGATTTTTCTGGAGTGCTGATAAGATTATAATCTTTATCATATGCTTCAGATACAAATTCTTTAAATGGTTTCATGATTGTTATACCTTATGGTTCTGATCATGATATTTATTGGTCAGGGTATCAGGGCTCGAACCTGAAGCCTCCGCAGTCCAAGTGCGGCACTCTACCATTGAGCTACACCCTGTTATGTGTATCAGAGACACCATCTCGTCTTTTGCGTGATGGTGTCTCTTACTATAGGTTTATCATATATCGCTATGAGGCCTCGCAAGATACGAATCTGATTCTCGATGACTGCTTGCTTGTCATTCCAGCTATAATTCTCATTGCAAGAATCATAGTATTCAATGAAAGAATTAGCAGATTCTTCAGCATATGCATCGCTGTCACCTTTTAAATTAGATGATACGAGATAATAGAGTTTATATGATTTTTTCAAGCGTTCAATCGTCTTTTCCATGATCAAATCCCATATTCTTGTTTGCGTACATACAGAGCATCTTTTTCGATGAATTTAGGGTGACGTTCCCACCAAGATATCTTTTTTTTACAGACAAGAATTTCTTTTGTTGCCTGAATTTTCTCACGTACATCGGGTGTAGTAGTTTCAATATGTTTAAGGATGATCAAGTTATAAGTATGTTCAGCCCATCTTTTATTGGCGTTCAAGTTATTATAATTGACAGGATTGTTATAATTGATTCTTTCAGGCGTAGGATTGTAAAGTATGTACGACATTTTCAAACTCCGCTTCAACCATCATTATTATGATAATATATTAGCTCTATCAAAATGTCAACCATCTTGGTAGTGCGTAGCGGAATCGAACCGCTGTTATCTGAGCGAAAATCAGGAGGCCTAACCATTAGCCGAACGCACCATGAATAAAACGGGTGTTGATCCTACTGAAAGAGACCCGTCACGTACCTGTGCTATGAATACCCGGAAAGGGCTTCTGTGCTGGCACTAACTCTCACTCCTCTTTATTTTATATGGCGAGGAGCTTAACCGCCACTAGGGCTACCAATATGGCTGTGATGGCCGGGTTCGAACCAGCAATTCTCCCCGACAAAGGGCGCATTCTCCAACGAGAAGTTGTGTCTGTAAGTTACCGACTTATCCGTCTTGCGGCGGAGCGGGAAACTTTCAACTTCTTCTCTGCTTCATCACAATCTTGGTTGGCACAGGTGGATCTGAACCACCGACCTAATGTTTATTAATCAAATTGTGGCAGGTGAGGTATCTAGTCAGGGACGAATCTGACTTGCCCATTCTCCTTTTACTTTCCTTACCACAAACTTGGTACTTCTGCGTGGAATCAAACCACGGTAGGTCAATTATCAGTTGACTATTCTATCATTGAATTACAGAAGTAAGAAACTCTATGTTTAACATATCTTTAGTGAGAACAAAAACTTTAACATCATTTTGTTCTATTACTTTTCTTATTTTTTCTTCATCTTGTTTTGCTTTATAATTATTTTTTGGATCAAGATATATGTCATATTCTGTTAAATAGAAATCAGCAAAATAATTTTTACCATCATACTTTAAAGTTTTTGGACGGATCCATTTGATCCCTAACTCGTTTAATAATTCACTACATAATAATTCATAGGTACTTTGTAAAGTAGTCTCTGTTCCAAAAGAATCAATCACTTTAAATTTTTTAGATCTACCAGCATTTGGTCTATAACCACCAAATCTTAAATTTTTAGCTGATTTAGATAACTTCTGTCTTCGTTCAAATTCTTTTTGAGGATCAACACATTTCCCTATTTTCTTATTGCCAATATTTGTTTCGCTGTATTTTTTGACTCTAACATCTGTATCTTTTGTTAAACCCTTATTCCAAGCAGATCTTGAACCATCTTTATACCCACTGTTAGGATCAAAATCGACTCCTCTTATCTTTTTTTCTTTAACACTGTTACAACTAATTTGATGTTTGTTGTAATTATTAACAGTTATTTCTTTATTGCATTTATTACAGTATTTTGTTTTTGATCCACCAAACATTTAATCCTCCATGGTTAAATGTATTTATATAGATCAAGCGTTTGCTCTACCGCTGAGCTATGCGCCATAAGAGGCGAGATGTTCCTACCACTAAACTACTGCTCCGTTCAACGGGAACAGACAGGAATCGAACCTGTGCCTTCTCTTCTTGGAGCTTCCAGTAGGATTCGAACCTACATACTCCCCTCATGAGGGAGAACTTGGCCAATGCTTTTTTCCGGTACCAGTACTAGAAGCAATTAGTTCATGGAAGCAAATTTGGTAATCACTCTGGGATTCGAACCCAGCACCTGCAGGTTAAAAGCCCGATGCTCTACCAAATGAGCTAAGTGATCAAACAATGGTGGGTGAGGTTGGAGTCGAACCAACAATGTTACCTATAAGGACCAGATTTACAGTCTGGGGATGCACACGCCATAGCATCAACTCACCCGTATTATTGGCGGAGAAGGTGAGATTCGAACTCACGGTGGACTTTCACCCACGCTAGTTTTCAAGACTAGAGCCTTAAACCACTCGGCCACCTCTCCTTATTTTATATCGTAGGTCCATTGCCATTACGGAAACCTACCATACCACCTTCTTCTTTGATGCGTTTGATCACATCTCCAAATAAGATTGGACGAAATTCTGTTTGTTCAACACAAACGCAATGATAACGTGTATCAATAACATCTCCATTCATCACACGATTTGCATGAGTATGGCCATGAATGTTAACACCAAACCTACCCAATGACTCAGGATGTAAAGGGATATGACTTAAGATCATACCGTTCAATACATGGTAAGCACGTAACTCTCTAAAGTGTACTCTATATTCGGTGTCTCTAAAGATGTCATGGTTGCCACGAATTAAAACTTTGTCACCGTTTAACCGATGCATGATAGACATTGCTTTGCGGTTGATAACTACATCACCTAAGTGATAGACTTTATCAGTTGGCTTTACAGTTTCGTTCCACATCTTGACCATGGCTTCATCCATTTCTTCTGGATCAGTCCATGGTCGTAACTTTGTCACACCATCGTTCTGCGTAAATTTACACATACCCAAGTGACCAAAGTGCGTATCACTAACCAAAAATACACTTGGCATATATTCCTCCATATATTAGGAGCTTGCCATGGGAATCGAACCCACGCTTACTGGTCGGCCAGACCAGCTCGAGAACGCTGCAGCATTCCTCGATTAAGGTACCTACACAAGCAAATTATCACTTCAAGAACTCTATGGGATGATCAGTCCCTAACGGATTCGAACCGTCTTCAAGTTCTTGCGAACTTTTATCTTCCAAGACCAGAGTTATAAAGGTGACAACGCTTTGGTGGCCCGTTATGGCTGATCCACCCGCTTCTAAGCATACCTATCTCTGGCTATAGAGTTCATGAAGAGATAACTATTAATATTATCACTTCAAGGATACACCAGCTGTCTAGCCAAACTCACCTGCATCATTCGAACTATAGCAGTATCTTTTGATCGGCCTACCTCTGTGTTTATTAACAGTGCACACACTTCGGGCTCTGGTGTATCCATGAAGAGATAATTATCTCTACAAAGATACTGCATAAAGCCGAATTTTGGAGTCGGGTGCTTCCCGTCCTAAGCTTTTGGCATGGTTATATCAGGACCCGAACAAAGCCGTTTGAGCCCGCATAGCTGATACGTCTATCAGCGATACCCATTGCAGTATCTGTGAAGAGATAACTTTCGTTATCTACTTCTCCCTGCTGGAAACCACCTGCAACCATTCGGCGCCAGTACCAGTCAGGGGCTACTCTTATATACAAGGAGTAGCATCTTGTTTAATGTAACAAATACCAATAAGAATGTCAACCATAAAAAAAGCACCCAGAAAATTTTCTAGATGCTTGAGATTTGTTTATGATGTGATAAACTTATCTCAAGCGGTACTACCTTCTGACCATGTTCCTGCGACCGGTAGATTCATACCGTTGTTATAATCGCAGCGAATTTTGATCGAGTAGGATGTTTGTTTCATGAATGTATTTATATAATTTTTTACTGCAGACCCAACTCTTTACGTAAAAAAGCTGGGGCATGCTCACGAACATATTGCTGTGCTTCAGCAACATACTCATCGACTTCTGCCTGCATCTCTTCACGCCGATGCTTCATCGTTTCTGCTTCTAGTTCTGCGTTTCTGCGTGATACGCTACGCATCAGTTCAAGACGCTCTTCGCGAGTCTGCGTGAATTCAGGAACTGATTTTACAGTCTTCATAGCAACATGGGCCATGGCTGTTGCCATCTTGCTCACTTTAGGCTGATTGATCTGACCGCGAGTCAGATCATATGCGTATGTCGTAGCAGTCACTTTTGACAAGCTAAGATTCGCCATGAGCATAGAAACTAGACCTTTACGATCAACACCTGGATTTTGCGCTACAATATCACGAGCAAGTTTAAGTTTTGACATCTTCTATTCCTGTTTTCAATTCACATCGTATTATTAATATAAGACATTCTCTATAGAATGTCAACCGGTATTTTAGCTATTGTCACCTTTAAAAGCATCTGCATAGTCGTTGAGTTGAGCAGATGTCAGGCTAGACAGGAAAGGATCTGCCTGGCGGGGGCGGCGAACAGAGGACAATTTGGCCCAAGGACTCACGTTACGGACAGCATGCTGGATGTCTGCATCGTTGCATCCGTCTGCCAAGCGAACCGTCACAGTGCCGCCGAAGTCTGCGTAGCCCTTAGGCCAGATTTCTACTAGAGTCATTTCGATTTCCTTTGTTTTCATCATATTATCAATATAAGGTGTTTTGATAAAAATGTCAACCGTTATTTTTAAGAAATCGCATAAGATTCGGGATCTGCGGACCAAGGATCGATCTCTGCTACCCGATCAAAATTAAGGACAATGAGCTCGTTCCAGAGAACGGAAGCACGATCAAGACAGGTTTCCGCCAGATCATGATGTTTGTTATCCATCGATGTCTTGTACAAGCGTTCCAGACCAGCAATATCCTGGCGAATCTGGGCGATCTTGAATTCGAGCTGAGTCATTTCGATTTCCTTTGTTTTCATCATATTATCAATATAAGGTATTATGATAAAAATGTCAACCGCTATTTTAATTTATTTTTATAATCTTCCATGCTGACTACATTGTCAAAATACTGCTTTAGCACGAACTTTCGATCTTCTGCGTCATGAGATAAGTTAGCTCCGAGCATCTCATAGATCTCGCTCTCCATTATGAATGTTCTGCCTTTCTTTTGCTGCTCGATGAGAAAATCCATGATAGCATGTGCTACCTGGTCAGGAAGTTCTTCTGTATCACTCATCTCTGGGTCCTGCTAATAACGCAAAAAATGCTAATGCCGCGACTACGAGGATAGGATACATCAAGAAATACAATAGATTATGGAAGAATGTCTCAATCATACGATCAGATCCTTGAACATAAATTATTTATAACACATAAATATAAATATTACAACCACCAATTTAAGAGAGATAAACATGTTATTAACTTTTCATGAATTTGCATATCAAGGTTATAATTTACTTATAAACGAAGCACTCAATGATGAACAAAAGAAAACAGTGGATTCTTGGCCAAAGACTGGAAAAGGTGAGGAAATATCAGGACATGTTATCCCTAAAGGACAAGATAGAATTTCCATTCCTTTAGAAAATTCTACAGATAAAAAAGATAATTCTAATATACCACATCCTGCTGTAAAAAAACATCTTAACGATAATGGATACACAATAACTGATTATAAAGGTGGATATGCCGAAGATAAATTTAAAAGACAAGTTTCAATCGGTAAGGCTCTAAATAAAACAAAAGCTCCTAGTGAAGTGATGAAGGCATTTACTTCAGATCCTAAAAGATTAGGATCTACTCAAAAAGCCAAGGGTTTAGAGGTGAATATCTCCAGACATCCATATGATGTTGCTGGTATGTCTACAGGCCAAGGATGGACTTCTTGTATGAATATGAGCGGTGGTTGCAACGCTCACTATTTGGGCAGGGATGTCAAAGCAGGAACGCACGTTGCATATCTTGTCCATCACGGTGATGATGAAGCAAAAAATCCGATAGCAAGAATTGCATTGAAACCATTCACATCAGAAGATGGAACTCATACCATATTAAGACCTGAAGGAGGGTACGGAACAACTGATTCTTCTTTTGCTAGTACAGTAAAAAAATGGACAGAAAAGAATTTTCCATTAGATCAAACAAAGGTTTATAAAAAGGATCCATGGGTATATCATGATTCAGGAAGTAGGGTTATTGCCGGCAAGGAAGCGATGGCAAAAGCTAAAGATGTTAAAATTAGAGCATCTGCTTTTAACAAGACCAATACAGATGTTACTCCAGAACAAATTAGCACAGGATTAAAAGATACTGCACCTCAAGTAGCAATCGCTGCTATCAAACATCCTAATGCTACAAATGCACACATAAAAGAAGCTATGTCTCATCCAGATGAAACAGTGAGAGCAGAAGCTGTATCTCATAAAAAAGCAACAACAGAAGATATCACAAAAGGATTGAAAGATCCTGCTCCTAGTGTGAGAAGAGGCGCAATTAGAAATAAAAACGCTACCAAAGAACATGTTAAGATTGCTCTCAAAGACCCTGCGTTGCAGAACACGGCTTTAATAGTCCATCCAAAACACATAGAAGCAAAAGATCTACCACAATTCACCGATGATGGCGCAGATTTGAATAACGCATCAATTGCTCTAAATCATCCTCTTACAACAGCGGAACATATCGACAAAGCATTAAAGAATAAACATGAACAAATAAGGGTTAGAGCTGCTAAGCATCCAAAATTATCTAGAAGCGGCCTATCCAAAGTTTTAAAAGATCCTGATGAGGGTGTCAGATCTGTTGGTATAAGTCGCCATGATACTACAGAAGCTGATAGAGATCATGCTATGAATGATAAAGAATCCGTTGTAAGGCGTGCAGTAGTTGGCCATAAAGATGCTACTGAAAGCCAGTTAACTAGGGGAATGAAAGATGCGGATGATAGTGTAAGAGATAGAGCATTAACAAATCCTAATGCTACTGTTAAACATGTAGACATGGGTATAAAAGATAGCGTACAGGGTATAAGAATTTCAGCAGCTAGCCATCCAAAAGCTACATCTGAACATATTACGAAAGCGTTAAAAGATCCTGCTTATAGTGTAAGAATAGGAGCAATGAGAAATTCTAATGCTACATCTGAACATATACATAAGGCTTTAGATGACAGTGATATTCATGTTAGAAAAATAGCACTACAAAATCCTAATGTTACATCTGAACATATTACGAAAGCGTTAAAAGATGAGGATCCTTATGTAAGGATGCTGGCAGTGGGAAATCGAAAAGCTACACCTGAACATATTACAAGAGGTTTAAAAGATGAGGATTTTGCGGTAAGGCAGACGGCAGCGAGACATCCCAATGCTACAGAAGAACAAAAGAAATCTTTTGCAGCTAACGGTTGAAGCATGTTGAGCCTTCGTTAAGATTAATCTTTATACTATCAAGTCCTTGAACCTTTTCTTCTTCTCTGGATCCACTGCTGTACCGAACCCGCTCTTGTTAAACACAGGTTGGTCGTTCATCAACCCATCCTGTGCAGATACCTCTGCGTCATACAGTCGCATCTTAGCCCTATCGATGCCGATGACGAAGCGCTTATGTATCGTAGGATCATTATATCGATTCTTTAGCTGCTTGATCATCAGCTGATTGAGATCTTCGAGTTCTTCTGTAGATATCAGAGCAAACATCAGATCGGCGGTTGCAGGTAGGCCAAAGGATTCTGATGTATCAGTCAGTTCGACATCTGAGTTGCCATAGCCACCTCGGGTAGTTTGAGTAGCAGAAACCACAGGAACATTAAACTCAACGGCAAGACCACGTAGCTCTTCAGCGATTGCCTTAATGAGCGTGTATGAGTTGACATTACTTCCAGCCTTAATGCGGCTAGAAGAACAGATGTTGAGATAATCGATATAGATAATATCAGGAATAAAGTTTCGCTTGATACGAAGCTCATTGATGAGATGACGGAAATGCCCGCTCCCAGCAGAAGCAGTAGGATATTCTTTGACGATGAGTTTCCCAACAGTGTTCTCCCTGATGCGCTTGATCTTCTTGTCGTATGCTTCTTTCGGGATGACTGCAAGATCATCGATGGTCACATTTAGCAGGTTAGCATCGATGCGTTCTGCGATCTTTTCTTCTGCCATCTCCATCGTGATGTATAGGACGTTCTTGCCTTGTGTCAGGTTAAAAGAAGCACAGTGACACATAAATAAGGACTTGCCAACGCCAGTGCCAGCCAGTGCAATGTTAAGGGTCTTTCGAACAAGACCTCCTTTAGTAATCTTGTTAAGGAAGTCAAGGTCGAATGGAATATGTTCTTCCTTACGATGGTAGAAATCAAAACGATCATCAGCATTAGCAAAATAATCATGACCGATGCTGATATCAAAAGACACGCCAAGGGCGTCTGATAGAAGAGTAGGGATAGCACCTGTACTGGAGGATCCGCTCTTATCGTCCAAGATCTTAATCGAAGCCATGATTGCATTGTATATCGCCTTATCTTGACAAAACTTCTCTGTCGAATCTAATAACCATTGTATCTCTGTATTCTCTACAGAAAGATCATCGATCAGAGCTTTAGAGTCCTTGAACGTGCTTTCTGAGATGCCTTCTCTATTCTTCAGTTCGATATGAAGGACTTCCTTCGTAGGTGTATTATTATACTTGATAACATAATCATTGATCAGCTTATAAACTGTCTTATCTACTTGATTCTGAAAGTATTCATCCTTGAGGAAAGGTAGAGTCTTCCTAGCAAACGACTCATTATATACTAGATGTGATAGGATTGTTTTTTCGATCATGTATTAAATGTCTCTATCAGTGCCTTGCGGCCTTGTTGTTGATAATGGTAGTCAAATATAGTTATGACCTTTCTAAGCATTGCTACCGCTAACAATACAGCATCTTCTTGAGTATCACAAGACATCATTATCTGAGTTTCTAACGGCAATGATAGTTTTCGTATCTTAGCCTCCATCTGTTCATTCGTCATCAACGCCAATACCTCTTTATCATTATAGGACCCACTTTCCACGAAGTGTAATGCAATCTACATTCATTCCAATAAAACCAATCACCAAACGGATTGTATATCACCACCCAATTTTTGTATCCATAAAGCACTCTAACTGATTGATTCATTTTTTCCCTACATATACTTGATGTTTCTGGATGACTAATGATCCTATCTTATAAGTGATGATGGGCCCGCCATTATTATAGTTAAAATGTCTTAAAAAGAACTTGACATCTTTTGAATGCTTGCGCCATCTCACTACATATTCAACTGTTTTCCACACATCAAATATCGTTCTTTACCAAGCCGTTATGGATATCAAGATACCCACTATCCATACCAATAATATAGCTATCAAAATCAAAGCCGAAAGTATCATAGAGAACATATCGATAAGATCCTTTTTCCACGATGTCCCCTTTGTGAATACGCTTGGTAACGATGTAGAAGGCCTGTAGTTGGTCTTCATATGAAAGGCTCTTCCAATACTCCTCAGCTTTCCGATCATAGTCATCTGATGCTTCTTTAAACGAATTCGAAATGTCTGATAAAGATTCACTGAGTGTTTTATCATCCATCAGTATCCTCGCTCGCAATCAGGTTACCGCCAACCAATGTATAGCGATGCTTGATCCAATCAGCAAAATCTGTCGTGGCCAATACACCCTTCCACAGTTCGCCATTATCTTCGATATCAGCAGCACGCATCTTATTGCCGACTACTTCACCAGTAGTACGATCAACCAACTGATACCAACCATTAGAAGGTTTAACCACATAACCACCTTCAATAGCGAGATCGAGTAGGCCTGACCACTTTTGGATCCCGCCCTCGTAGCTAACTGTGATAGGTATCTTAGACTTTTCTTTAACATACCTGGACTTCTCCACATTGATGATAAATCTGTATCCGGTAATTCCATCTGCGTCCTTATCCTGTTGTCGACCGAGGATCCAGATCGTATCTGCCGAATAATAAACGCCCGTGCCACCACCGACGATATCCTTAGGATACAATCCGATTTCCTTATATGTATGATTGACGACAATCAGAGGGATGTCTTTGAGGGTCAAGTGAGGTGTCACCATACGGAACAGTGACTTAAAAGCCTTTGCACGAGACATGTCTGCGACTGACTTGCCTGCTTCTGCATCTTCGACTTCTTTCTTGGATGCAAGGTTACCCATAGAGTCTAGAATAATAACAACTTTATCATCACGTCCAATATCACCAAGCTGCTTCATGATATCGAACTTGAGCTCTTCGACATTGGTAATCGGTGTATGTAGTACACGCTTCATATCGATACCGAAAGAATCGAAATAACCCTGAGGAGTACCAAACTCTGAGTCATAGAATAAAAGAACACTTTCCGGATACTTCTTTAGATACGCTGCTGCCATAAGGAGAGAAAAGGCAGACTTAAAGTGCTTGGACGGACCTGCCATGATAGTAAGGCCAGGAGTCAGTCCTCCATCTACGCTACCGGAAAGTGCCACGTTCACCATAGGAACGCTAGTAGTGATCATATCCTTCTTCTTATAGACTTTGCTATCAGCGAGGATATCAGTAGAATCGATTGTAGAATTCTTCATGAGACGTTGAATGAGAGACATGTATTTTCCTTGTATGAAATGATATTGTTGTTATTGTATGTCAGATGAATAGTATTGTCAACAACTAATTGTGATCAACTGTTCAATACTGCTTCTAATTTTGAGATGAATTCATCGATCTTTTTCTGACGATCTGGCCATACGATGTTCGGCTTATCAGGATTCTTCTTCAGGTTGTTGAGCAAAGGCATGATCATATCAAATAGTTTCTGTGCCTTCGCTTCTGCTACGTTCGCCTTGATCGACTGATCTGCGACTACATCTTGTAGATCGTCTGCAAAATCCATGCCAAAATCAAAATCAAATATCTCTTTTTTCATCTGTTAACTCCAAAAACTGTCTAAACTGGATTGTTTCTCTGCTTTCCAACCAATGGCATCGAGAATAGTACGCAATGGTTCGACGAATGATTTATCATACTGTGTCTCATAGTCGATATACTGATTTAAACCTAACTGCCTGGGTAGGTTACCCGGACATGATATGACGTTCTCACGAAGGGGATTAGGCATCTTGAGGTAACAGAACTTGATCTTATCTGTCTGCTGTACTAAAGGGAACCTCTTATCTAGCTTTTTTTCTTTTAGCAGATTATTGTACAGCAATGCACCTCTTACATGGATAGGAGTCGCTTTCTTATAGATCGTAGTACGGCTAGAGTAATCTGAGATGTGCTTACAGCCTCTAGGGAATGCTACTTCTTCGAAAGGAAGCGTGAAGAATTCCTTCTTGAACTTCTGGATGAATTCGATGACCGCATCCTCATCTGAAGTCATGATGAGCTTGATACACTTCTTGATGTTCTCCCTGCAGGCCTGAGGAGTAGAAGAACGAACTGCTTCGATGCCCGTGATCTTCAACTTAGGTTCAGCATACTGCACACCTTCGTTATTATAGACATTCATGATGTAGCGCTTCTTTGCTGTCCAGATACCTTTGTCAGCAATCGCTTCACGCTTCATCTTCATCTTTTGTTCGTAGGCATTAACATATTCGCCAAGCTGTCCGTAACAGTGCTCAATAAAAGGTTCAAGTCGATCCTCACACACTCGGTCAAGGAATTTGACGATTTCCTCAGTAGGTTTGCCCTCAAGGCCGCATTGACTGACCAGACGCTCAAGCGTAATGTACATAGAATCCGTATCGCATGCCAAGACATAATCTATCCTCTTCGTCTTAAATAGTTTATTCAGATACTTGTTCATCTCACGCTCGATCCACTTGATCGAGAGCTGTCCTGAGAGCGTGATCGCCTCTGCTAACTTATCATCGAACCAGCGAAAGTATTCGTTAGACAATGCGCCGTATGCTGAGTTGAGTTGGATCTTCTTTGCGAGCTGAAGGTTATGATTTTGAGCGATGACTTTCTCATGCTCATATGAAGGATCTAACTCGTTCGCTTTCTTCGCTTCGATCATCCTGTTCTTATAGATGACACGATCATCATACATCTTCTGCATGAGGCGCGGGAGGAATCCTTGCTTATCTTTCTTGAACAGGATCCCAGAACCTGTGCAAGCGACATTGTTAGACTTGATATCATCCCTGTATGTATCGAGATATCCGTCTAGGATCTTATCTACAGCATCCTCACCCTCGAGATTCAATGTGCCAAAATATGTCTCAGGAGAGATATTATACTGCATGATCAGGTGTGGATACAGCGAGTTCAAGTCGAAAGATATAACCCAGTTGTGCATACCTTCGATAGGATCCTTGACGAACCCGCCGATGATATGACCTTTCTTTTCAGTGTGCTTGCTCTGAGGAATGACGATCCTCTGATCTAGCAGATAGTTATGTATGATAACATCCCACATTCGGACCGAAGTGAAAGCATCTTGATAGTTGACTTTGCCGTCATATGCGATAGCAAACACTTGCTCGATGAACTTGAGCTTATCTTCTAACTTGTCAACGAGATCGACGTCTCGGATGTTGTACTCGATGAACTTCTGATAATCCTTCTTGTATAAGTCAAAGAGAGAATCAAACTCAGAATAATCCATCTTGCGCTCACCTAGCTCTACATGAGCGATATGATCTAGGCGATATGATTCTTGCATAGTGAAAGAGAACTTCCTATACAATCCCATGTAATCTAAGGTCGAGATCCCTTGAGGTACATAGACGTCTTTGCTACGTCCGCCGATAGTGATCTGTCTCTTTTCTAGCATCCCCCATGGCGAGAGCTTCTTTGCCATCTCTGCGCCTAGGATGCGAGTGATACGATTTACGATGTATGGGATATCGAAGAACTCTATGTTCCATCCTGTGACGACATCTGGAGATAACCAATCAGAACGCCAGAGGTCTAAGAACTTCAACAGAAGCTCTGACTCATCTTTGCACTTCAGATATTTCACTTTAGATCGGACATCATCAGGCAGCTTAGACACATCAAACACGCCGCAACCCAGGACTGCGTATACATCACCCTTCTTCATGGTGATGGCAGTGATCTCTTTGTCTGCTGTCTCGATGTTCGGGAAACCCTCGTCAGCAGCGACTTCGATATCGATATTGACGATAGAAATGGTCTTAGGATCATATGCGACCTCACCAGGATAAGCATCGTTGATGTAGGTATATAAGAAACTAGTCAATCCGTAAACTTCGAATCCTTCTACGTTCTCATATCTCTTGATAAAATCTCTCGCTTGATATACAGATTCAAACTCGATCTTATCTACGCTCTTTCCTTGTAGATTCTTATATACATTATCTTCTGTCTTGGAAGGTATGAATAGATATGGACGATACGGGATGATCTCCTTCACTCGCTTGCCATTCTCATAGCCGCGAAGGTATACTTCATTCCGATAAAGAAAAACGTTTGTATAAAATTTCATACTCAAATCCTAACATCATAATACAAAAATGTCAAGGGGGAAATCAATCCCCCTTGCGTATTATTTGGAACCTTCATTAATAATAAATGTCACTTCTCTCTGATATCTGGCCAGCCAGGACTCACCATCTTCGTGTGCCTCCTTTAGCAACACGGTCGATATCACAGCGAGAAATGCCGATATCAGATAGCTCTTTATCTGAAAGAAATGACAGTTCTTTACGAGTGTTTGATTCTTTAATCCTCTTGGAATACCATTTTACAAAGTTTTCTATTATATCTGACATATCATTTGCTCCCTTCTGCTAAAAAGCTCTTTTCTGTTTTCACAGTTGGAGAAGAAGGTTCGTTGATATCAACCTTCTTAGGCTTCTTAGAATCAGGAATGATTGCTTCGAGCCAAATCTTCAACATACCATTGATAAGATCTGCATTTTTGATCTCTACTGAATCTGCAATAGAGAATGTACGAGTGAACGGACGATCAGCAATACCCTTGTAGATATATGCAGACTCAAGCTGTTCATTTTCTAGATCTACATTAGTATGGCCAGCAATCGTTAGCGTGCCATCCTGGATAGTGATGTCGAGATTTTGTTTACCGAAACCAGCGACTGCCATCTCGATAACAAACTTATTATCGTCTACCTTGACGATGTTGTATGGTGGATAATTAGGGATAACTTTGGCCATCGTCTCAGAAGCTTCTTGAAACTTCTTGATGACACCATCATAACCTACGAAATGCCTTCCAAATTTTTCTGCAGGAAAAGCAACGTCAAAGAACTTATTAAAGTCAAAAGTAGTCATATAGACCTCCTGTTAAAGCAAGGTTGATTGTGGAAATATAGCTCCGTTAGGCAGCTACATAAATATATATAATGTATATCGGTATGAATGTCAAGAGAATAAAATATATTTTTGAAAGCAAACGCATGATTAGTTTTAAAGATTTCATAAAAGAAGAAGAATCAGACGATACCGCAAAGATCATAAAGAGCTTTGTCGATTTCGCTAGCGACCGATTAGGTATCAAGAAGCATCCTAAAGTCACGCTGATCAAAGATCCTAAAGTTGCAAGTGACCGCAAGAGCTTCGGCGGGTATCTGGTCGGACAGGGCAAGATCGAGATCAGTGTCGGAAATCGCCATGTGATGGATGTCATGAGGACTCTAGCTCATGAGCTCGTCCATTACAAGCAAGACATGGACAATGTTCTCAGGCATGACAGCGGCGAGGATGGAAGCGAACACGAAAACGAAGCAAACGCAAAGGCAGCTGTCATAATGAGGGTCTGGGGCAAGAACAATCCTGATCTGTTCCAGAAGGCAGCGATCCTTGCAGAAGAATGGACGAGTTATGCCCAATGAACCTGTGACATTGACAGCAAATGCCAAGAAGTATCTATTAGATTCTTGTTTATCAGCAAACAAGGATGGGATCAAGATACAAGTCAAAGGCGGAGGATGTGCAGGATTTAGCTACGAGTATAACTTCTTGGATGAAGCCATCAAACCTTTCGATGGAGTTGTTGATCTGAACGATGACAAGAAGTTAGTAGTAGACGGGATGAGCCTGATGTATGTGATAGGTACAGTGCTTGACTATGAACAGAAATTAGGATCTTCTGCTCTGGTATTCAAGAACCCTAATGAAGCATCATCTTGTGGATGCGGTAAGAGCTTCAGTGTATAAGATATACGAAAATTCCTATAAAGATGGTAAGATATACTTTACAGTATATGATTCTAAAGGATTTTTGGTTCTTTTAACGAGACAAATATCGGAAATCAATAAATACAAGAACAAATGATTTGAACTTCTTTTTACAATGTTTTTATTAAAAAATTTAATGTAAAGAGGAATTCGAATGATACCTACAGACCCAAAAGAAGCAGCTAACCTAGGCAAGGCCTGGGGCGAAGCAGTTACCGATAGCGTATTTGGTATAGCTGATGACATGAAAAAGGTCAAAGCTAAAAATATTGCTACAAAAGCTCGCAACGAACTAGTACAGATCAATAACGACATAGCAAAGAATAATGCGTTGCTTCGTAAGCAGGCGATGCAAGAGATAGCCGCTGAGCAAGAACGTGATAGGATTGCTAAGATGAATCCTGCTCAGAGAGAAGCATATAAGAAAGCAAAAGCACGTGCTGCTCTAGATGCACACAATCGTGAGATCGAAGCAGAGAATGCCAAGCAGGTTGTGATGGCGGTCGTAATATTAGTGGTGTTGATAGGTGTTGCTGGCGGCGTTGCAGCCTTGATGTTGATGAAATAATAGGAAGTTATGGCTGAAGATGAGATCAAAGAACCCGATGAAGATTCTGAATATCATCCTTGGTTATTAAACTATCGAAAAAAGAACGAGATCGAAAAGGTAGAGATACTGACAGAAACTTTAAAGGGGATCGAGACAAATCTAGGATTCGTCTCTGTATTATCGATAATTAATAGTGTGTTGATAATAGGTTTGATAATTGGTGCTTTAGTAACGGGTGTAGTCGGTATCAGCTCAGAGGTATCAGATGCGCTTATTGGATTTGCAAAAGATAAAATTGGAATGGGAGAATAACATGGCTAAAATAAATGAATTGGAACAAAAAGAAATCGGTGATGCAAGGATTCAAGCGAAAGAAGCTTTAACATCAGGTGATAAAATAGCAGCACATTTTATATATTACTACTCGTGGTTTTGGGCTATCTCCTCAACCTTATACTTCTTCTGTGTCACATTCTTAAACGTGCCAGAAAGCAGCCAACATTTTGCTGATATTATCTTGGGATTTTTGCTTGGTACAGCAGTTGCTACTGTGATAGGATTTTTCTATGGCAATAGCGATAAGAGCTGACGATGGCACAGAAGGTATTAGAGAAAGGATCTAAGTATGCGACATTGGACATTGACGGCGATGGAACAGTTTCTGATAATGAATTCGAAAAGACTCAGAGACTTATCGATCTCGAAAACAAAGACGCCAAAGAGGACCAACTCAGAAGAATGGCATGGATCGCCATGGGTAGTATGGTTCTCTTCACTGGATTCTTATTTCTCCCCATACTACCAATCGAAAGATTGAATGCCTTAAGCAGCCTGCTACAGATGTTCTATATTGCTCAGGCAGGTGTAGTAGCGACATTCTTTGGAGCAAGCGCCTACGTCAGTAAATAAAAAAGGCGGAGTTAAATCTCCGCCTTCCCATCTGCTATAGGATTAATCCCTGGTTCTAGATCGTCGTAATTGACAGTATGGATCAGGGATTTCTTTTTCTCTTCATCCCAATCCTTAAGATAATCATTGTCCTTATCAAATAACACTAGATACTCTTCCTCAGTGATCTCTCTGACTCTAGAGATAGATTCACCTAGCCATTCCTGGCTCCATTCATCTGCTTCGTTCAGGGTGACTGTATCAGCTGCATGAACACCATCTTTGCAACGAACCACATAAGAATTACGGAACGAAGATACTGCATCTACTAAAAATAATTTCATAAATCATACCCCTTAAATATCATCGCGCTTTCTATCTGCCTATCAGGATATTCTACAGATACAAGGTGCCTTGCTTCAGATTCTGTCTTAGCAGCAATTATGCAAGATTTCGTCGTATTTTTAAACCTAAAGATCCAGATTATTTTTTTATCTTTTTCCTGATCTCTACCATCACTCGATCCAGCCATTTTTCTGCCTTCTTCTTTGTATCAAAATATGGAGAAAGAGTCTTGCCATCCTCTGAGATCCAAAGGTATATAGAATCTTTCATATGATCATCTTTGTACTCAATTAGCTTCATTTGTCTTATCCTTTGCATAAGGGATACGGAGCGACTCAATCCATTGGATAAGGCGATCTTTTAGATCTTGGTTCAAAATTTGCTGTGTTTGAATCTCAAACTGCAATGATTGGATCTCAAGTTGCTGTGTATAGATCAAACCAAAGAGCACCAAGATCATAGATTGCTGGATCAGTTCATTATAATCGCCGTATATACCTGCCGTGATAAAGATGGGCAGCGTTGCGATAGCTCCTATCAAACCAAAATTACAAGAGAACCATTTATAGATTTTAATGATCATGCAGCCTCCTTGACTTCCAAATTAATATAGCGTGCATTCTGATCGAACATCTGAACATCACGCACCCAACGCTTGGCATCCTTCTCAGAGATAAAGTGCAGGCGATCCTTGATCGTCAGTCCGTTCAGGATGCCGTTTGTCAGCAACTTCTCAAACTCAACTACGAAGTTATAACCAGTAGCCTTAGAATAGATCGAGCTCATTGTATTCTCCACTGTTTCCATCATATAATTAATATAGCACATGTTGCTATTAATGTCAACAAGATCTTAAGATATTTTTATTTTCTTTCAAAAATATCTTGACCTTCCAATCTATCTTTTCTTCGATATATCTTACTGCAAGAAAGTCAAAATGCATAGTAGCCAACAAAAGATTGCCGAAGCATTTCTGCTCGACAATCTTTGCACCTCTTTTAACTGTCACTTTGTACATGTTATAAACCTTTGGTGGACCCGATAGGATTTGAACCTATGATCGCTCGCTTATGAGGCGAGAGCCTTAACCGCTTGGCTACAGGTCCTTAGAATGGTATGATATATGTTTCACCGTATTTAATCAACTGATTTAAACTATTTATTTCAGTTGTCAGACGATCAATTTGCTTTTGATCTTCTTCCCATATTGCATCATACATTAACTTTTGTGCTTCTTTAATTATATCATCGATCCTAGGATAAGGAGGTCTGACGTATTGTATAGTCATCTTGTTACCTTAAAAATCATTATCCAGAGGTGATGTATCTTCTGTATCAAAATTCAAATCAAACTCTAGCTGGCTAGTCAATGTGACAGCTTTTGATCGCCAATCACGTTGCTGGAGCTGAGCCTTTTCTTGACTGAGTTCTAACTGCTCACTTGCTATCATTATAACAAAGTCTCGATACTTTTGCAACAGTTCATTTTCTTTGTCAATTGCATCAGCATAATTTTTCATTAGACCAATCTGAGACTCTAGAGAATAGATCATTGCTTCCTTATCAGCGATTGTCTGCTTCATGTCCATGATCCCACCAGGACCAAACTCTAACTTTTTAGCTCTCATCTTATACATCACTAGTTCTTCTCCGACTCAGCAAGTTGATCATTGATCCATTTCTTGAGGATCTGCCTGGCAGGATTAACGATCTCCTGAACATCATCACTCTTCAATGCAGTCTCACCATACTCTGAAGCAGCGATCATCATGATCGTATCACGCTTTGGGATAGCGATTGAAGGGATAATTGCGACCAAGAAGATTACTAGTGCTAGGCGAAAGACCTTAATCCAAAAATCCATCATGGATTTTTCATCATGTGCATGTTTTTCATAGCCTGCTCCTTCGCGCACAGAGGTTCTGAATTCAGAACGCTTTTGTAAGTAGGCTATACTTGAAAGGACCATCACAAAAACAGATAAAGTTGACAATATAGCAAAGAGAGAACCTAGCTTTGGTACCACGTCTGCAAAGTAAATTATAATAGATAGGTTATTCATCAGTAATCATCCTTCTCAAGATCGGCCAAAACAATATTAAGTGCAGCACGAGCCTTGTCACCACGGTCTTCTTCAATGATCGCATCCACTGCAGGAGCATCAATCCCCCACTCTGCGTAAAATGCCAACACTTCCCTAAACTTAACGATCTCTTCGGCGGCTTTATGGGAATACTCTGCCAACTCCCCCATGCTTACGTCATGCGGGTCTTCACACCAATCTCTCAAGCGTTCAACAATATCCATCACGTTTTCTCCTTCAGTGCTTTACCAACCGTTCTTGTAATCTCTTCGCGTACCTTTCGATCAGGGCTGTTCACATCTTTACAGGCTTTCAATACGGTCGAGAGAATTTTCCGCAACCGCTCAATCTTGGCGTTTTGTATTTCTACATCGGCATAGGCTCCATTGCGACATTCACTCGCAAATTCAACTTGCCCTCGCAGTTGCTCAATTATATCGGCGGCTTTTTGCGGGTTTATGCTGTCGTACATCGCCATCATTGCGTTTGCAAACCAAACAATCATATATCCTTCATCACTGAATACTTCACGATCCATGTCTTTTGTTGTTTCAATAAAAAACTTAGCCCATGCTTGAGCATCAGGATTGTAGTGTATGTCCATATCGTAATCCATCACTCTTTCTCCTTTAGTGTCCTAATATACGAAAGCAGTACCACCAGCTGTTAGTCGCCAGACACTCGCTCCATATAGAAGCCTCGTACCAGATAATAGCTGCTATGATAGCAATGATTGCTGCTATGCCGATTAAATTCTTCATTATTCAATTCCAAAATGTTCTCTAATACTTTTAGATAAATCTTCACGCCAAAGAGTATCAAAATCTCTCTGATAATCTTCATTGAAATGTCGGACACATTCCTTCACAATCAACTCGGCAAACTCTTCAAATTGATGTTTAGATATGGTATAATCCCAACCACATCCAGAAACATTAGGTCGTTTAATAATATCAGCCTGTTCAGCAAGTTCTCTAAATCTTTCGTTCATCATTCTGCCTTTCTTCTTTAACGGTCAGTGTAGCGTCTCTCAAGCGATACCCAAGATCATGCCATTTTTGTACCTTCCATGAGAAATCGCTGACTGATGGCTGGCACTGGATATGCTTAGCCCAAGCTAGAGTAGCCGTTAAGTCAAAGGTGTGGTATGACATCCTTGGGATGATACTGTCCCTGTCCTTCTCATCCCAGGGATTGAGTGGCGGGACGATCACAAACCCATCGATATTCACTCTGCCTTCCGCCATGCTATTACGTTATGGGGTTCGTCGGGATAGTATTTCCATGCCACTCGATCAGCTCTCATGTTAAGCACCACCTCGCCGCTAGCCAGCATGATATCTACTTCAAAAAGCGCACCACCAGGAGGAACAGTCTGCATGTTATGCTGTATCCACAGACGCTGCTTCTTCTCAGGCAAAGCATCCACCTTCTCGTAGATCTTCTTGAGGAGGATCTCGATGTCCAGCAACTGATTCTTAATATCTGTATCCACCTTCTCTACTCCCGCTTTCTTCTTATAGTACCTATCTGTGTAATCTTTGCTAGTGATCAGCTCGTTCCTATTTAACTTCGCCGTAATGACAGCATCTATGACCTCGTAGCAAATCACGCCACAGAAGCCGTTCCATATGTCAAATCTGCTAAATGGCAATTCGGTAGCTATAGAGTCGATCCACTTACGCACCCTTCGAATATCATCTAAAACGCCTGGCCGCCCACCCATCACTCTTTCTCCATTGCTCATATTATTAATATAAGTTATTTTGATAAAAATGTCAACTACTAATATTAATCATTATATATCATCAAGGTATCGTTGTTTAGCCTCAGCAATCACTCGGTTATAATCCCACCCGTCACCGGTATCTTGACCTCGATCACACATCCAAGTCAGATTAGCAGTGTATTCTGTAACCGGTTTGCCTCGCTCATCCGAGCCTTTATATGCTTTGAGACTTTTATCCAACGTATTATAAACTAGATGCCACGCACCATTCATGATCCATCCACGCCAAATACCATCTTTAAAAGATACATTGTCGCAGTAGAGCCAAATGTCATTGTCAAACAGAAATACTTTGCTAGTACGATCACCCATCACTCAGCTTCCCCAATTAGCGCGGAACCTCGGCATGATGTCATAATACATAAACTTCAATCCCTCTAGCTTGGGCAATAATTTTGCTAGATCGCGAGATCGATGGCGGTTAATGCTCCATCCGTCTTCGATTGTATATACCATGAAGAAAAGCTCTTGCGCGCCTTTTGCAAGTTGTGGATTAAACAGATCTCTTATCAAATCAACAGTTGCCATCACGGTCCGCCGCTTCTGTTTCTGTGACGACACGCAAGAACTCTTGCTTTTGCCATTTGTGTTCAGCGACAGTTGCCGCCCAGCCGGCATCCATTCTGGCCTTTTTGGTCCTTGCGGCGATCTCTATATTGTTTTCTGCTTCGAGCCTTACGGCCTGGAGAGCGTTCGCTGCCGCGGCACTTACGGCCCTTGCGGAAACCACTGCAAGGGCCTCTGCTGCGGCCCTTGCGGCCCAGGTAGCAATCCATGATGTCTCCTTCTCGGCGCTGGCAGGCAGGCCATAAGCGTTTGTCGCAACGTCATATGTAGCGCTCCAAATGGCGTCCCGAGCTGTCTTCAACTCTCCATCCGTCGCTTCACCGTTTGCATACCGTTCTGCAACGTCAATCGCGTTCTTGACAATGGGGTTGGTATTCAGATGCTGCACACGTCGAGCATATGCAACCATCAACAATCGCCATTCACGGTCATATTGCGGCTCAGCGCGGCAACGCACATGCGCGTCATATAGTCCGTTAATCTTAATGATCGTCGCAAACGACAAAGGCTCATCGTCCGCAGATGTTTTACCAAGACCATCGAGCAAAGTTGTCCACCCGTTTACGCACGGCCAATGCTCATGTATTCTGTTTAATGTTGTCGTTATCATGATGTAAACTCCTTTGTTACATTACAGCAAATCATATTGAGTCATCACATTTTCCATGCCGTCATACTCATCGATACGATACAAGGTACCTTCTGGAAGCTCATGAATCCTCAATCGTGCAGCATTGCCAGAAGACTTCTTTGGACCCATCTCTTCGACTACCTGCACTAAGATTGGATCATCACGAGACAGCAAATCATAATCCCAGTCCAAAGGTTTTGGCTCACCTTTGAACTCCCAATAAAGATCTACAGCAGCTTTAGAAAGCTCAAACCCGCCATAACAAGAATTATATACTATCTTGGTCACGCCACGCTCCATTCATACTCGTCATGAGTCATCACATTTTCCATGCCGTCATACTCTTCGATACGGTATAGGGTGCCTTCAGGAATTTCACGGATGTTAAGATAGGCATGACGTCCGTTGGCACCTTCACCCAATTCCTCCACAACCTGTGCTAGGACAGGATCATCACGCTTTATATCTCCATACCACCAATGTTCTGGATCTGGGTGAGTTTCGCCCTTAATTTCCCAGTATCGGTCGATTGCCTCTGCAGATATTCCAAACCCACCATAACAAGAATTATATACTATCTTAGTCATCATATCACCACTCGTACTTGTCTTCTTCATCGCCGACAGGCCATTCAAGTTCATCCATGTATTCTAGGAAATCTTCACGGACCATAAAGTATGCGACAGCCCGACGAAGCGACTTGATCAGCTTACGATGCTCCTTACGAGTATCACACACATTTATCTTGTTGATATAATCCTGGATGTTTTGCTCGAGAACACGTTGAAGTTCCCGCAATACGATAGCATCAACCTGCTCTGATTCTAATTCAATATTGACTTTCATTTTAGTTTCCTTTTTGCGTTGGTTCCATGCCGACAGGCCATTCAAGTTCATCTATGTAATTCAGGAAATCTTCATGGTCCATGAAGTATGCAATTGCACGGCGAAGCGACTTGATCAGCTTACGATCCTCTTTACGAATATCGCCGCACCATTGATCATCGTTGATATAATTACGGATCCTTTGCTCGAGAACACGCTGAAGTTCCTGCAATACGATAGCATCAACCTGCTCTGATTGCAATTCAATATTGACTTTCATTTCAGTTTCCTTTTTTCATCGATTAAGTTCCAAAGTATCTATCATGTTATTATAATAAGAGTTTTGTCTGATAATGTCAAGCGCTCATACCAATGTCTTGAACATTTTTTTTCGACCTTCTACACCCAATTGGATATCAAAGATAGTAGAGACTCTCTGGAGCATGATGCAGGCCATCATCAATACTTCTTTCTCATCATCACACATCATGATCTGTTGATCTACCGGCCGTATCAACTCCTCCATCCGGGCGCTGACCTTATTCTCATCATACTCTTTCATATGAAACCTCAATACGCAACTGTCAATGACAATGCTTCTTTGATGACAGCGAGGAGATCTTCTTCGCTATTGCAGAGGATCTGACTCGGAGTCACCCAATCGTTATTTTTATCTCGACCGCTGACTTCGATCATGAATCCATTGTCATATCGATTTACAGTGAATGACTCAATGGCTTTATCTAATTTCTTGAGCTTCATCTCAGCATCCTTTCTTTAATCTTCTTGCTTCCAGGTCGACTTAAACACATCTACAGCACGTTCATCTAGGTACAAAGAAAGTTCTTTGAGTATATCCAAAGATTCGATCCTGTCGATGAGATCTTGAATCCGCATGATAGTGCCGTCAATGCCACCTGATGCTTCTTTCCACGCAAACCGATAACCGAATTTCTTTTCAGCGCCGTCATGGAGATACTTTTCGACCGTATCCAAAGAATCGCCATCTGCGATAAAGAAAACCCGGATCCGGACATCTTTGATATCATATGTGTTCTTGATGTATGGGCTTGCTGAATGCTTATTCAATTTCAGAGCATAGAGGCGACCGAAGATATTTGTGCTCTTGCCTGTATATCCGATATTCGCATTGACAAGCGAGTCACCGATATCATTGATATCTTTTGCTAGCGCGATCTGATAGATAGCATTCTTGCCATTCTTATCAGTGATCATCGCGCTAGTCCGTGACTTAGGACCACGCAATTCTGAGACAGGCATCCAATCAAGCTTGCCCGAGATGAGAGTTGTAGGATCAAAGCGTTCGATGGTAGCGATCTTTTCGGAAGTCATTTTAATTTCTTTCATGATATAGGGGTTGTTTTTCAAAGTTAGTGGAGATGCAGCTTACGCTGCATCCGCCATTTCTACTGCCTTTTCTAATGCCATCACTTTACGCTGGCGATTAGATCCGTACCATGCAGACTGCAGTCGTGTATCAGGGCTGTGACCGAGGAGATGGTCGACCGTATAAGTCACGGCATTGAATGCCTGCCAGAAAGTACCTGCACCATACTCTGCACCTGGCTGAGTCTCAAGCACCTGGAATGCCTGCTGAGCAGGACGTGAAAGGATCTTCGTATCCTTTGCCTTAGTAGACATCGCAGGGAACACTGACTGGAGATATTCAGTGAGCGACTCACCCGTGAAGTTCTTTGTCGAAAGATGCTCTGCGACTTCCTTGTACGTATTCATCTTGGTCGATGCTACGCCGAGCGTACGCTTTACTAGTTCACCATCAAATGACCGACGATGGTTAAGACGTACAAAGAGGTCACTAGAAGTACCCAGAGAAAGAGTAAGAGTATTATTACATACGACACGAATCGGAGTAAACCGGATATCAATGCACTTCCCATACTCATGAGGATTGCTAAACAAAAGATAACTATCAACACGATCACCTCCCAGAATCTCAAACGAATCCTTTACCTTGGCCAAAGCCCAGACATTCTTGCCTTCCTTGAGGGAACCAGCAGTATGCATCTCCATATCGCCAGCATCTACAAAGTCCTTGAAGAACTCGAATGCTGTATGATTCTGTACTGGATTCCAATCTTCTGAGATGTTGGAAAGGATCTTGTTGTCAGAAGAACGTACCAGTGCACTCTGTCCCGTAGGAACAAGCTGCTCGCCGATACGAACAAAAGCTGGAATCTTGTCCACAGTCCAATCAAGTCCTGCCTTAACGAGCATCTGATCTGGTGTCAGATCATTGAGGACTGGAACACCCAGACCGTGCCAAGGAGTCTCACCAGCGTATGCCATAGTTTCTACCAAATGTGCCATCTTGTATTTCCTTTATGTGTGTTTCTATTATTTGATATTACGGTGTTTTAATAAAAAAGTCAATCTTTATTTTACATTGACCAGTAAGCCTCCATTGCAGGATTGCAGATGTAAGGAGTAGAAGCCAGGATCTCGATCTGCTTGCCAGTCATCAAGTTCGTCACGATCTTGGTACGCTTGGACTCAACAAACAATTTACGATAGTGACGGATTTGCATTCTAGCAGTCGCCAGCTTCTTGCCTTTCTTATGGCACAATTCAGACAAAATCTCTAAATCCATGTCACCAGCTTCCATCAATGACAAAATGAAATTCCGGATTTCATATTTCTTAGAACGAACAGTCATTTTCAATCTCCATTAACCATCATATTCTTATAATAACGCAATTCGTGCCTTAAGACAACCACTTTGATTGAAAATCGGCGATTGTTTCAATTAATGAGAATACAAATGGCGGTTCACCGTTTTGATCGCCACCAATAGGATATATTTCGACAATATTACCATCAAGTATAATGAGGAAATCGTCAATTTCTCCAATGAGCGGATCAGGTGTTTCGCAACCTGAAAAACTCATATAATCAGCTTTTGTGAATGGGAGCATATTTGCTTTGGCAAGCAATTTCAAAGCTATCATCGGCGTCATTTTCAATCTCCATTAACCATCATATTCTTATAATAACGCATAATGCCAATTAAGTAAACAATTATCTGCGCATTTTTCTTTTATTTTTTCAATAATAACTGTTGTGTTATGTAAGGATATGTCGTATTATAATAATTGAGTCGGTCGGGAATGTCCCATGTGCCTAGACGAGAACGTTGAGATTTCCTGTTTACTTGCTCCTGATGACAAACAAATGAATACCAAACCAAGTATACCACAAAAATAGGTAAAAAGCAAGCAAAAAGATTTGTTGTGACGGATAACAAAACACGCTATAATAGGTGAATAAAGGCTATGGCATTGAGCATTATCATGATGCATCATGGCATATATGGTGGAGCATTCACTTTGGCAGACACAAAACACATCAGACGAACATCAACGAGATTTCTATAACGGGCTTTATAATCCCCCATAAAAACACATCTAATATCCAATTATTATCCCTACTCATCACCTACTGTAGTGACACGATCACCCACTGTAGTGACATAGTCACCTATAACAGTGACACGATCACCTACTGTAGTGACCTCTATATATCATTTACATTACCACACATATATTCATCCCATTCTTCATCCGTT
>Ga0209442_1000349_pt1 | contig 27439 bp, 22 predicted proteins | sample LauGreSBDMM110DD_2_FD_187565 | JGI IMG/M metagenome (GOLD analysis project Ga0209442, IMG submission 187565) | Freshwater lake microbial communities from Lake Michigan, USA - Sp13.BD.MM110.DD (SPAdes) (version 2) | ecosystem: Environmental > Aquatic > Freshwater > Lake | place: Lake Michigan...
TCGCATTGCCACGCGGATTGCCGCGGAGCCGGTGCGCGCAGGTGCCATCAAGACGGCCCCCTTTGCGACGTTCTTGGCGCCGCTGAACGAGTACTTGGGCGGGACGGGACTGAAGAGTGCCGAGGGCTCCGCGACGCAAGCCGAAGGCTTAGCAAGGCTAGCCGAAGGCTCCGCGAAGCTAGCCGAAGGCTTCATCGAGATTCTGGACGTGGACGAGGTCGACCGTTCTATGGTTGCAATGAGCCAGAAGGACCTCGTGCGCGGTCAACGGGGGACGTCCGTCCAACCGGCCTACACGCATTGTGAGATTCACCCGAGCATGATGTTGGGCGTCCTTGGCGTGAACATCCCGTTTGCGAACCACAACCAGGCGCCGCGTAATGCTTACCAGTGCCTGTGGGAGGAGGAGCTCGTGTGGATGGCAGACGGCCGTCTTCTCCCCATCAAGGACGTTCAAGTTGGTGATGACGTTCTATGCTTCGACCCCAAGACGATGAACACCGAGACGACGAAAGTGACTCATCAGTGGGCGAGGGACACGAACAAAAAAATATTCAAATTGACGCTCACGGACGGCCGCAGCATCACTGCAACGGAGGACCACATGTTTTACACGACGCAGGGCTGGCAGCGTGTCGACGCGTTATCCATGAACACATCAATGTTCATGTACGAAGCAGTGGTCTATTGCAACACCAGACCCTCAATCAAAACGATGAACACCTCGGCCGTTCTATTGGCGGATATCACAGAGGTGCCGTCTTGTCGCGTGGCCGACATCACCGTGGCTTCTCCACACGCCTCTTTCATCGCGGGAGCCGGCTTCGCTTCTCATAACTGTTCAATGGGAAAGCAAGCCGTTGGCGTCTACATGAGCAACTACAACAACCGCATCGACACCATGGCGCACGTACTGAACTACCCACAGGCGCCCATCGTCCGCACGCGGCTTGGGAAGTACACTCACACTGATACTTTGCCATCCGGAGTGAACGCCATTGTGGCCATCATGACGTACACCGGCTTTAACCAAGAGGACTCGGTCATGCTCAACCAGTCTGCGCTCGACCGCGGGATGTTCACAAGCACGTACTACAAGTCGTACAGGGACCAGTGCAGCAAGAATCACAGCACGGGCGAGGAGGAGATTTTCACGCGGCCGCAACCCGATGGGACGTCGCATCTGAAGCCGTTCAACTACGACAAGGTTGGGGAGGACGGCTTCGTTCCCAAGAATACAGCCGTCACGAGCAATGACGTTCTGGTGGGCAAGGTGATGCCCATCAAGGTGGCGGGCGTCATTCATCCGCGGGATGCCTCGCTCTTTATGAAGAACGGCGATGAGGGGCGCGTGGATATGAACTATCAGGGCGTCAACGCGGATGGCTACAAGTTCTGCAAGATTCGCCTTCGGCAATTTCGCAAGCCCACGATTGGTGACAAATGCGCGAGTCGCTCTGCTCAAAAGGGCACAGTGGGTATGATTTACAAGCAGCAAGACATGCCGTTCACCAAGGACGGCCTTGTTCCGGACATCATCATCAATCCGCATGCTATTCCGTCACGTATGACGGCTGCTCAGCTCATGGAGTGTCTCATGGGCAAAGTGTGCACAGCAATGGGGACGAAGGGTGACGCGACGCCGTTCCGGGACGTCAAGATGGAGGACATGGCTGACGTCTTGGAGAGCTATGGCATGGAGCGCTATGGCAACGAGATTCTGTACGATGGACGCACCGGGATGCAGATTCAAACAGAGATATTCATAGGGCCAACTTACTACCAACGATTGAAGCACATGGTTTGCGACAAACTACATTCGAGAGGTTCAGTGGGACCGGTGGTCTTGCTCACGAGGCAACCATCAGATGGTAGAGCACGTAACGGTGGCTTACGATTTGGTGAGATGGAACGCGACGCAATTGTTGCACATGGAGCTTCTGCATTCTTAAAAGAGAGAATGCTCGATGTCAGCGACAATTATCGAGTATTCGTTTGCCGTAAGTGCGGTTTAATGTGTACGGCAAATCCTGAACGTGGAATCTACAAGTGCAGCTCGTGCAAAAATGGGGCGGACATAATGCAAGCCCGCATCCCGTACTCGATGAAACTTCTCATCCAAGAGTTGATGACAATGTCGGTTGCGCCACGCTTCATTATGTGAGACACAATGTGTAAAAATAACGTATTTTTTCTTGGTCTATCCCGACCATGTCCAACCAGGTGTTTTGTCCAATACGTCAATTTGCGCATTTGTCAACTTAAACTTTCCAACCCCATTTTTAGCCGAGCGCACTTTACTTTGCCATTTGGCCGCACAAATTTCCTCGTTATCTCCGCCTCGACTTGGCTTCCTTTTCATTAATAACTTGAAAGACGTCCCTCGAATATACACGCGTGGCAAAGCGCTTTTGCGGAAAAAGAAGATAACACCTGAAGATTATGCCAAGTTTATAACGGCGATATAAACAAAACCTCGCATAGCTACTAAACTCGCATCGCACTCATGCAAAACTACTGTTACATCCTAGCCAATGCACCTGACAACACATACAATGGATATACCAACAACCTCCAACGGCGCATCCGGCAACATAACTCTGAAATTAAAGGCGGCGCTCGTTGCACGTCCGGTCGCGGCCCATGGGAATACTTAGCCATCATTACGTCCAACGATGAGGCCTTCACGAAGCAGCGAGCCCTATCTCTGGAGTGGCACATCAAGTATCCCACGAATAAGCGCCCACGCCCGCGGCAATACAACGGAGCGCTAGGACGCTTGGCGTCTTTGCCGCTCGTGCTCGAGAATCCAAAATTTGCCGACCTACACTTCACCGTCTATGTGCAAGAGGCGTATCTAGAGCACGTACCACCGTCTATTCACGCCCTCCCCTTGGTTTCGGTATTATGCGTCGCGTGCCCCGCAAAAATCGATGACGTTTAAGAGCTAACGCTCATCATATGTAAAAATGACGGATGTGCCGGATGCACCCACGCTGATTCAAGCCACGCTCGACATACTCAAGCAGTTCAAGCGCCGGCCTGCAGAAGTGCTCTACATAAGTGCATATGTGTCCGTCTATGACAAGTCTTCCAATTCGTTCGACTTGTTTCGTGCAAAGTGGACGTTCGACGAGTTCTTAGAAGCCGCTGCGGGTTTGACCGACTCGGACGAGGTTCGAGACGACTTGATGATAGTGGGCAACGGATGGTGGTTGCAACGCGATACGTTAGACGGCGAGGAGTGCTGGCGCTACTTCGAGCCACCACACACTCCTGTCATCGACGGTAAGAACATTGAAGTATTGAATCTGCGCCGGAAAGACAGCATCTAAAAGAAAACACGCACGAGTAAAACAAGAAGCGAGAGCGCAAGCCATGTACAAGAGCTACATCCGAAACGCAAAGAAGCGAACGGCGCGAGGCGAAAAGAACCGCGAGACGGTTGCCCCCGACAACGACCAACAGTATGCGGTCGTGCGAGTCATGCTTGGCAACGGCCGCCTCAAGGCCTATTGTGAGAATGGGGTCGAAGTCATCGCACGCATCCGTGGGTCGATGCGCAAGTACAAGAGCAAGGTCATCATCGCTCCGGGCGACCTCATCATTTTGTCAATGCGCGATTACGAAGACGACAAGGCGGATGTTGTGCACAAGTACAACCACGAGGAGGTTACAGAACTTATGTACCGCTCATGTCTTCCTGATAAAATAATGAAGGCCCTCACAGAAAACGAGCTCGGCTATGCTCCTCAGACGGACGACTACGTCATGTTCACCAACGCGACGCAAAAAGATATAGAAATGGCTGAAGAGGAGCAACAGCGGTTGCGTCAACAAAAAGAAGGAGCAGGGGGCGGCCACGATGGCAATGACAGTGACTTGGACATCGGGGCTATCTAGGCTATAGCTTAAATATCCCAAGTGTGCCGCTTCCCGGACTCGTATTTGATTTTGTACCCTGCGTGGCAAAGCGCGTAGACAAACGTGACCGCGAGCCACTCGCAACGGCCCTCGTTCGTGGTGGCCTCTGAAAACAACCTCAACGCTTGTTTGAAGTGCTCGATGCGGGATTTGTTCTCGTTCAAGAAGTACCCCTCATAGCTGCGCCAAGCCTTGCACACGGCAATAAAGGTGTCGTACCTCGAGTGATTTTGCAGCAGTTCACGAAAGTATGAGCAAATGCATGTTACATCTGCGGGCGTGAGGCTTTCGCTCAACTCGATGCCGAACTCCGACTTGGCAAAAGCAAGCGCGTTGGGACTCATTTGCAAACCTCGATAATATTCGCTTTAAGCCAAGTGTATGCATCAAATCTTATCGGCTACTTAAGAAAATGCATTGTCTAATAGGTTAGAAACAAATAAGACAGAATGACAAGTCTACGAGAACGAAACAACACAGCCTCCAAAAAATCTTATGAAAAAGCGATAGAGCGAGAGTACGCGACCGAGTACGAGCACGAAGTCGTGCGCCAACATCGCCTTCTCCCAGATACTCGGGTATGGCACTGGTCTGTCGTGCCAGAGGATTACCTCTATGATGCGGGATACATTCACGATTATTCAAAACATCGGCTGCAACGCCTCTTGTGCAAGAAAGAACAAATGGACGGGCGAAATCGCTTGCGAGATTATGGGCTAGATGCGCTAGCAGAGACAGTGCTGCCCTCGGGAGAGGTCGTGTATTCGGGCATTCAGGCTAAGTACTACCAATCGCGCTCCGTGACAGCAGCTGATATCGGGACCTTTCTTCAAAAACAAATCACCATGTCTCGTTGCAATCCAAAGTCCAAAGGGTACCTTTATACTACCTCAAAACTCCAGGCGGATTTAGCCGATGATGTGGCCCATCCTGACTTCATGATACGACATGTCATGCATCCGTGGAAACATACCGACCGTCGGTCTTGTCATGCGCCTCGGAAAGAAACCGCGGTCAACGAATGCGACTTACCCCTGCGAGACTATCAAATGAAAGCGTTGGAGGAACTAATGGGCGGAGGAATCAAGGCTCTCAATATCCCCTGTCGCATGGGGAAAACACTCATCGGTGGGCATGCCATTCGGCACCATCAACCGAGACTGGTTGTCGCAATGGCGCCGCTCAAAATCAGCGTGGAAAATCTACGGGAGCGCCTCGCCTGCTTCATGCCTGGGTATGCGAGCCTGTTGGTGGACTCCGATGCGGGCGGGACAACCGATGAAAAGGAAATTGCAATGTTTCTAAAAGTGAATGAGAAGCAACCTATTGTTGTGTACACCACGTTTGAATCAGCGGTTCATGTCTTATCCGATATGAAGTTGGACCTATCCAATGCCTATGTATTGGGCGACGAAATCCACAATGCGACGGACGCGGTGTGCGCTTTCATTAACACCTTCCCAACTGGCCTCGTCATGTCCGCCACCTTTCCAGAGGAAATCTGCGAAAAATTGGACATCAATAACATGGTGTCCGTGCCGTTTTCAAAGGGAATCGAAGGTGGCTACATCGTTGATTATGCATTGTGGTTGCCTCACCTGACGAAACATAAGGATGGGACCACGACGATTGAGGCGAGTATCCCAACGGAATTCCAACACTACGAGTCGTCCATGGTCACGAAGGTCCTCTTTCACGCTGTATGCGTGTTAAAAACGGGTTCTCGCAAGACGATTGTCTATCTCTCCAGTCAAGCGGAATGCGACCAATATATGGAGATATGCCGTGATGTCTTTGAGAATTATCATGGGCTCACGGTGTGGCTAGGCAAGATCACATCGGATGTTTCGAGTGAGCGCCGAAAGACGATTCTCAATGACTTCCAACAGGACAGGGCTGATGCTGTGCACATTCTCACCTCGGTGCGCATCCTTGATGAAGCCGTGGACATTCCCGCATGCGATTCTGAGTTCATTACCACCATTGGCGAGCAAACGAGCGACATCCGTTTCTTTCAGAGAGCACAAAGGGGCTCTACGCTGGACCCGAAAAACCCCAATAAACGAAATAATATCTTCTTGTGGGCGGATGGATGGGAGAAGTGTTTGGGGGCGCTGGAATTCCTGCGGCACGCGGATCCTGAATACCACAAAAAAATGCATGTGGCGGGAGTGAATTATGCGGACCGGAAGGGGCGGGAGCAACAGCGCAAGGAGAGCATGGTCAAGGAGGCTATGGGATTTGTAGAGTGGAGTCGGATGGCTTGCATCTCGGTGGAGGAGAGGTCGAAGAGAAAAGCGGAGGCGTTGGTGGCGTTGGTGCAACAACATGGAAGAGTGCCGACTTCTAAAGAGACGGTGGATGGGTTTAAAATCGGTCAATTTTGGGACAGTGTGAAACACGGTCTACATCCAGGCATGTATCAATCAATGTTCTCCCATAACGCATTGCTCCGCGCGGATTATGAGAAAGCGGCGATGAATCGAGAGGCAAAGAAAGGCACGCCAATACTTTCACCAGAAGATAAGGGAAGACGGTTGGTGGCGTGGGTGGACCAGCATGGAAATGTGCCAAGTAAAACAACACAGGTGGAGGAGTTCTTAATGGGTCAGTTTTGGCACAGTGTGAAACAGGGTATAAATCCATCAGTCTATCAATCCCTTCTCTCCCATAACGCAATGCTCCGTGCGGATTATGAAAAATCGGCAATGAAACGAGAGGCAAAGAAAGGAGAGCTGATACTCTCACCTGAAGAGAAGGGAAGACGGTTGGTGGCATGGGTGGACCAGCATGGACAAATGCCGAAAACAACAGATGATGTATATGTTCAGGTCGGTCACTTTTGGGCGAGTGTGAAACAGGGTATAAATCCATCAGTCTATCAATCCCTTCTCTCCCATAACGCATTGCTCCGTGCGGATTATGAGAAAACGGCGATAATTCGAGAGGCGAAGAAAGGAAAGCTGATACTCTCACCTGAAGAGAAGGGAAGACGGTTGGTGGCATGGGTGGACCAGCATGGACAAATGCCGAAAACAACAGATGATGTATATGTTCAGGTCGGTCAGTTTTGGGGGAATGTGAAACAGGGTCTAAATCCATCAGTCTATCAATCCCTTCTCTCCCATAACGCATTGCTCCGTGCGGATTATGAGAAAACGGCAATGAAACGAGAGGCAAAGAAAGGAAAGCTGATACTCTCACCTGAAGAGAAGGGAAGACGGACGGTTTCGTGGGTGGAACAATATGGGAAGGTGCCGAAAACAACAGAAGAGGTGGATGAGTTTAAAATTGGTCAATTTTGGGACAATGTGAAACAGGGTAACACTCAATCCATCTATCATTCCATTCTTTCCCATAACGCATTGCTTCGTGCGGATTATGAGAAAACGGCGATGAAACGAGAGGCAAAGAAAGGAATGTCGAAACTCTCACCTGAAGAAAAGGCAAGACGGACGGTGGCGTGGGTGGAACAGTACGGGAAGGTGCCGAAGTCAACAGAGGAGGTGGATGAGTTTAAAATTGGTCAATTTTGGGTGAGTGTGAAACAACGTAATCCATCTATCTATCAATCCATTCTCTCCCATAACGCATTGCTCCGCGCGGATTATGAGAAAGCGGCGATGGTTCGAGAGGCAACACCGAGCTAAGCCATTGTCAAAACATACTTCCTGAGGCCACAAACGACTCGGGTTGCTCTACATCTGCGCGGCACACAGGGCACACTTTCTTACGGCTCAGCCACTTCTCTATGCATGGTGCACAATATGCATGACTACACACACTTATTTTTCGGGTTTTGACATCACATGTCATCATCTCGAAGCATATTGGACAACAATCAACAACACTCGCATTATCAGCCTCAACGACCGGTGCGAATCTATCGATGTCGGACACGCCCGTCTCGTGGTTCCCAATGAGTTCTTCGATGTGCAGCCAGTACTCATATGTCTCGTACGGCTCTGTGTCTTCTTCGATTGCACCAAGGCCGCCGAGCGCATCCTCGCCGTACGCTGCGCCGTTGAGAAGCATCGCAACCGTGTCGGCCATGCTGGTGGTAGAAATTGAGCTGGCAATCCAAAGGGAGAGGGTGAGAGGGTGGTTGTCCCGTAGGTGCAGAATCATGTCAAGTGGTGCAAACATGGTGTGACAATACGGGCACTCGTGCGTGGCTATGTTCAAATCAAGCATGGGAGGCGGAAGTGCCATGGGCTCGCCTACTTCCCCGTCTGTTTCCTCGCCTGTTTCCTCACCAGTCTCTTCGCCAACTTCCTCGCCTACTTCCTCGCCAACTTCCCCGTCTGTTTCCTCGCCTACTTCCCCACCTACTTCCTCGCCAACTTCCTCGCCAACTTCCTCGCCTACTTCCCCACCTACTTCCTCGCCTACTTCCCCGCCTACTTCCTCGCCTACTTCCTCGCCAACTTCCTCGCCAACTTCCTCGCCTACTTCCTCGCCAACTTCCTCGCCAGTCTCGTCGCCTGCTTCCTCGCCTACTTCCCCGCCTGCTTCCTCGCCTGCTTCCTCGCCATTTTCATCACCATTTTCATCATCTGCATCATACCACACTTCACTGTGCGGCTCCTTTTCCCAAAACTCTTCTTCTTCGCTCACTTCGCACGCCTCATCCATGGCAAAAGTGTCGCATGCACTTAAAAGCAGCGGGACATTATATCATAACCGTGTACGGCTTCTAAGTACTAATGATTCTTGACGATTACATCGCCTACCAAAACACCTATTCTCAAAAATATGGCGACAAGACCATCGTCGTCATCCAAGTTGGCGATTTTTTCGAACTCTATGCATATTATGGGACGGACAGCAGCTCGCAACTCGAGGAGGGCTCCATGATAGGGCCCGACCTTCCGCGCATCTGCGACATCTGCAATCTTCAACTCACTCGCAAAAACAAGTCCATCATCGAGGCCACATCTAAAAATCCAATGATGGCCGGGTTCCCTCTCTACATCCTCAGCAAGCACGTGCAAACGCTCACATCGGCGGGCTACACCGTCGTCGTCGTGCGCCAGGTGACGCCGCCGCCGAATCCCAAGCGCGACGTGACGGACGTTTTCAGCCCCGCGACGCAGCTCAACACCGCCCAACGCGAGGGAGCGTTCCTGATGGTCATGTGCTGGGAGCAATACGGGCAGAACGCGGCGATTGGCATGGCCGCCGTCGACGTCACGAGCGGCGAGACGGTCGTCTATGAAACGGCGTCGAGGCCCGACAACATCAACGAGGCGGAAGACGAGGCCATCCGCTGGCTTCACGCATTCTCGCCGAAAGAGCTGGTCGTCCTCGGCGAGGCACCGCGTGAATCCTTGAGCATTTACGAAAACTGCGGTGCACTCGTTCACGCAGGATGGCAATGCGCCGCCGCCAACAAGATTGCGTACCAGAACGAGCTCTTTGCGCGGGCCTTCGATATGGGGGCAAACAACGCCGGCCTGCTATCGCCCATCGAGGCATTGACTCTCTGTCCCTACGAGCTCGCCCGCACCGCGCTCGCCGCCCTTCTGCAGTTTGTGCACGAGCACAACGAGACGCTCGTTTCGCAGCTGAGCCCGCCGCGCTTCCTATCGCCAAAAGGGCACTTGCACCTCGCACACAACAGCGCTCAACAACTCAATATTATAGGCACAGGCAACGCCGGGGAGCGCCCTCTGCACGCTCTTCTAAACCGGTGCTCGACGGCCTTTGGGGCCCGCGCATTCAAAGACCGTTTGCTTCATCCCATCACGGACGCGGACGAGCTTGAAAAACGCTATGACGCCATCCAACGACACATGGAGGCGCCACCAGAGGCCCTGGCCGCAACGCGCCGCCACTTGTCGGGCGTCCAAGACCTCGAGCGCATGGCGCGCCGCCTTTCGGTGCGCCGCTTTGCGCCCATGGAGTGGCCGGCGCTCGTGCAATCTCTCGAAGCCGCCGCGGCGGCGCTTGGGGGGATTGGCGTACCCCTTGTCGATGACATTGTCCGCATCTTTGACATCGGCGAATGCGCAAAGTACACGAGTGCCGACATAAGGAGCAACATCTTTCGCGAGGGCGTCTTTCCAGAAGTCGACGCCGCCGCCGCGGCCTTCGCCAAGAGCGTCGGATTCTTCGACGAGATGGCGGAAGCATTCGGTGGAGAGGGCGCCATTCGTGTTGATAGCAATGAGCGCGACGGCTACTTCCTCACGACCACAAAGCGCCGTTGGGAGGCGGTGTGCAAATCATTTTCGGGGCCACTTGACCTCACCATATCTTGCTCTTCAATTACGCTCAAGCCTATCAGCGCCAGCAGCACCACCGTACGTCTTGTGCATCCCCTTTTCAAAGAAAAGAGCGCGTGCGCCGTGGCCGACATGGCCCAACTTCGGGCGGCCGCATGCGAGGCGTACAAAACGTGGATGGAGAGCAACGGCGTGGCGTACGCACGCGAGCTGCGCACCTGGATTGCGCCCGTTGCGGAGATCGACATCGCTCTAACGAATGCCAAGAACGCTCTCGACTTTGCATATTGCAGGCCGGCGCTGCACACATCGGGTGAGCCGCTTACCCTCACGCAACTCCGACACCCGATGATTGAGCGCTTCTTGACGCACATGGCCTACGTGCCGAACGACCTCACATTGGGTGGCCTTTCGACGGGCATGCTCCTATACGGAATGAACGCGGCCGGCAAGAGCAGCCTCATGAAAGCCGCGGGCCTCGCGGTTGTGATGGCGCAAGCCGGGATGTACGTGCCGGCGGCGTCTATGACATTTACGCCGTTCGAGCAGCTCTTCACACGCATTTCGGGCGCGGACAACATCTATAGGGGCATGAGCACATTCGTTGTCGAAATGACGGAGCTTCGGAACATCTTGCAACGGGCGAACGGCCCATCGTGTCTTGTGCTCGGCGACGAGCTGTGTGCGGGAACAGAGGCGTTGAGCGCTGTGTCTATAGTGTCGGCGGGCGTCAATGAGCTCCTTCGCAGACGGTGTCCATTCATATTCGCTACTCACTTGCACGAGCTCGCGGGTCTCATTGATGCGGGCGCGGGCGGTTCGGTTCGCGTTTGCCACATGCATGTTGAAGTCGGCGGCGAGGGCGGCACCGGGTGCGGCGGCGGCCTCGTTTACGACCGCACACTTCGCGAGGGCATTGGTCACAAGACGTACGGCATCGAAGTGTGCCGCGGCCTCGGAATGCCAGAGCGCTTCTTGCGCGAGGCCGATGCCACGCGCCGGACGCTACAGGGCGTTCCAGAAGACTTGGTCTCTCCTAAGACGTCGAGCTACAACGCTGCCGTTTTTGTCGATTGTTGTGGTGTGTGCGGCGAGCGCGCCACGGAAGTGCATCATATCAAGTATCAAAAAGACGCGATAGCGAAGCTGCATGCCCACGTGCCCCAAAACCACGCCAGCAATCTTGTGTCCTTGTGCGAGGAGTGCCATAAAAAAGAACATGCCGGTGCCCTACACATCGTCGGGTGGGTGCAAACGAGCGAAGGGCGGCTGCTGAAAGTGAATTGGCCGGAGCGGATAGAGCGGCTCGAACGGCCCGATGAATTAGCGACCCGCTTGCGCTTCGAGAACGGCCAATGGAGCGTGCGCCCGCACTTGGGGCGTCCATGGACCGCTGGAGTGTCGTTCGACGCGGTCGTCACACTTGCACGCAAGCACTTCCCGTCTGTTGTGGTGGAGAGCATCCGCCAACTAGAATCCAAAGAGTGATGGCGGCCGAAGCCTTTGTTTGTACTTCTTTTTCCATGTTTGCAGAGTTTATCCAATAAGCCGCTTCAGGCAGCAGGACGTGATTTCTATAGATGTGATTGAGTTGTGTGAGTGTGTGAACGAGACATGTGTGTGTGCGCGTAAGCGCTTCGAGGTATTGCACCGGCTGCACGGGCGATGGGTGGTTCAGCAAATTTTCCACGCGTTGTACTAAGTCCCTCACCAAACCAGCTATTAGTCTTTTGTACATTGGTTATGCTTTGTTTTTGCTTTGTTTTTGCTTTGTCATAAAAATAATGCCAATAAACGTCTTTAAGTAGTGCGTGAAGTTGTTTGATTGGTTGGATTGGTTGGTGGATGAGTTTGATGAGTTTGATGAGTTGCACTCAGGGCATACACCGCCGCAAAGGCCGTCGGCGACCAAGGGCGCTCTATGGCCGTCATCACCTCTTTTACTTGCGCAAAGGTGAGTGATATGCAGTGGTCTTCAAGCAAAACTACGTCCAACGGTCGCGCCCATAGGTTCCATTTGGATGCCTGCCCAATTTTCCATATGTGCTCGGCAATGACCGCCGTCCGTTCTTGGAAATAGTAGAAGAGTCGCTCGACTTGGGCGTCATCGTCCAGTACATATGCGTTGTGCAAGCAACCCGCAATCACCCAACATGCGGCGGCATATACATACTCGTTGGAGTGGTGCGACGGCCCACCGGCCGAATCGAGGACAAAGACGGCCGTCGTAAACCAACCTTGTTTTTGCGTGTCTATTGCGATGTTGTAGTATCGCTCAAGTATGCGCTGTCGCGTATCTTTATGCAGCTTCAGCGGCGTGGCAATGGGCTCCACGACGGGGAGCGACTTGGGCGAGTGCGTCATCAGCCCCAACGCTAACGCAACGTCTTCGAGGGACGGCCGACTGGTCGGCTCCCAGGCGAATGCTTGCGATACCCAAGCCGTCAGCTTGTAGTCGTCGCCCATCTTCGCAAGAATGTGTGACGGGACGGACATGGTCGAGGACCCCGTCTGCAGAGACCGCAGTATGTCCTTCCATTCCTCTTGTGTATTATGCCATTGAAGCTTCTTATCGTGCGTCGCTGCGGTCGTGATGGGGTAATCACCGCCGAAGAGCATGCATGCAATGAGCGCCAACGACCAAACGCACGACGTAGGCGTTGGGTGTCCATCAAAGACCAACTCTGGGGCCGCAAAGTTGAACGTTGCCATCGCATTAGAGTACACAATGCGGGCAGCGGGGCCGGCCGCAGAGTACTCGACCTCCGCGACGGACGCACAATTGAAATCGATGAGAGTGACACGGGGCGGGGTGGACTTGCTTACCAGTATATTGCACGGTTTGATGTCCGTATGCATGATGTTCGCGGACTTGAACTGCAAAAGTGTGACCACCAGCGAGCGCATGATGGCATATGGCAGGTCGGCGGCCGCCGCGGGATGGTGGAAACCTGTTACATCGCTCGAGGCGCTTATCCATCTATTCAATGTGTGGCCATGATACGACATGTATATAGCAGCATGGTCGGCCTCTATCTCGACGTTCCGCACGCGCGGCGTGCCCGCGAATGTCTGCACCATTGCCGATACAACAAGCTCGAGGACGGTGCTGTACACGATATGCGAGTCGTGCGTTTGCTTCGGAATCCGCTTGCAAATGACGGTTTTGGAAGGGTCTATGTATATGCTACCGTATCCCCCTTGCGAAAGAAGTTTGTACTTCATCTATTAAAATTCTCGAATCTCGAATCTTGAATCCCTCTTACCGGTCCCTTTGTAAGTAAGATGGTAAAAGAGCTGTATGGGGAGGCTATTTAACCAAGAGCATTGCCTCGTAGAAGAAGATGTCGCGCCCCTTGCGACGGGTGTGGTATTGTGCCTCGATGTTTGCAAGGCGTTCAACGAGGGCCGCCCGCTTTTTTTCTGGGGCGCGCTGGATTATTCCGAGCGCCACTTGCGACAGCGGGGCGTACACTTGAATGAGCCGCTGCGCTTCGAGTCTGACCGTTTCTAAGGTGGTGGGGCGCAAGAGCGGCGGCGCTTGGGATGCCGTCCGGTGGTCGACCGGCCCTCTTAGAGCGTCCGTCAGATTGCGCGTCGCCGGTTGCGGCGGCGCTTGGCCCAGGTGCCGCATGATTGCAGAGACTTCGCTCGTCGACGGCAGAGGTATGCGGATTGCAAAGAATCGGCTGAGAATGGGCGGCTCGAGCGCGGCGACTCGGTTGGTCGTCGCCACGAACCACACATTGTTCGAGTATCGTTCGAGAAGGACGCGCATCACTTGCGCAAAGGCGGCGTCCCGTCCCGTGAGGACGTCGATGTTATCGAGCACGACGATGTGCTTATGCAGATGCATGCATCGCGACGGCAACACCGTCTTGAGAAATTCCAAGAGCGTGTCACCGTCCTTCGGCATGTCAGGGTGCAGCATGTCGATGTATAGATAGGCGTCCGTTTCGGTGTACGGCATGTGCGACGCATTGAACGCAAAGGACGAGTGCTGAAATTTCAAATCGACCAGCCGGCGTTTGAGCGGGGCTAAAATCAAGTAGTTTAGGATTGGAAACATCGGCATGCCAGAGGCGCCATAAATCAGCAAGTTGGGAATGCTAGGGTCCCAACTATCAGCAATTCTCTTTAGGATACCATGATGATACGGAAGCAGACTTAGAATGCCATTGGTGCCATCATCAAACGTATCGCAGTATCGCTTCCATATTTCGCCGGCGCCTGATGAAGCGGGGTGCTTTTTCGGAGGCATATTTTTTGGCGGCTTGCACCTAAGGCGGTATAGGTGTTTAAGTAGAATTGGAGTCCGTGAGGTGGAAGATGGGAGGAGACCCATACGATGTTTACAACGTTCTTGGTGTGGCGTCTGATGCACCCATGGAGGCCGTTCGGGCGGCCTATTTGCGGGCCGCTCGATTGCACCATCCCGACAAGTTGGGCCATTTGGATGCAGTGGAGCGCGACCGCCACGAGGCCATCTTTAAAGTTACGACGGACGCGTATTCTCGCATTGTGGAAGCTAGGGCGGCCCGCGCAGGTGCTGCCGGGGCGGCCGGTGCGGCTGGAGCGGGCGCGGGGGCAGCGGACGCCTTCATGCGAGCATGGTCGGCCCCAAAGCGTCCAGACGAGTGGGAGGCTATTTGGGAGGGCGTCGAGCGCATGTTTTCGAACACAGAGGTCCTATGCACCGTAAAAGACTTGTTCATTAAAGCAAGCGCCATGAAAAAGAAGTGGGCTGCGGCCAAAGAGGCGCGAGAGCGGGAACAAGGGCAGGAGCGGGCCGAAGGGAAGGGCAGCGATTCCGGGAGTGAGACGCCGCCAGGGGGCCAAACGCCGCCAAGGGGGTGCGAAACGCCGGACGCCGCAGGCTGCGAAGGGCATAAAGCCACGCTCGTCGTCTCGGCCGCGGACGTCCAAAGCGGCCGGCGGCGCCGTGTTCGCCTGCTCCTCCACGAGGGTGCGGTGAATCTTAACGTCGATTGTGGCGTCTTTCCCAATGTGTACCGCGAGGGCCAGGTCGAAATCAAGCTCCTAGTGCGGGAGGACGAGGCCGCCGAATATGAAGAAGGCGTGTGGGACCTGTTTAAGACCGTTCATGTGAATCTGGCGGATTGGTTCACGGGTGGCGAGCACACGCTCGAGTCGCTGACCGTCGGAGGAACGCCGTTGGTTGTCAAGATTCCAGGGTGCGTGAGCCTCGATTCGCCCATTTGCGTGTGCAACTTGGCCTATTGGAAGTTCGGCCCCATTTACGTCAGCGTTGCCCTCGACTTGCCGACCCCGGCGGAATGGGCGGCCGTCGAAAACACTGGACAAGAAAAAGTTTTGGCCGTATTACGCGATGTGGTCTGCACCGGGCCCCAAAAAATGAAAACTACTTAAAGACAACGGGCGACATCTTGGTATCCCAGTTCTCCCGTGTGATAAACAATGGCCCCCATCAAGAAGCCCGTCTCTGCCACCCCTGCCCCCGCTGCCCCGGCTCCGGCCCCGGTTGCCGCCGCCACTCCGGCGCCCAAGACCACCAAGGCCGCCGCTAAGCCGGCTGCCGCTGCGCCCGCAGTTGCCGCACCCGCCACCCCTGTTGTGGCCGCTGCCCCCGTCGTGGAGGGTGGTGCCGAGGCGGCCGTCGAGCCGAGCTCCATGTCCAAGCTGGCTTCTAAGATTGTGTCGGCCGTCGCTCTGCTGAAGGAGATTCAAGCCGAGCTGAAGGTCGCCCAAAAGGAGTTCGACAAGCTGAACAAGACCAAGCTGAAGGCCGAGAAGAAGCGCGCGAACGCCCGCACCACCCCCTCCGGCTTCGCCAAGCCCACCAAGATTTCCGACGAGCTGTGCGCCTTCCTGAACGTTGCCAAGGGCACCGAGATGGCGCGCACCGAGGTCACCCGCAAGCTGAACGCCTACATCAAGGAGAACGGCCTGTTCGACCAGGCCAACAAGCGCAAGATTCTGCCCAACGCCGCCCTAAAGAAGCTGCTGGGCTCCAAGGACGGCGATGATGTCTCGTACTTCAACGTCCAGCGCTACATGAAGCGCCACTTTATCAAGGCCGTTCCCGCGGTCTAAGTAAAAAGCAGATTGTGTAAAGTTTCTAATCTCGTTATTTTTGTGCTCGGTCCAAAAATGGACATTCACTGTTTACTTTTTGCGGCCGCCCTCTTTGATGACGTCCATCTGACCCCGGCCCGTCCGGTGGTCATCCTCTAGCATGGCGAGCGTCTGGCGCAGTCTGGCGAGCTTGACCTCTTGCTCTTTCAGGGCCGCGGCGGCTTTCTCGACCATCGTCTGTTGCATAACGATGGCCTCTTTTGCCTTTTCAATCTTCAGAGCAGTGTCCGTGTTCCACTTTGCGTTGGCTTGTCTCTCAAGTGCCTTCAGCAGTTGCTTGGCAGATGGCTTGCTTTGTCTTGTAGACTTGCTTGCCTTGCTCTGTTCTTCAACGAAAGTTTGTGCCCGTTTGCCGGCAGTCGCGCGCGAAGTCGCCCTCGTGGCGGCGGAAGCCATTTTGACGTTGCGCGAGCCCCGGTTCGCCTTGGTGGTCGCTTTGGTCGAGAGAGCGTCCATGAGAAGGGACAGCTCGTCCAAATCCATGCGGGTGGAGGCGGCGGCGTGGCGGACGGGCGCTTGTGCGGGCGCATGCATGGGCGCAGATGCAAATGCACGAGGCCATGCCGGCGCAGATGCATGTGCGGGCGCCGAGCTCCGGACAACGCCGTACGCCGCCTTCTTTATCTTGTCTTTCGGCTTCGTGCCACGTGCTAGCACGCCACCAGATTGCGGCGTATCGGGCATACCGGACATATCGGACATGGAAGTTTCGTCGGACATCTGTGTTCTATATCTAAAGGCCGTATATTTATTGTTTTTATAGCCATTTTGGATGTTGGAGAAAAAATGATGATGAAGCGGATATAAGACGGAGAGACGAGAGTAAACAAATATGACGGAGCTCGAGCGCCTCGTGGACTACTGTGCCACAAACGGCGCAAGTGAGTACGACGTTGCCCGCGTAGTAGCAGCCCATGATTACTTGCATGCGTCGCACAGGTATGCTGACAACGGATGGGAGGTATTAGAGGATGGCGAGTGGAAGCTGGACGGGAAGGGCGCCAACATGGGGCATACGGTGATGCAAGTCGTGAGCCAGGCGTGCAATGAGCGCGCCTTGTACTGGCAAAATAAGCTAATGAAGGGAGACACGCGGGACCCCGCTTTTGATGAGCTGCGGGTAATGGCTCTTATAGAGTTGGTGCTGAAGTTCAGGGACAAGACCTTCTTACGCGGGGTTGTCAGCGAGTGCAAGGCCTTCTTTGAGTGAGTTGGCGAGGGGGTCGGCGATGTTGGCGTTGGCATTGTTTATGCGGCGCTCGTGAGTTTTTGCTTTTGTATGTGCCGCATAATTTGTGCTACTCATAGTTCCATAGTCGCACGCTTCGCAGTAGTGCGCGAATTTTTGCTTGCGAACGTCCTTGCTGCTGTGAGCATTAAGGATGTGCACTTTCAGATTGCCCACCGTCTTGCTCGTGTGTTCACAATGAGGGCATTTTCTATCGGGCTTTTTGCGTGGCTGATTCAAATGCTTTTTCGTGGCTACATGCTTTGTCCATTCACACTTATACTTGCATTCGTACTTACAAGCCATGCATTGATAGGGGTATTCTCGCTTATGGAGAATGCTCCGCCATAATCTTTGTAGAACGACCACGCCTCGAATAGCCTTGCGCCAATCGTGTTCCCACATTTCGACATAGTTGTGACCGAGAGCTTTAATAGTCGCCTTCTTTTTTTGTGTTCGCTCGTAAAGCTCACCCATCGTCTTACCACAAGTTGTATTCATAAAAGCAGGAAAGAAGACCTTCGGGTTGCCATGAAAGTAGTCGCCGTGAAACTCGTACACCGTATTCGTGTCGCGACAATAGCCGTCGGCCCTGAAATTGGTCCCTGCGATTTTATGTTCATTGTCCTCCGTAAGCGCATGCTGGATGTGACAGGCCGTACGGGATTGCAGGAATTCTAGCCACGAAATGGCAATCTTAGAGTAACCCATGTTTGAGCAACGCGGACAACCGTATCCAAACAAATGGTCTGCAGGCGTCTTATCGAAATCGCCGTGACGTTTGCAAACAATGGTAACCTTGGACAGCGCCCTCACATAGTCGACTTTACTGTAGTCGTATGTATCGTCACCGTGAACTTGCTTTGATTTCTCAATAAATTCCTCGGTGTTGGAGCGTCTTTTATCGGCACTCGCGGCTTTGCCGCATTTGGGACAACCTTGGCCATGTACATGTGCATTTGGTGTCTGTCCAAAATCTCCATGTTTAGGACAAGTCAGTATCACATCTTCGTGACTACGCACATATACGACCTTATCATAATTGTACCTATCATTGCCATGAACCGTTTTTGCACGTTCGATAAAGTCGCCAGTGTTCAACTTGTAGCATCCAACACACTTTGAGCAGCCTTGTCCCGACAAATGACAACCGGGTGCTTGCTCAAAGTCTCCATGCGTTGGACAAGTAATTGTAACTTTTAATGTTTTGCTGTTTCCGTACTCAACCTTGCTGTAATCGTACTTGTCCTCACCATGAACCTCTTTTGCCTTTTTTATGAACGCTTCAGTTCCAGTTTTCCTCTTCTCTGCTCCCCTTAATCGGCCACACTTTGGGCAGCCGGAACCAGCCAAGTGGAAACTCGTTGGCTTTTCAAAATCGCCATGTAACTTACATGTGATAATGATAGGCGTGCTTGAGTTTTTAAACACGGTTTTAGAGTAATCATAAGTGTCGCCGTGCACCTCTTTCGCATTAATGATAAATTCTGCTGTATTTGACAGTCTACCTGCACACTTTCCGCATCCTTGACGCCTATAGAGGTGGTGGGATGCACCCACAGTAACGTCACCATGAAGAGGGCATCCTATGATGATTTTTGTCTTCAGGTTGACGTAGACCACCTTTGAATAGTCATAGGTATCGCCATTTGCCTCTCTTATCCGCTGGATAAAGGCTGCGGTGTCCATGGTTTGCTTTGCTAACGTTATATGTTGCGAGTTCCTTAAATGGTTTTATCTTGAATAGATGTACTAAATAAGTATAATACTGTGCGATGTTAAATATTTCGGCGTGATAAGTAGTCATAAGAAAGTAGTCGAGCATCAATGGCGACAATGAATGATTGGAGCGAGCAAGAAGAAGTGTATTTATCGGAACTCGTGAAAATTTCCCAATATCTTTCTCAACGTTATAATATTACTTTTTTAGAATACAAGAGACGTCAAACGAGAACGCGGATACCACAAATACTATTGAGCAGTATCTCGGGTTTATTTTCATTCGGAAATTCAACCTTTCCACCAGACTATAGTGGTGCGGTAAATATCGCGTGCGGAGTAAGTTCCCTTGTAGTGGCACTTATCGGCGCGATTGAGTCCTTTCTTAAGATTCCAGAAATTATGGCAGGTGCACTCCAAGCTTCAATAAACTTTATAAAGCTTGCAGAAGCCATAACAGTGGAATTGGCATTGCATCGACATAAACGAAGCTCTTCAGGCATTGTCTTTCTTCGAGAAGCATACAAAACCTATGAAAAACACACAGAAGCCGCCCCGAACGTTTTCAAAACAGTGCGGTTCGTGAGGCCGTTTCCATACGACAAACATACCGGCATGTATCAATCATCAACAATTGATGTTGACGAATCCCGCAGCGAAGAGCCCACGCCCTCCACGACCTACAACGGCCGCTCTATGGACCTCACGCGTTATACATCAACATCGCCAGAAGATACCCCAAACGGCGACAGCATGGTCTACGTCCCCACGGACGGCTACGCCCTTCGAGCCCCGCGTCCCCCTGCGGCGATTGATTTGCCGGTATAAGATAAGCGTGCAACGGCTTGCAACACCAATGCCATTTTGGGGACTCGTCGTGACGAGTCTCGGGTTCGCCATACCGGCCTTACTAGCATTCCACAAGAGGCGTTGGATATGCACAACGTCATGTGGTGCCATTACTCTGACTAGCCTAGCATACCACGGCACGGTGCATCCGATAGCAAAAACCATCGACATGACCGTTGCACACATAGTTGGGGCGGGTTGGATTATAGAAAGCATGCGGCGGGCCATATTTATTCGACGACCCGCCGATGCGCTAACTTGCATCATGACGCTCGGTAGCATGTGTATTTACTTGACCAAGAGCCGCAACAACTTCACGCAAACGAGCCAAATATGGCACATGGTCTTCCATGGGCTCTCACAAGGAGCTTGGTGCGTGTATCTGCTCTGCAACTAGCTTTGCGTACTTGCTTTGCAATTAGCTATGCGTACTTGCTTTGCAACTAGCAGTGTTGCCCTTGTTTTTGTCAAAAGACTAAGTAACGAGAACGAACCTCCCCCAAATGGCAATAAGGCCGATTTCGGACGAAGAACGCATGGCCTGGGCGGGCGAACTGAGCGACTCGCAATACGCCATCCCGGGCGCGACCGTCACACTGCAGAAGTGCAACTATGTCTACGACGTCACCGTGGGCAACATTCGGGTAGTCTACGCACTTCAGCGAACAATGAGAGGACGCATTCCTTCCCGCGTTCTAGCAAAGCTCATGCGCGCCGTCACACGTCTCGCCGCGCTTGCTGTGCAACTCAACATCGCGCCGCTCTTCTACGTGATTGTGCCATGCCCCGACAAACGCCACTGGCCGCCGCTCGGCCAATCCGTGAGCAGCACCAACATCAACGGCGCATTCACCTACAAAACGGGCAACGCCGTGTTCATCTTTAGAGAAGAGGAGTATCCTAAAGTCATGTTGCACGAGGCCATCCATCATACGACGCTCGACCCATCGCCTCAAGCGCTCGACGGCATAGAGGCCTTCTTCCGGAGAACGTACAACATCGCGCCGGCCATGCGTTTTCTACCAGGGGAAGGCGTCGTAGAGGCCTTTGCGACGTATTACCAGTGCAAGTTTGTTGCGGCCGATACGCAAGTGCCGTTCGAGGCCATGTGGGCCCGTGAGCTCGAGCACATGAAGCAACAGGCGCAAGCCGTCCTTCACCGTTGTAAAGATGAAAGAGCGCCGTGGTTTGAGACCACGAACGCCTTTGCTTACATCGTCGTAAAATGGTTGTGCTGCATGAACATGACAGAGCTGATAGGCATGGGGCACCTACAAGTGGGCACACCGATGCTGCCGTTCTTTGAACGGGCCATACTGAGCGCCCCGCGGACCTCCGCCGTCCCAACGACTCCTTCCTCAATGCGCCTCACCGTCTTTGGTGACCTCTAATAATTAATCTTATTTCTTCGCATCGTGTAATGGCAGATATGCAAACAAAAACACAGAACACGGGGTCACAAGACCTGTTTTGGGCCATATTTGGCATCATGTGCGTCTGCATTGTCGCGCTCGGACAATCCACATACGCCGCGGTTGGCCTAGCGCTCATCATTGGGGCGGCCGCCGTCGCGCTATGGCACACGCGCCGCGAGCACCAACGCCAGAGCCTCCATGAAGAGTTCGCACCGGGCGACACGGTGTACATGTGCGCCGATGGCGGCAACACGTGCATGGCAGAGAACGAGCCAAAGATTGGCGAGGGCGGCATAGACGCCCTCACACTCGCGCAACTGCCTCTGAAGAAGTGCGACCTCTATCTCACGGACAACATCGGCGAGTGCGATACGGGCATGTACGAGATGCACGTCCTAGAGCTCAAAGAGCGCCGCAAGAACCTCGAACGCTCGCCCGTCGCCAATCGCATGGAACTCGAGCGCCTCAACAAAGTCCTCACCGATGCCGAGCGCCTGCCGCGTCGCCAATGCAAGCTGTCGATGGCCAATTGGGTGCGTCCCTACCACTCATCGTTTCCGCTGCTCAAGTCCATGCCCAACGACTACAAGTCGCGCGGCAACCCGCGGCACTGGGCCTACTGCTACGCTCCCATGGACCGCGACAACTCGCTCCGATTCCTTAAGAAGGGACTCGAACGCAACACGAACACCAATGGCAACACCGTGATGCGCTCGGGTATGAAGCACAATCTAAGCAATGGCGTGTCAAATGAACGCGTCGAGTTCACGGAACTCACCCCGGAGAAGATGCGCCGCACCTATTGCAACTTTTTCTACCCCATGCGCGACGAGCGGCTCGTGTCGCACTATCAAACATTCCGGAACGCCGCACAAAGCGTGTTTTTCACTGTTGATATGACGCCGGCCGGCATCATCCGCAACATCCTCTTGTACAAGTGGAACGACGGCTACCTCAACCTGATTTCACCCTCTTCAACCCAAATGATATCTACGACACAAGACGACCTGTCGAGCATCAGCCGGTTCAGCACAAACATGGCGGAGACCCCGGACCGGTTCAACATCGAGATGGCATACTACTGCAGCGATAAGCCGCTGCGTAAAACAACAACGACCTACCGGCAATCTATACGCAAGCTGTACACAGAAGTGGTGAGCGGCTCTGCCCTCTACTATCAACTCAACGACCAGGCAAACGTCTATACGTTCAATATCAACATCTGCGACCGCGTGGACCGCGTGACCCCCATGCAAGGCAACTTGATGCAGATGCTGGGCAACGGGCCGGTGAGGGCGACCATGCTTCACGCGAGCGCGGGGAAAACCCAGGCGGAACTGGCGGCCGAGAAGAACGCCAAGCGCGCCGAGGTGTGCGACGCCGCCGTGCAGATGAACGACATTTACGACAAGCTGCAAAACATCTACGCCGACCAGCGCCGCTATGGCGAAGAATACCGGCTCTTTGCTCAGCCTGACACTGGTGTGCAGGTCAACATGTCCCCCGAGACGTTGCGCCTATTGCCCATCTTCAAAGGCTTACGCAACGACCAGTTCATAAACGAAGAGAAACAATCCAAGTTGCGGGTGCAAAAGGCAAACGCCGTTGCAGAGATTCAGAAACTCAACCGGTTGCTCATGGACATCGAAAACAAGATAAATACCGTCATTGACACGATGACGTCGAGCATTCGCGGGAAGCTCATCGCGATTCCCGTGAAGCCGTACGAGTACATAAGCAACGATGGTAGGACATATTTTCAGATCTAGCAGAGCATTTCCATATCTAGCGGCGTGCAAATATTTAATTTTGTTTTCATATTCATAAGATAGTGATAAGAGCAAGAAGAGCGAGTCAATGGGGGGCGCACACGCATGTAACGCATGGTGGTTGCCCGAATACGAACAGCGTTGGGGAGCCTGGTCCTCGAAAAACCAGGTTTTACGAAGATACCGCACCCGCAGTGGGTGGACAGGGCTATTTTGGGGTGCGAGATGGTCACAATGTGTAATGGCTAACGATACAATTGATGCATCGTACTGGCGAGACCAAGATAACAAGATTGATTACTACTTTGACAAGTATTTACCTGATGGGCGTATGCAGTATTGCGAGCTGCGCAATAGGGACAAAGGTTGGAACTGGCGCGGATGGAACATCAACGGTTGGAGGCAGTATTACAATTACTGCATAATGCACAAGTTGTATACGCCAAAGGTGCGACAAAATGCACGTGTGTATGCTCCTCCTCAAATATGGGGCGGACCTTCGTCGATGGAAATTAACTCTAAGAGCATGGATTCGAATGCCTTGGGCAATTATGCGGGGAATACACACGAGCTCTACGTCCCAGAGGGATGGACAGCGCGCGGATACGGCGGCATGCAGTTCAATGGCATCTCGGAAGACTACGGCCAAGGCGTTACAGACTTGAGCGGCGACCCGTCTTTCCTGCGAAGCCTGCAGATAACGACGTCACGACCGGCTATTGTGAGTCGTAGCGACAATTACTTGGGCCAACAATGGATTGCCATTCTCGATGACGACAGTTATTCCATGGGCGACTTGAACGACGGTATCTTTCTGCACACTCGAAACCACAAGCAGTTTCCTAGTTTATACAAGACCGGTATCGAAAAAGTATGGGTGCCGGTTGGCTACCAAGTCACGCTGTACGGCAAAGAGTTTGGTGGTGACACCCAAGTCATATTCGGCCATAACACGAGCGGTTGGATAACGCCCAATTTCGTGGTGCGCAGCATCCGTGTTCGCATCGTGCTGCCAATCATGTTCAGCAAGTCATACTTCTCTGGCTTTGTTAGCACCCTACAAGCGGGTGACAATCCGCAGACGGCATCGCGGCCGGTCAAGTCGGCCATCATACCGTCGCCCGCCTATAATGTGATAGGAAAGGGCTTCGGCACCGGCGACACAACCCTTCCGCCCAAGGCGGCCAATTTAGCCACGACGTATGCCATTTTGGAGCTCCGCGTGAATTACAACAAGCGCGCCAACCATAACATGATTGACAACATGCCCGTCCGTACGAAGGTCTTTACATCCAAGCGCGACTACGCCGAAGATTGCGAAAAAGAGTGCAGCGCGAGCCACGATTGCAACGCCTACTATGCAACACGCATCATGCGCGAGTGCCCGAACCCGAATGCCAACAACGGCGAGGACCCTGAAAAGAATGGTTGCCGTTCCAAATGCGGCTTCTATGAGAACCAAGGCGAGGACATCAAGAGAAAGGGTGATTACCGGAATATCGAGCCCTATTTATTTGAAGGCAATGTCAATGTGAAACGCATTTGGGACGTTTAGGAAAAGGGTGTTGTTCGCGATATTATGAATTATTTTTAGAGTGAATGAACAACATGAACAAGACAGGCGGGCCCGGATGATTCCAATCAACGGGATGGATTAGTGTGCATTTAAGCCATTATTAGACCCTACCAATAAGTAAAGATGCCCATCGAGGACGTCGACTACCTCAAAGCACAGAGCATCAAGCAAAACTATGTCTTTCTGGTCGACAGCAAAGACCGCGACCGCGCCGTCTATCCCAATCCGAACGAGTACCTGGTCAGATTCGACACACCCTATCTGAATGTGTGCGGCCTCGAGGTCCTCGAAGCGACAATACCGCGGACCATGTACAACGTGGACGTCGCGAACAACTCGATACGGTTTTGCATCTACGCCGAAGACTTCACAGGCGACCTCGTTTATGAGACGCGCGAAGTCGCCATCGGGGACTACAGCCTACAGACGTTGCTGCCCGCACTCAATGCAGCCATGCAAATGCCGGTCATGGGAATGCCGGGCTCGCTTAGCGCCAGCATCACTGCCGCGCCTCTATCATCGCCGCCTGACGTCCGCAACACGGTCGTGTTCACATGCCCCTATCCATTTGTGCTGGACATGCATGGGTCAACCATCGCCGAGACGCTCGGCTTTGACTTGTTCACGTCGCCACATGAAGCCGCCCGTCCGATTGAAGAGCGGCGCTATCGGGCCACCGCGGCTCTGTCGCCGTTCCCCCAAAATCCTCGCATGTATGGCAGCGTCGACCGTCCATGGCCGGCGATAGGTCCGGCGTCCTACGTGTTTGAGGGGCCGCGGGGCGTCCTACGCTCGGAGCCGCTCACGCCGAATGGGTGGGTCGCTCAACGGTGGAGCGCGCCCTTCGACGGCTTCGTGGTCGGCCTAGATGTGGCACTTACGACCAATTCGCGGGAGCTCATGGACGAGGGCGTCGTATGGGCGTTGCATGGGGCGTTGCAAGACAGCGCGGGCGCCACAAACACGGTCGGGCCCGGTCTTGCGCTCTCTCGCGGCAGCGGGACACTCGCCATTTCGCAAGTGGACGGAGGCTACAGCGACGCGACCATGCCTTTGGACACGCCCATTCGAGTGAAGGGCGGCCGCGACTACTGGATTGTATTGCACAACGACGCAGGCGACACGCGGCCGGCGCGCGTCTACTACAACGACGTCATTGCCCAAGAGACGACGCTCGTGCGGAGCGCAAACGGCGCGGCCGGCCCATGGACGCCCGTCGCGGATACAGGCACCGGAATCTACTATCACATGTCGGCCCGCGTCCGCATAGCAGAGGCCTATCACCGTGTGGAGGCGCCGGGCGTCGTATCCATGGTGGGCGAGCGCTACGTCACCCTTCGCTGTCCAGAGATAGAAGACAACATGTTGCGTTCGCTGTCACACGGCCGCATGGGTCTCGCCAAGATGCGGCTCGGTATCATGGGCTTCAGCGAAAACCGCGTGGATTTCAACAAGATAGCCGTGCGGGAGTTCCACCCGATTGGCAAGCTGTCGCGCATGCTCTTGCGTTTCGAGCGCGGTGACGGCCAGCTCTATGATTTTAAAGGAGTGAATCACTCGATTGTGTTCGCATTGCATTACTACGAGCCGGTGCAAAAAGTAAAGTTTGAGAGGAGTCGCTTGAACCCGCACTACGACGGCAACTTTCACGCTTACTTGTATCGCCAAGACGAACAAGAGGAGGAAAGCGACGACCAGAGCGTGGACTACAATGAAGACGGCGATACATTCAATCAATGGAAGGCCGTCCAACAGCGCAACCTACCGGAGCAACGCCATATGCAGGATATTGAAGCCCTCAGGGGCTTGCAGTTCTTGGAGCGGGTGGCAAGGGAGGATGCCGACACGGGCGCGGACACGGACGCGGAAGGGGAAGACGAGGACACGGACGCCGACACGGACGCCGACACGGACGCTGACACGGCATCTACTTCTTCTTAGGGGCCGCGCCCGCCTTCTTCTTGGGCTTCTTCTTCATGACTTTGGGCTCTTCCTGCTCTTCTTCCTCTTCTTCTTCCTCCTCCGCCTCAATGGCCTCGAACGTGTCCAACTTATTCAGGAACTTCTCCACGAGGTTTTGGTCAATGACGCCCTTGGCCACCATCTCGTCAATCTCTTTTGCAGAGTACTTGTCCGCCTTCAAGTCCTCAAACAGAGCAAGCTCGTCCTTGTTCAGCTTTGCATCGGCATCTTCGCCGGCATTCTCAAAGCCTTCGGGCTTCGTTGCTAGGCAAGAGCAACCGCGGTAAAGGAAAAACACCGTCAGACCGATGAGAGCAAAGGCAACAACTATGAGAAGGATATCACGAGTGGCCATTATCTTTTGCTATAGTGCTTTATCTTATAGATTGGAAACAAAAAGATAGCCCGTCAATGCTTCGCGCGTTGCAACCGCATGCGGCGCAGGGTCACGACGCCCGGTTGGACGCCGTAGCACTCGATGAGGAACTGCTCGAGCAACTTCTTCTTCTTCCCCGCCAGCGTGTCGAGCATGAGGACCGATAGGACGTTCGCAAAGCACCTGTAGAGCGGCGCGGCGGCCATCGCGTGCTTGTAGCCCGAGAAGTCGTGCGCCATCATCATGCGCGTCAGCGTGTGAATCGACGCCACGCGCA
>Ga0209442_1000351_pt1 | contig 27388 bp, 25 predicted proteins | sample LauGreSBDMM110DD_2_FD_187565 | JGI IMG/M metagenome (GOLD analysis project Ga0209442, IMG submission 187565) | Freshwater lake microbial communities from Lake Michigan, USA - Sp13.BD.MM110.DD (SPAdes) (version 2) | ecosystem: Environmental > Aquatic > Freshwater > Lake | place: Lake Michigan...
TATACCTTGCAAGAAGGTCGCGCCTGTCCCGCTTTGTCTTTGTATGTGAGTTTTGATGCCCACACACTGTCGGTACTGAAAACCCAAACTCGCTTAGAACAAGTGCCCATCGTCGCCAATATGCGCCATGATCAACTCGATAAGGTGGTCACCGAAAGTTGGCTGAGCCAAGACGCTCTTGAGCCCCAGGCCACCCCAGAAGTCGCCATGCCGCATGCTGAATTGGCATTTCTCTTTCGCCTGGCCAAGCATTTGAAAGCAGCCCGCGAAGTTGTGCGTGGCAAGCCCGAAACTTTTAACCGACCTGATTACAACTTCCGCCTGCAAGATGTTCCTGAAAATGGCCCGATTGGCGATGAGAAAATCCTCATCAGTGTTCGCCAACGTGGCTCTGCACTCGACCTGATCGTGGCAGAAGCGATGATTTTGGCTAACAGCACATGGGGCCAATGGTTGGCCAGTTTGGGCGTGCCAGCCATTTACCGAAGCCAAGCCTCCTTGTCGCCTGGCATCAAAGTACGCATGGGCACCAAGTCCTTGCCGCATGCGGGTATCGGCGTGCCCAGCTATGCGTGGAGCACCTCGCCCTTGCGACGCTACACCGATTTGGTCAACCAATGGCAATTGATTGCCTGCGTGCGGCATGGCGCTACCGCCGCACTGGCTGCGCCGTTCAAGCCTAAAGATGCCGAGCTGTTTGGCATCATCACCGGATTTGAATCCGCCTACAGTGCTTACAACACCCAGCAAGCCAGCATGGAGCGGTTTTGGACTTTGCAATACTTGCAGCAACATAAGCTCACCGAGCTTGAGGCCACCGTCATCAAATCTTTTCCAGGTGAAGCCCCGTTGGCACGCGCAGACCATTTGCCGCTGGTTTTTTCAGTGATGGGTTCGCCCGCACTTGAAAGAGGCAGTCGGTTGCGGGTTCGACTGGGTGAAATGGATTTGATTTCGCTCGATATCCGTGCACAATACCAAGAGTCTTTGTTAGAAAAACAAGATACTGGCGACTCCGAAGACGAAGAAGACATATCCACCGGTACGCTGACCATTGCGGTCAACTTAGATGATGCAGATGAAACCTCCACAGCGCCTGCCAGCACTTAGGGACAAATACTTTTTATCGCTATGCGAATGCTTGCCGTCAAAATTAACGCCGACAAACTGCTGCCCTTGGCTTTGGGAATTTCATTGACCGTGCATGCTGCCGCGTTGGCAGTTCGGCTCAGCCCTCCAGAGGCTATTGATCGATTGGTGCGCGACGCGGGGTTGGAAGTTATTTTGGTCAATACAAACTCGGACGAAAAAGCGCCAGTCAAACCCAAAGCTATCGCACAAACCCATCTTGCGGGTGGCGGTGAGACAACTAACGACCGATCCACATCGCCACTGCTGAACTCACCCTCGACCCGCTCTGGTCAAGCCGATGATCAAGTTCAACAAAAATTATCAGCTAAAGAGCGTGAGCAAGCCGAGCTTTTGACACGCACCAAACAAACCCTTGCCAAGCTCAACACCTCACACAACGACAACAAAGACCCGGCGATCGAGCGTCAACGCCAACAACTCATTAATTTACTTGCACAAATTGAAAAACGAATACAAGAAGAAAATGCTCGCCCGCGAAAACGCTATGTCAGTCCCAGCACGCAGGAGGCTTCTTACGCCAAGTATTACGACCTGATGCGACGCAAAATTGAAGAACGCGGAACGCGGGAGTTTCCTCAACACCAAGGTGATAAGTTGTACGGCAGCTTGATTATGGTCATCACGATTGATGCGCGTGGGCAAATTCTTTCGGCTGATGTTTCTCAAAGTTCTGGCAATCCATTGCTTGACTTTCAAGCCAAGCAAATTGCTAAAAATGCTGGTCCTTATGGCGTCTTTAGCGACAAGATGCGGCGCGAGATGGACCAACTTGCTTTGGTCACGCGCTTTAGTTTTGACCACAACAATATGTTGAAAACCACACTGCAAGCAGAATGACTTTGCACCTGCGTCGACATCCTTTTTGGCAGGCTGGACTTCGCTGGCTGATTTTGCTGATCTTGTGTGCTTTGGGTTTGCAAGTTTTTTTTCTAAGTCGCATTTTTTTGATGCGCTATATAGACCCCGCTTCCACAGCTTTTCAAAGGTCTGAGGTTTGGCGCATCAGCCACAAAAAACATGATTTACGTTGGTCTCAGCGCTGGGTTTCCTCTGATAAATTTCCTACACAAATCCAACGCGCTGTGATTGCATCCGAAGACGATACTTTTGCTACGCACACGGGGGTGCAGTGGGCAGCGCTGGAGCGTGCTTGGAGCAAGAACTCACGCGCGCAGGCCAGAGCGCAAGCCAGAAATCAAACACCCAAAGTGGTGGGTGGTTCAACCATCACCCAGCAGCTGGCTAAAAACCTTTTTCTCAGCGGTGAAAGAACTTTATTTCGCAAAACCCAAGAGCTGATTTTGACCTTGGCTTTAGAGCAATTTTTAAGCAAACAACGTATTTTGGACATTTACCTCAACAGTGTCGAATGGGGTGAAGGTGTGTTTGGCGTCGAGGCGGCTTCAAACCATTACTTTAAGCAACCTGCTGCGCAATTGAACGCTTGGCAAGCGGCCAGACTCGCCGTCATGTTGCCGCGCCCTAAATACTATGAAAAATTATCGCGTTCGCCTTATTTGAATGAACGTGCAAGCGTCATTTTGAGTCGCATGTCCATGGTCACTTTGCCATGAGTCAAACCGTTCGTATTTTGGGTATTGACCCAGGTTTGCAATGCGTCGGCTTTGGTGTGGTCGACATGACGGGTCATCAATTGCTCTATGTCGCCAGCGGAACCATCACCACCACCCATTTGCCGCGTGAAGATTTACCCGCTCGCTTAAGCGTGATTTTCAAAGGTATTGTTGAAGTGGTGAAGCGCTATGAGCCGCAAGAAGCGGTGGTTGAAATTGTCTTTGTGAATATGAACCCACAAGCCAGTTTGTTGCTAGGACAAGCCCGAGGGGCTTGCCTCACCTCCTTGGTTCATCAAGATTTACCTGTGGCTGAGTACACAGCTTTGCAAATGAAAAAGGCGATTGCGGGTCATGGCAAAGCCGCCAAAGCGCAAGTGCAGGAAATGGTTAAGCGCTTGCTCAATCTTCCTGGCTTGCCAGGGCCAGATGCAGCGGACGCTTTGGGCCTAGCGATCACGCATGCGCATGCGCGTAACAGTGCGCATATGCGCGCACTTGGGGATCAAGCTACCAAGCCGGCGCCAACTGGGCAAGTCCGCGCGGGGCGCGACGCTCATCGTCGAAGCTGACGATTTCATAGGCTTGGGGTTGGCTGAGCAACTCGCGCAGCAGTCGGTTGTTCAATGCATGGCCAGATCTGAAGGCACTGTAGGCGGCTAACAATGGACGCCCCAGTAAATACAAGTCCCCCATGGCGTCCAATATTTTGTGTTTGGCAAACTCATCGTCATAGCGCAAACCATCGCTGTTGAGGACTTTGTAATCATCCATCACGATGGCATTGTCTAATCCACCTCCCAGAGCCAAGCCATTAGCGCGCATATGTTCTATGTCTTTGGAAAAACCAAAGGTACGCGCTCTGGCAATGTCTTTGACATAACTGCCGGTTTCGGTATCAAACTCAACACGCTGGCCAGTTGCGTCCACTGCTGGGTGCTGAAAATCGATTTCAAAACTCAACTTATAGCCATGGTGGGGGGAAAGCTTGGCCCACTTGCGGTGCTCTGCTTGACCTTCAGTGACAGATACTTCACTTAAGAGTCGGATAAAGCGCTTGGGTGAATTTTGTAAAGCAATGCCCGCACTTTGCAAAAGAAACACAAAGGAAGCTGACGAGCCATCGAGTATGGGCACTTCCTCGGCTGTGATGTCGACAAACAAATTGTCGATACCCAGTCCCGAGCAAGCCGACATCAAATGCTCTACCGTGTGTACTTTGACGCCATGCGCTGAAATGGTTGATGCCAGCCGCGTGTCTGTCACCGCAGTGGCCGTCACCGGGATATCAACAGGATGGGTTAAATCGATGCGCCTGAACACCACGCCTGTATCGGGTGGCGCTGGGCGCAGACACAATTCAACACGCTGGCCGCTGTGCAGACCAACACCCACCGCACGGGTGAGGGTTTTAAGGGTTCTTTGCTTTAACACGCAGGGGATTTTAATCTGCTTGTTTGCGTAAGAACGCTGGTATTTCGTAGTTGTCCATTCCGCCCGAAGACATGGCGTCGACTTTGGCCGCGGCTTGGGTACGGTCACGCGTGCGCCAAACTCTGGGCACATTGACATCGCCATAGTCTGTGGGTGTTGCCATGCTGGGCGTAGTGCTCACCATGGCGCCGTTACCGGACACACCACTGCTTGGCATGATGGCTTGAGGGGCATAGCCCACATTGTCTGTACCGGTTCTTTGTATGACCGTCAGCGGTGGGGCGACACGCTTGCCTGCCTGGGCTAAACCCGTGGCAACAACTGTGACACGAATTTGGTCACCCAAGGACTCATCGTAAGCCGTTCCATAAATCACATGCGCCTCAGCAGAGGCAAAGGCCCGAATGGTGTTCATGGCTTCACGTGATTCAGCTAATTTCAGTCCACCTTTGGCCGCTGTGATGAGGACCAGCACGCCTTTGGCGCCCGTCATATCGACACCTTCAAGCAAGGGACAGGCAACGGCTTGTTCTGCTGCGATGCGCGCACGGTCTGGTCCGTTGGCCGTGGCAGTTCCCATCATGGCCTTGCCTTGTTCGCTCATGACGGTACGTACGTCCTCAAAGTCGACGTTGACCAAGGCCTCTACATTGATGATCTCGGCAATGCCACCCACAGAGTTACGCAGCACATCATTGGCATAAGCAAAAGCTTGGTCTTGTGTGACATCGTCGCCAAGTACATCCAGCAGTTTTTCATTCAACACCACAATCAATGAATCCACGTTGGCTTCCAACTCTGCCAAACCCGCTTCTGCATTGGTCATTCGGCGTCCGCCCTCCCAATCAAATGGCTTGGTGACCACACCGACCGTGAGAATTCCCATCTCACGTGCAACACGTGCCACCACTGGGGCAGCACCGGTACCCGTACCGCCGCCCATGCCCGCAGTGATGAAGACCATATTGGCGCCTTCGAGCACCTCTCGAATGGTTTCAGTCGCAGCTTCAGCAGCCGACTGTCCACGCTCGGGCTTGCTGCCTGCGCCCAAACCGTTGTCACCGAGTTGAATCACACGGTGTGCTGAACTGGCACGCAGGGCTTGGGCATCGGTGTTGGCGCAAATGAATTCAACACCTCTCACACCGCTCTTGATCATGTGCTCTACCGCATTGCCGCCGCCACCCCCTACGCCAATAACGCGGATTTGGGTGTCAGAGCTAAATTCGTTTTTTTCAATCATTTCGATGTTCATATATTTCTCCGATGTCTGTGATTTTGTTTAACCGTTAAGTTGTTGTGTGTGGCTACAGTCCTAACTGGTGGGCGGCGCGCCTCCTGCACAAGGTCGCCATCGGCGATGGTTGCGGTATCCATTGGGGACTCTTTTAAATCCGTAAGCGCTGTGTATTTTCATCATCAAAAATTCCCCACAAACCAATCTTTTACACGCCCAACCGCTGTTTTCATTGAGCCATTTTTTTGCGCGACTCTGAAACCTCTCAAGCGAGCCAAGCGCGCTTCTTCCAATAAACCCATGACAGTGGCTGCGCGTGGGTGGGAGACCATGTCGGAGAGCGCACTGCTGTAGCGGGGAACACCTCGACGGACCGCTTTTAAAAATATGTCTTCACCGAGTTCGATCATCCCCGGCATCATGGCACTGCCCCCCGTCAACACGATGCCTGAGGAGATGACTTCCTCGTAACCAGAATCACGCAAGACCTGCTGGACCAAGGAAAAAATTTCTTCGATGCGAGGTTCGATCACGCCTGCCAAGTTTTGACGGCTTAGCATGCGCGGTCCCCTGTCTCCCAAGCCCGGCACTTCAACTTGCACATTCGGGTCGGCAAGCAGTTGCTTGGCAAAACCAGACTCCACCTTGATATCTTCTGCATCTTTGGTGGGCGTGCGCAGTGCCATGGCAATATCGCTGGTGATCAAGTCACCCGCAATCGGAATCACCGCAGTGTGGCGAATCGCCCCATTGGTGAAGATGGCAACATCTGTGGTGCCAGCGCCAATGTCTACCAAGGCAACCCCAAGCTCGCGCTCATCTGCCGTCAGTACAGAGTGACTGGAGGCCAAGGGATTGAGCATGAGTTGCTCCACATCCAATCCGCAACGCCTGACACATTTGATGATGTTCTCTGCTGCGCTTTGTGCACCCGTGACAATATGCACCTTGGCTTCGAGTCGGATACCGCTCATGCCAATCGGCTCTTTCACATCATGCCCGTCAATCACAAATTCTTGTGGCTCAACCAACAGCAAGCGCTGGTCGGTTGAAATATTGATGGCCTTGGCGGTCTCCACCACTCGGGCCACATCAGCGGCGGTGACCTCATGGTCTTTGACCGCCACCATGCCATGTGAATTCATGCCACGTATATGGCTGCCGGTGATGCCCGTGTAAACACGGGTGATCTTGCAGTCAGCCATCAACTCTGCTTCTTTCAAAGCTTGCTGAATACTTTGCACAGTGGCATCTATATTGACAACGACTCCTCGCTTCAAGCCGCTGCTGGGTGCAATACCAAATCCAGCAAGCTTTAGCTCTGCCCCTGGCAATACTTCGGCTACAACCACCATCACTTTGCTGGTGCCTATATCCAAGCCTATGACCAAGTCTTTGTACTCTTTTGCCATGGAAACCTCTGTTTAATTACCTTGTTGGGGGTGATGTCAACGTACTCACCCCGCGCAAGCGCAAGGCGTATCCATTCACATGTCGCAAATCTGCCGCTTCAAGCGCTTGTGTTTGTCGTCCATATCTTTGACTGACTTGTGCCAGTGTCATCGTCATTTGCTGAACGCGAGTCATGACTTCTTCCTTTGCACCCCGTCCCAACTCAATGTGTGCACCCCCCTTGAGAACTGCACGCCAACTGCCTCTGCCGGTCAACTCCAAGCCTTTTATCTCTAACTGAACTTTGCTTAGCTCTGGTTTTAAAATTTCATACATCTGCAATACTTGGGTTGATTCTGTGTCTGGCCCGCTTAAGTGAGGCAAGTTTTCATCATCTAACTCTCCAAAATTTGCACTGAATACTTCTCCTTGCTGGTTAAGCAAGCGTGACTCTGACTCATTGCCCCAATAGGCCACAGGATGGTGCTCCTCTAGAAACACACTCAGTCGATTTGGAAACTCTCGCCTCACCAAGGCTTGTCGAACCCAAGGTACTTTTTCAAAAGCTGTGCGCGCTTGCTCCAAGTCGACCGTAAAAAAACTTCCCTGCAAACTTGGCACCACATTGGCGCGCAAAGTCACGGCATTGGTATGCCGCACATCCCCTTGAACCGAAATAGCGGAAAGCGCAAAGACAGGGTGACGAAGCATCCACCACAGCAATACGCAGACCAACACCAATGACAACATCATCAACAGCAATGCGCTGGTCATATTCATCAAACGTATATCCAAGGCCAAGGGCGTGGGCGTGGACTCGTTTGCATACATGGCGTCGCGTGCTTTCATACCGCATCCACTCCGGCAACGCTGTCCAAAGCGGCTGTAGACAAGATCTTTAGACACAGTTGCGGATATGAAATACCAGCAGCCAAGGCTGACATGGGCACCAATGAGTGGCTTGTCATACCGGGACTGGTATTCATTTCAAGCAAGAAGGGTTGGCGGTCGCTGGCACGAATCATCACGTCCGCTCTGGCCCAACCTCGACAACCCAATGCCTTGTAGGCGGCCACGCTCAAAGCTTGTATGTTTTTTTCTTCTTCTGCTGGCAAGCCGCTGGGGCAGTGGTAGCTGACCGCATCGGTGAAATATTTATTTTGATAGTCATAGGCCCCCTGTGGCGCCACAATTTTGACCACCGGCAAGGCCACGGCATCTTCGCCTTGGCCTAGCACCGGACACGTGACCTCGTCCCCTTCGATAAACATTTCACACAACAGGTCAGCGTCATAAGTTGTTGCCAAGGCAATGGCAGGCAAGAGTTGCGCTTGCTCAGTCACTTTCGATATGCCAATCGAAGAGCCTTCATGTGGCGGCTTGACCATCAATGGCAAGCCTAGCTGTTTGGTGATTGCGTTGATGTTGTCTGCTGTTTGCTGGTGAGGAGCCAGCCATACAGAAGAGGGGGTGGACAAATGCTCGGCTCGCCAAATACGTTTGGTCATGTGTTTGTCAATGGCAATCGCTGAGGCCATGACACCCGAACCGGTATAAGGAATACCCATTAATTCCAAGGCACCTTGCACCGTGCCGTCTTCTCCGTGACGCCCGTGCAAGGCAATAAAGACATGGGTGAATTTTTGCTCTTTTAATTGCGTGATGAGCTGTTGTGCCGGATCAAAACTCAGTGCATTCACACCGACGGATTGCAGTGCTTTCAAAACCCCTTGCCCAGACAACAAAGAGATCTCGCGTTCTGCTGATCTCCCACCCATGAGCACGGCGACTTTACTGGTGCCAACATTGAAAGTGCTCATGCGGCCACCACTTTCAAAGGCGTTTGGTCTGCCCTACGCTGTGCCACTTTGCTTGGCAATGACCCTATAGAGCCGGCTCCCATGCACAACACCACATCGCCATCTCGGGCGTTCTCCACAATCAGATCTTCTAGTTGTTTTAAGTCTTGCGCAAAGACCAGTTGCTGCTGCCCCGCTACTCGCACCGCATGGGCCAGTGCGCGACCATCTGCAGCGGCAATGGCTGCTTCACCTGCAGCATAGACCTCGGTCAACCACAAGACATCCACGCTTTGCAAGACTTTTACAAAATCTTCAAAACAATCGCGTGTTCTGCTGAATCGGTGGGGTTGAAAGGCCAACACCAATCGCCGGCCTGGAAATGCACCGCGTGCGGCTTCAAGCGTAGCCGCCAACTCCACAGGATGGTGTCCATAGTCTTCTACCAAGGTGAATGTTCCGCCTTGTCGGGCAGAAATTTCTCCATGTCGCTGAAAGCGCCGACCCACGCCGCTGAAGTTGGCCAGCGCCGCAACCACCGCCTCGTCTGGCACATTGAGCTCAACCGCAATGGCAATCGCAGCCAAGGCATTGCGCACATTGTGAAGGCCAGGCAAGTTCAAATCTATTTGCATATCCGGCAACGTCACGCCGTTGCTGCGCTTGACCAAGAAGCGCATACGCGCGCCTTCAGCTCGTACATCGACGGCTCTGACTTGGGCTTGTTCTGATAAGCCATAGCTGGTGATAGGACGGGACACTTGCGACAAGATGCTGCCAATCACAGGATCATCTATGCATAAAACCGCCGCCCCGTAGAACGGCATGCGATGCAAAAATTCGATGAAGGCGGATTTCAATTTGTTGAAATCGTGGCCATAGGTTTCCATGTGGTCTGCATCAATATTGGTGACCACCGACATGATGGGGTTCAAATTTAAAAACGACGCATCCGACTCATCAGCCTCGACCACGATGTAGTCGCCAGCGCCCAGCTTGGCATTTGCGCCCGCGCTGATCAGCCTTCCCCCAATCACGAAGGTGGGGTCTAAGCCGCCTTGCGCCAGCACACTGGCGACCAAGCTGGTGGTGGTTGTCTTGCCATGTGTGCCGGCAATTGCAATGCCTTGCTTGAGGCGCATCAACTCTGCCAACATCACAGCCCTTGGAACCACCGGTATCCATTTTTCATGCGCTGCCATCACTTCTGGGTTATCAGCTTGTACGGCGGTTGAAGTCACCACCGCATCTGCACCCATGATATTTTTGGCAGCATGCCCCACTTGGGTTTGAATGCCTAATGCAGACAAGCGCTGCATCACAGGTCCATCATTTAAATCCGAACCCGATACCCGATAACCCAAGTTATGCAATATTTCTGCAATGCCGCTCATGCCTGCACCACCAATACCGACAAAGTGAACATGGCTGATGGCGTGTTTCATGCCAACACCTCCGTGCAGGCCAGAGCCACTTTTTGGGCAGCTTCTGTTTGTCGCAATGCATAGGCCTTATTGGCGACTTGCAGCAAGCTCGCACGGTCTACGGTTTGCAAATGCCGCGCCAACCATTCTGGTGTCAATTCGTTTTGTGGGATTAACCATCCCGCCCCTTGGTCTGACAAAAATTGGGCGTTCTTGGTTTGATGATCATCGACCGCATGGGGAAACGGCACCATCCATGCAGCCACGCCCACAGCTGACAGCTCACTCACGGTGCTTGCACCTGCTCGACAAATCACCACATCAGCCTGTGCCATGGCTTGCGCAGTGTTGTGAATGAATGCAGTGAGCTCTGCCTCGACATGGGCTTTTGCATAGGCAGCTTTCAAATCTGCCAAATGCTTTTCACCGCCTTGGTGCATGACAATCGGGCGGTCTTGTAAAGGAATCAAAGCCAAAGCTTCGGGCACTGCTTGGTTAATCGCTTGTGCACCCAAACTCCCGCCCATGACAAGCACGCGCAAAGGCCCTTGGCGTTGTGCAAATCTTTTCAAGGGTGGCTCTTGCATCAAAAATTCTTCACGAAGCGGGTTTCCCACCCAAACCGCGTGGGGCAAGGCCTGGGGAAAACTGCTAAAGACCCGCTTGGCAACTTTGGCCAGCCAAGTGTTTGCCATGCCGGCCACCGCATTTTGTTCATGCAAGATCAGAGGCTTGCTGCAAACAACGCCCATCAAGCCGCCTGGGAAAGTGATGTAGCCGCCCAAGCCCACCAACACATCGGGTCGCAATCGTCTTATCAACATCAGACTTTGGCTTAATGCTTTGAATAGTCTCCAAGGCAATACCAGTGCAGCGCCCAAGCCTTTGCCACGCACACCACCAAAATGCACTGACTCAAATGCAAAGCCCTTGGCTGGGACCAGCGCTGACTCCATGCTCGGTGGGGGCGCTCCCATCCAATGCACATTCCATCCTTGACTGCGCAAAACCTCAGCAATGGCCAAGCCTGGAAAGATATGTCCTCCGGTCCCACCGGCCATGATCAAGGCGGTAGGACTGCTCATACACGCCCTCCATGCATCATCAGTCGGTTTTCATAATCCACTCGCAGGACAATCGCCAAGGCAACCAAATTAAGCAAGATGGCTGAGCCGCCATAGCTCATCAGCGGCAAGGTCAGACCTTTGGTAGGCAAAGCACCCAAGTTCACACCCATGTTGATGAACGCTTGAAAACCAATCCATATGCCAACGCCCTGCGCGACCAAGCCAGCAAATACGCGGTCCATCGCAATCGCTTGGCGACCGATAAACATAATGCGTCTGGTCATCCACATAAAGACGCCAATCAAAATCACCACACCTATCAGACCAAATTCTTCGCCTATGACTGCAAGCAGAAAATCGGTATGCGCTTCAGGAAGCCAGTGCAATTTTTCAACACTTCCACCCAAACCCACACCGAATATTTCTCCCCGACCAAAGGCAATCAAGGAGTGGGACAGTTGATAGCCTTTTCCGAGTGCGTATTTCGCACTCCAAGGATCGAGGTAGGCAAAAATTCGCTCTCGCCGCCATTCCGATAACCCAATGATCAAACCGAATGCAATCAGCAGCACAAAGGCCATCAACACAAACATTCTGGCGTTGACACCGCCTAAAAACAGTATCCCCATGGCGATCACCGCAATCACCAAAAACGCCCCCATATCAGGTTCGGCCAGTAGCAATGAACCCACAATGCCAATGGCCACTCCCATGGGCGTCACAGCTGTAAAAAATTTTTCTTTCACATCCATTTTGCGCACCATGTAACTGGCTGCATACAAGAGTGTTCCGAGTTTGGCCAATTCGGAGGGCTGGAAATTTAACAGGCCTAGGTTTATCCAACGTCTAGCGCCATTGACGCTTTTCCCCATGAAAGGCAGCAGTACCACGATCAATAAAACAATCGAGACAATAAACACCCATGGCGCTGCTTTTTCCCATGTATTCATGGGAATTTGAAATACCAACAAGGCTGCAGTAAACCCTATGACCAGGGCTACAGAGTGACGCACCAAATACTGAACTTGTGAGAACCCTGTTGACTGCGGCCCATCGTTGAGTGCGATCGATGCGGAATACACCATCACCAACCCCCAAAGCAATAAACTCCCAATCGCCCAAGCCAAGGCTTGATCAAATGCTTTGATTCCTGCGGGAACAGCGCGGGTTCGACCATACTCACGCCCATGCACCCGCACGGGCAATGCGTCGGGTCCTTCACTGGGGGCGCTTGGCCACCAACTTCTCATGCGTTCACCCCAACTGGACAACACGGCTTGGCTCATGCGTGCCCCTCCTCAAATACCAAGGCGTTGACACACTCACCAAACACGTATCCGCGCTCTTCATAGTTTTTGAACATATCCAAACTTGAACATGCGGGTGAAAGCAATACCGTGTCAGCCGTTTGTGCTTGTTCTTGTGCTTTGCTAACCGCACTGGCCATGTCGCTTGCATGAAGCACGGGGAACGCAACACCAGATAAAACTTTTTCAATCAGGGGGGCATCTTTACCTATCAAAACAACCGCTCGCGCAAATTGTTTCAGTGGTTTGAGCAGCGGGGTGAAATCTTGTGCTTTGCCCTCACCGCCCAAAATCACGACCAGGTTTTTATCTGTTCCCAGACTGCCAAGGGCAGCAAGCGTTGCCGCCACATTGGTTCCCTTGCTGTCATTCACATACTCAATGTCATTGACAACACCCACCGACTGCATGCGGTGCGGCTCACCTCGGTATTCGCGCAATGCATGCAACATGGCGGCCATTCCTGCGCCACAGGTGCTTGCTAAGGCGAGTGCTGCCAATGCATTGACAGCGTTATGCTGTCCCCGCAAGCGCAATGCATCGGCAGGCATCAAGCGTTGAATGTGCAATGCCTCTGCTACCTGCCGCTTACCCTCGGTTTCAGGCACGTTCAGACGAACCAGCCATGTCATGCCGTTGGTTTTTTCAAGACCATAGTCACCGGCTTGTTCGGGCAAATCATTCCCAAAACTGATGACCTGTCTTTGTAACGATTTTTTCTTGATTGAATTTTTGGGCAATAAGGCCAGCACCGCCTCATCATGGCGCGGCATCACAGCAATGGCTTGCTGTCCATACACGCGAGATTTGGCCAGGCCATAACTGGCCATATCTGCATGCCAGTCCAAATGGTCTTGTGTCAGGTTGAGAACACATGCAGCCGTTGGCTCAAAGCTGTCTTGGGCGTCAAGCTGAAAACTTGACAGTTCTAAGACCCATGCTTGAGGTAACTCTGGTAAACATTGACTTAAGGTATCCAATAAAGTCGGGCCAATATTTCCCGCCATGGCCACACTCAATCCAGCACGCTGCAGCAAAAGTGTGGTCAATGCAGTGACGGTGGTTTTGCCATTGGTCCCAGTGATGGCAATCACTCGCGGATGGTAGGCATGCTCTTTTGCCAAGTGTGCCAAGGCATGTGCAAACAAACTTAATTCCGTACCTAGCCAGATACCTTTTTGCTTGGCGCCATGCCACACCGATTGAACTTGCGTGGGGGTCAGTCCTGGGCTTTTGAATACGCCTTGTATGGTTTGATCTTCCAATAGCGCGGCATGGAAGTCCCCATGAATAAAAGTAGCCGACAGACCTTCTGCTCGCAAGCTGTCAAGACCTGGCGGGTGTTCGCGGGTATCGACCACGGTGACTTTGGCACCCTGCGACTCACACCAACGCACCATGGCCAGTCCTGAGTCGCCAAGACCCAGTACCAAAATGTGCAGATCGGGCAGAATTTTCATCATCACCGCAGCTTCAATGTGGACAAACCCACCAAGCACAACAACATGGTGATGATCCAAAACCGCACCACCACCTGTGTTTCTTTCCAGCCAGATTTTTCAAAATGATGGTGCAATGGGGCCATCTTCAATATGCGTTTACCCACGCCGTATTTGCGTTTGGTGTATTTGAAATAGCTCACCTGCAACATCACCGACACCGCTTCAGCCACAAAGATTCCACCCATGATGGCCAAAACAATTTCTTGTCTGACGATGACGGCAATGGTTCCCAAAGCAGCACCTAAACCCAGCGCCCCAACATCACCCATAAAGACTTGCGCAGGATGGGTGTTAAACCATAAAAAAGCCAGACCCGCTCCTGCCATCGCCGCACAAAACACCAGTAATTCACCAGAACCCGGTATGTAAGGGAAAAACAAATACCGCGAATAAACAGCTGAACCTGTGACGTAGGCAAACACCCCCAAAGCTGAACCCACCATCACCACAGGCATGATGGCGAGTCCATCCAAACCATCGGTCAAATTGACCGCATTGCTTGAACCGACGATCACAAGATATGTCAATCCCACAAATCCCAAGATGCCCAAGGGATAGCTGATCTCTTTGAAAAAGGGTAAAAACAAGCCAGCTTTGGGCGGCAAGCTCACATCAAAGCCAGAGCGCACCCAGCTGTAAAAAAGCTCTACGACACGCAGGTTGCTGACCTCGGAAATACTGAAGACCAAGTACAAAGCAGCGAGCAAGCCAATCAAAGATTGCCATAGGTATTTTTCGCCTGAAGGCATTCCCTCAGGGTCTTTCTTCACGACTTTTCGCCAGTCATCGACCCAACCTATTGCGCCGAAACCAAGGGTTACCAACAGCACAATCCATACAAACCGGTTGGACAGATCTACCCATAGCAAGGTGGACAAGGAAATTGCCAACAGAATTAATATGCCGCCCATGGTGGGGGTACCGGACTTGACCAAATGTGACTCAACGCCATAGCCTCTGATGGGCTGGCCTATTTTGAGCTCTGCTAATTTTCGAATCACAAAAGGGCCCGCTATCAAACCCATCAGCAGTGCGGTCATTGCCGCCATGACTGCTCTGAATGTCAGGTATTGAAATACCCGTAAAAATCCATAGTCGGGTGACATGGCCTGTAGCCACTGGGCCAAGCTCAAGAACATGATGTCTCCGCGGCAGAAGATGCTTGTGTATTGACCCAAGACTGGACTGCTTGAACCACGCGTTCCATGCGCATGAAACGCGAACCTTTAACGAGCACGGTTGCGACAACCGGCAGATGGGCTTGTACTTGTGCATAGACTTCATCGATGGTTTGACAATGTCTTGCATTGGAGAAGACTTTGGCTGCATGTCGACTCAGCTCACCTAAAGTGATGAGATGCTCGATACCGCTGGCTTGTGCGTAGCGTCCAACTTCAGCATGAAATTCTGGTCCTTGGGTTCCCACCTCCCCCATGTCCCCCAGCACCAATACGCGGGGTTCAGGCGACTGTGCCAAGAGATCAATGGCAGCGCGAACCGAGTCCGGGTTGGCGTTGTAACTGTCGTCAATCAACACCAGCTGTCGGTTGTGCAAAGTCAATACCCATGAGCGCGATCTTCCTGCGACAGGTTCAAAAGCAGCCAGTCCTTTTTCAATCAGATTCAAAGGCACTTTGGCGGCTAGCGCACAGCTGATGGCAGCCAGTGCGTTGTGAACATTGTGCTCACCCGCTATCGATAAATTTGTTGTCAATGGGCCAAGCGGCGTATGCACACTTAGCTGCCAATGCGGGTGAGCCCAAGTGCTGCTCAAGAGATGGACATCCGACTTTGCGTTGCGACCAAAACTGATCACCTCTTTTCCAGCAGCCAAGTCTCGCCACACCGTGGTGTAAAAATCATCGGCTGGAAATACGGCAACACCTTGTGCGGGCAAAGCAGAAAGAACCGCGCCGTTTTCAGTCGCCACGGCTTGTACGCTGTGCATAAATTCAAGATGCTCACGCTGCGCGTTATTCACCAATGCCACGTTGGGCATGCTCAAGGATGCAAGTTCGGCAATCTCACCCGCATGGTTCATGCCCAGTTCAACCACGGCGCTGCGATGGTGATGCTGCAGTCTCAAAAGTGTCAATGGAACACCAATGTCATTATTGAAATTGCCTTGGGTTGCCAGCGCATCCTTGCCGTGCCAAGCGTTCAAAATACTGGCAATCATTTGGGTGACAGTGGTTTTGCCGTTGCTTCCAGTGACCGCAATCAACGGCAAGGAAAACTGCGCGCGCCATGCTTGGGCAATTCGCCCCAGGGCCCAGCGTGTATCTTTGACCTCTAAACCCATCAGTCCCGCTTCTGCCAAACCACGTGTGGCGATTGCTGCAGAAATGCCTAGACCTTTTAATTGAGCTAAAAAATCGTGTCCATCGAATCGCTCACCTTTAAGGGCCACAAATAAATCGCCTTGACTCAGCGTGCGCGTGTCGGTGTGCAATCTTAAAAACACAGTTTTGGCGTCTCCGATCAAGCGACTTTGTGGCAACCACGCATGCAATTGCCCCAGCGTGATATTGAGCTCTTGACTCATACCCCACCTCGCAATTTCAAAGCAGCCATGACATGCGCCGCGTCAGAGAAACTCAAGCGTGAGGCACCTATTTCCTGATAGGTTTCATGTCCTTTGCCCGCAATCAAGATCACATCTTGCGGCTTGGCTTGTGCAATCGTTTGCGCAATGGCCTGCGCGCGGTCAATACACACTGCCAGTTTTGCGGTGTTGCACAGACCCGCCACCATGCTTTGAATAATCTGCTCAGGATCTTCGTTGCGTGGGTTGTCACTGGTGAACACCATGTGGTCAGCGAATGCTTCTGCCACTTTGGCCATAGGTGCGCGTTTGCTTGTATCGCGGTTTCCCCCACATCCAAAGACACAGTGCAACTCGCCTTTGCGTGCGCTGGTCATGGGGCGCAAGGCTTTCAGCGCTTGCAACAATGCATCGGGGGTGTGGGCATAGTCGACCACCACACAGGGTGCGTCAACACCGCCCATGCTTTGCATACGCCCTGGCACGGCAGGTAAACCTCGACAAGCCTGCACTGCATCTGCGAGGGTCACCCCAAGCGCCCGCATAGCGGCTATGACGCCAAGCACATTGATGACATTGAAATCAGCAACCCAGTCTGTTTGCAGCGAATGAATTTCTTCGCCCTCTTGCACTTGGAAATGCAATCCATGACCGCTGTTGTGTACATCCTTGGCGCGCAGTCTTGCCGGTTGATGCATTGAAACTGTCCAAATGTCTGGTGCTTGTTTGTTGTCTTGCGTGAGGAGCTGCTGCACCAAAGCTTTGCCTTGTGGGTCATCGATATTGATGACTGCAGCTGGCAACTTGGGCCAAGCAAATAATTTTGCTTTGGCCCTCCAGTAGCCATCCATATGGGCGTGGTAGTCCAAGTGATCTTGTGTGAAATTGGTAAAGATAGCCACGCTGATTTGCGTGCCTTCCAATCGATATTCACTCAAGCCTATGGAAGACGCCTCGATGGCACAAGCCTTCACGCCGTCGTCAACCCATAGACGTAACTGCGAATGCAAACGCACAGGATCCGGCGTTGTCATGCCCGTTGGGTGCATCTGCTCGCCTTGGCCCATCCCCAATGTGCCGACAACCGTACAGCGCTTGCCTACGCTTGTGAGCGCATGTGACAGCCACCATGCGGTAGATGTTTTTCCATTGGTTCCCGTGACTGCCAATATTTGCAGTTGCTGGCTGGGAGATTCGTAATACGCATCGGCAATCGGTCCACAGGCCTGCTTCAAATCGGTATAGGCGCCGATTTTTGGCTCATCCTGTGCCCATGTGAATGCATGTGCACCCGCGGCTTCCACCAAACAAGCCGTTGCACCTTGGGCTAATGCTTGCGCCACATAGTCGCGTGCGTCATGGGCCAAGCCCGGCCAAGCCAAAAACCCATCACCTTGCTGAACTTTTCGGCTGTCAATACGAAGCTCACCCGTGACCGCTTCGCGCAACCACTGGGCAGCTTGTGTCGGTGTATGCAGGGCTTGCATCAAAACGACTCCGCTTCAGCTTTGGCAATCACTTGAGCCTTGACTGTCATATCCGGTTGAACGCCCAACATTCGCAATGTTTGTTGAACGGTTGCACTGAACACCGGTGCAGCGACTTCACCGCCAAAATAATGACCGTTGGTAGGCTCATCAATCATCACTGCAACCACTATTCTGGGGTTCTCAATCGGCGCCATGCCCACAAAAAATCCCCTGTATTTTTTGTCCGCATAACCCTTGCCTTCTTGCTTGTGGGCTGTGCCAGTTTTCCCACCCACCGAATAGCCCATGGTTTGTGCTTTGGGTGCTGTGCCGCCGGGGCCGGTGACCAAATTGAGCATGCTGCGAACTGCGATAGCGTTTTGCGCACTGATGGCGCGCACCCCAACGACTTTGTCTTCTCGCTTGATGAGGCTGACAGGAACAACCTCGCCATCACGGGCAAACACGGTATAGGCTTGAGCCAATTGAAACAAGCTGGTGGATAAGCCATAGCCATAACTCATGGTGGCTTGTTCCATAGGTCGCCAAGTTTTGTAAGGCCGCAAGCGCCCAGCCACGGAGCCGGGAAAGGGTACTTGCGGTTTTTTACCAAACCCCAATTGCGTGTACATCTCCCACATGTCTTTAGGCGGCATCTTCATGGCGATTTTGACTGTGCCGATATTGCTCGATTTTTGTATGACCTCTGACACACTCAAGACCCCATGGGGATGGGCATCTTTGATGGTCATGCCGTACATTTTGAGCTTGCCTGGCGCGGTATCTATTTGAGTTTCAGCTTTGACCAAGCCTTTTTCCATCGCCAAGGCGATGACAAATGGCTTCATGGTGGAGCCGGGTTCAAAGGTGTCTGTCAATGCACGGTTACGCATCTGAAGTGCATTGAAATTGCTGCGCTTTTCAGGTGCGTAGCTGGGGTAGTTGGCCAGCGCCAGCACGTCTCCCGATTGCGCATCCAACACCACCACGCTGCCGGCTGCGGCTTTGTTTTCAATGACCGCTTCACGTAAGCGCTGATAAGCAAAATACTGAACTTTGCTGTCTATGCTTAGCTGCAGGTCGCGGCCATCTTCAGGCGGAATCTCGTCCCCAATACCTTCAATCACCTGTTTGTGTCCGTTGTGAATGACTCGGCGTGAGCCACTTTTGCCTGCCAGATGTTTGTTGAATGCCAACTCAACACCTTCTTGACCCACATTTTCAATATTGGTAAATCCAACAACATGGGCTGCGGCCTCACCTTCGGGATACATGCGCTTGTATTCCATGGTGGTGTAGATGCCGCGTATGCCAAGTTCTTTGATTTTTTTGCCTGTGGCCATGTCTGCTTGACGCTTGAGCCATACATGTTTTCGTCGTTGGTCTTTTATTTTTCCTTGAATTTCTGAAGGGGATACTTCCAGCAATTGAGCAAGTTCTTTGAGCTTGGGATGGCTTGCATCAATTTCTTCTGGGCTGGCCCATATGCTGGGCATGGGAACACTTGAAGCCAAGATCAGTCCATTGCGATCGAGCACTCTGCCTCGGTTGGCAGGTATTTCCAAGGTTCTCTCGAACCGCACCTGACCTTGTTTTTTAAAGAAATTGTTATCCAACACCTGCACATAGGCGGCACGCGCCACCAAGCCTATGAATCCCAGCGCAATCCCCGCCACAATGAACTGACTTCGCCAAATCGGTGTCTTGCTTGCGAGCAAGGGATTGGTGGAGTACTGCACGCTGCGGCTGCTCATGGTTGCGCCTTGGGTGAAGTACTTGCTGAAATTTTTTCGCTGCTTGTCTTTTGTGTAGACACATATTGGGTGATGGCCGGCGAAATGGTTTGCATATGCATTTGCTCGCGGGCAAGTTTTTCTACCCTCAAAGGTGTGGCTTGTGCGCCTCGCTCCACATCCAATCTGTCGTGTTCTGTATCGAGTCTTTGGGCGAGCGCCTTGGCTCTGTCTAGTTCGGTATACAAACGACGCGACTCGTATTGGGTTCTAACCAAATACAAGGCACTCAAGACCACCAACATCAGCAGAAATCCACTGACCCTTGTCATATTGCCTCCATCAAAGGCAATCTCTGAGCGATGCGCATGATGGCACTGCGGCTTCGCGGGTTGGCACTGATTTCTTCTTGGCTTGGCTTTTGCCGACCCAAGGCCTTGAAGGATAAATTTTTATTGACGGCAAAGGGTGCTCTGCGGTCATAAACATCCTTCGCATGCTGGGCGATGAATTGCTTGACCATGCGGTCTTCTAGTGAATGAAAACTGATCACCACCAAACGCCCCCCAGGCTGTAGAACCTGCAAACTGGCATCCAGCGCCAATTCCAGTTCTTGCAGTTCACGGTTGATGAAAATTCGAAATGCCTGAAATGTCCGTGTTGCTGGGTTTTGACCTGGCTCGCGTTTTTTGACCACCGTGGCAACCAAGTCTGCCAAGCCCAAAGTGCTGGCGGGCAGTTGCCCCACCTCTCTTTTGGCGACGATGGCTTTGGCAATGCCGGATGCAAATCGCTCTTCTCCATAATCACGAATCACCTGAGTTATTTGGTCGGTGCTTGCCACGCCCAGCCATTCGTGAACGCTTGGGCCCTGGCTTGTGTCCATTCGCATGTCCAATGGGCCGTCCTGGCGAAATGAGAATCCGCGCTCTGGGTTGTCGATTTGCGGGGAGCTCACTCCCAGATCCATCAGCACACCGGCGACGCTGCTGTTCGTCAGTTGACTCAGGGCTGCGAAGCCCTGATGGTGAATTTCCATTCTGGGATCGTTCATCGATTTCGCCACCGCAATCGCTTGCGGGTCTTTGTCGAAGACGATCAGCTTGCCCTTTAGCGACAGTGTTTCCAATATGCGCTTTGCATGCCCGCCTCGGCCAAAGGTTGTGTCGACATAAGTGGCTTCGGCCTGGACGTCCAGCGCCTCTACCGCCTCCTTCAACATGACGGTGGTGTGTGCCCATTCAGTCGTTGCCATTCCACGTTAAAAGGAAAAGTCGCGAAACACATCGGGCATATCACCCTGCATGGCCTGGGCCTCTTGGGTGTCGTAAGTCGACTTATCCCATAACTCAAAATGGGTGCCCATGCCCAGCAACATCACTTCTTTGCTGATCTGTGCGGCGCTGCGCAACTCGGGCGAAACAAGTACCCGGCCCGTGCCATCCATCTCTACATCCATGGCGTTTCCCAACAATATTCGTTTCCACCATTGCGCTGTCATTGGCAATGCGGCGACACGCTCACGAAATTTTTCCCATTCAACCCGGGGAAACAACATCAAACAACCATGCGGGTGACGTGTGATGGTGAGTTGACCGCCCGCCGTTGCGCTCAGCACGTCACGATGCCGCGTGGGAACCGACAAGCGACCCTTGGCATCCAAACTTAACGATGACGCACCTTGAAACACGGCAACAAACCCCTTGTGACTTGAATATGGGTGGATAAGCGATCAATCTCACTATTTTCCACTAAATACCACTTCTGTGCACTTTAACAGGATTTTCTTGGCTTGCAAGCCTTCAAATATGGTTTTCTCATTAAAATCAACAACTTAGAACATGTTTCGCATTGTATTTCTTTTAAAAAAACGTTAAGAATTAGGTACTTACAAAGTATATCGAATGTGATTTATTGAATATTTAGGCGCAAAAAAAGCAGGCCCGTTGTGGCCTGCTTTTGACGAAAGTGTCGCTTGTATCAGTCACCAAACATTTTTTGCTTCAGTTCCCGACGTTGCTGTGCCTCCAGGGTCAAGGTGGCTGTGGGTCTTGCCAACAAGCGGCCTACCCCAATAGGTTCACCTGTTTCATCACAATAGCCATACTCGCCGTTGTCAATTTGCCCGATGGACTGCTGAATTTTCTTGAGCAGTTTTCTTTCTCTGTCGCGGGTCCGCAATTCCAAGGCATGTTCTTCCTCGATGGTGGCGCGGTCCGTTGGGTCAGGCACGATCACCGTGTCCTCACGCAAGTGCTCTGTGGTCTCGCTCGCATTGGCCAAAATATCGGTTTTTAACTGAACCAGTTTCAACCGGAAGAACGCCATTTGCAATGCGCTCATGTACTCTTCATCGGGCATGGCCATCACCTCTTCATCAGTGATGGTTGCCGCGGTTTTGTTTTTCCAGTTGTGTGCCAGCTTGGGGTTTTTGACAGGAATCATAGGAACAACCATTGGCAGGGTTGGGACAGAAATAGGGCCATAACTGGCCTTGGCCATGGTGGAGGCCACGCTCAAGCCCGGCGGGGGCGGCATCATGGACATGGCTTTGGCGGCACGGGGAGATTTTTTGGCCGTGTCGGTAGAGGAATCCGCGCGGCCAGCAACGGCAGGCGTGGTTGTTTTCAAAGCAGATTTAACAGAAGTTGTCACAGTTTTAGAGGCAGGTTTGGCTGAAGCGGATTTTTTGGCAGCCAGCGGCGTTTTAGCCGCTGCTGGTTTCTTTGAAGGTACAACTTTTTTGACAGGTGCCGCCTTTTTCGTTGCTGCTGCTTTTTTGGCTACAGCGGGTTTCTTAGCGGGCACCACTTTTTTAGCAGCAACCACTTTTTTAGCAGCAACCACTTTCTTGGCAGGCACTGCCTTTTTGGCTACGGCTTTTTTCGTGGCAACGGTTTTTTTAACGGGCACTGCTTTCTTTTGGGGTGAAGGTTTTTTGGCAGCAACAGGTGTTTTCAAGGCCTTTGCCTTGGGTTTTGCAGCCGTGACCTTGGTTTTACTCATGGCTTTGCTGTGGCTTGAATGCTTTACAGATTTCAATGCAATTCTCCTTACAGCCAGGCGTGGAGTGCATCAGCACCCAGCCCCCTACTGCTTCTGGTTGTTGTCTCAAACTTCATCAGTGACCAGTGCCATCAGCCGAATGAAAAATTTCACCTTGGAGCCCATGGCGCGCGGATTGTACTCAGCTTATGCACTGTTCCAAGCCTTGCTGAAAGATATCTTGGGGTAAATCGATACCAATGAATACCATTTTGCTCGTTCGCTTCTCTGCAGGTGCCCAAGCTTGGCCTAAATCGCTTCCCATGAGTTGGTGTACCCCCTGGAAAATAACCTTGCGCTCGGTGCCTTTCATGTGTAGGACGCCTTTGTAACGCAACATACGCGGACCGTAAATATTGACAATAGCGCCCAAGAAATCTTCCAACTTGGCAGGGTCCAGAGCGCGGTCCGCTTTGAAGACAAAGCTTTTGACATCGTCATCATGGTGGTGATGATGGCCATGACCCTGATCATGCTGCGCGTGGTCATGCCCATGCTCAGCGTGGTCATGCTGGTGCGAGGGGTGGTCGCAATGCTCATCGTGCTTGTGGTGATGGCCATCGCTTAAGAAATCGGGATCAATTTCCAAAGTGGTGTTCAGGTTAAAGCCTCGCAAGTCAAACACCTTATCGATGGCCACCTCACCAAAGTGCACGATATGTTGCGGCGCTCTGGGGTTCATGTGCTTCAAACGATGCTGAAGTGCATCCAGCTCAGCAGGCGAAACCAATTCGCTTTTGCTAACGAAAATTTGGTCGGCAAAACCCACTTGGCGACGCGCTTCTTGCCTGTCGTTCAAGGTCAGTGCTGCGTGTTTGGCGTCTACCAAGGTGAGCACGGCATCGAGCAAAAAGCTTTCGGCAATTTGGTCGTCCATGAAAAAAGTTTGCGCCACAGGCCCTGGGTCTGCCAAGCCCGTGGTTTCGATCACCACCCGATCAAAGTCGAGTTCGCCCTTGCGCTTTTTCTCTGCCAAGTCTTGCAAAGTGGTGCGCAGGTCTTCGCGTATCGTGCAGCACACACAGCCATTGCTCATTTGCACAATATGCTCTGTGGTGTCGGCCACCAAAATTTCGTTGTCTATGTTTTCTTCGCCAAATTCATTTTCAATCACAGCGATTTTGAGTCCATGCGACTCGGTGAGAATACGCTTGAGAAGTGTGGTTTTGCCTGCACCTAAAAAACCAGTCAGTACAGTCGCGGGAATCAACATAAGAATTCAACCTTCAAAATAATAAAAAAATAAAGTGGGGTCAGTGTAGCCAGCATTCAAGTCGGTGCTGTCATTTCTTCATCAGTATCAGTCCTTTGAGGTATTCGCCTTCAGGAAAACACACTGTCATCGGGTGATCGGGCGCGGCATGGACACGGTCGAGAAAATAAGCATCCACCCCAGAATCGTTACCTGCGGACGCGACAATTTTGTGAAAAAGCTCAGGAGAAATTCCGCCTGAACAACTGTAGGTGAACAACACGCCACCTTTAGACAACAATTTAAACGCCCATCGGTTGATGTCTTTGTAAGCACGCGCTGCACGTTCCGCATGCGCAGCACTCGGCGCGAACTTGGGAGGGTCAAGCACAATGGCATCGAACTGACGCCCCTCTTTGTGCAAACTTCGCAAGCTCGCATTCACATCAGCGTCTAAAAATACCGCGTTGCGTTCGTCAAAGCCATTGCGCTTGACGTTGGCTTGCGCTTTGGCAATGGCGGGTGCCGAAGAGTCCACGGTGGTGACCACGGCACCACTGCCCAGCAAGCCCGCAGCTCGCATACCGCTTAAAGCCGCCACGCTGAAACCACCCGTATAGCCATAGCAGTTCAACACCTGTTGCAGTCCAAGTCGCTGTGCATATTCGGCAAATTTCAAGCGGCTGTCGCGCTGATCGAGGTAGAAGCCTGTTTTATGGCCTTCCAAAATATCAAGCTCCAAACTCCAGTGGTGCTCTTGAATCACCATCGCTGTGCTGTCGCTGGCACCCGGCGAACGAAACAACCACCCCTTGACAGGCTCTAGACCTTCAAGCCCGCGCACACCCGAGTCGGAACGTTCAAACACGCGGTGAGCGCCGGTGTGCAAGACCAAAGCTTTGACGATATCGGCTTTGAAGCGTTCTGTGCCTGCAGATAAAAACTGCGCCACCAAGGTGCCGTCATAGCTGTCGACGATCAAGCCAGGAAGCCCATCAGCTTCACCATGGACAAGACGCACGCCATTGGAAGGCACTTGCAAACGCGATCGCATGGCCACCGCCGTAGCCACTTGCCGCTCAAAAAATGCAGCATCAATATGTTCGGACTCTGTGAACGACCAAATTCGCGCTCTGATTTTCGAGCTGGGGCAAGCCGCACGCCATTGGAGGGTACTTGCAAACGCGAGCGCATGGCCACCGCCGTAGCCACTTGCCGCTCAAAAAATGCAGCATCAATATGTTCGGACTCTGTGAACGACCAAATTCGCGCTCTGATTTTCGAGCTGGGGCTGAAGGCGGCCCAACCCAGAAACTGTCCTGTCTCGGACTCCACACGCACGGTTTCACCCGCGTCAGCGCCACCCTTGGCAATGGCTGTGTCAAACACCCATGGGTGACCACGCAGCGCCGAGCGCTCCTTGCCTGCTTTGAGCTTCAAAATTTTCATGGGCTTTTCTTGCGCGCCCGCGGATGGGCAGCGTCATAGGTTTTGGCCAAATGCTGGTAATCCAAACGGGTGTAGACCTGTGTGGTGCTGATATTGGCGTGGCCCAGTAACTCTTGCACACCACGCAAGTCCCCGCTGGACTGCAACACATGGCTGGCAAAAGAGTGTCGCAACATATGCGGATGAACCGGCGTGGCAATGCCGGCTTGCAAACCCCGTAAACGCAGGCGCTGCCATACCGCTTGCGCCGTGAGACGGGTGCCACGTTGGCCTACAAACAAAGCTGTTTGCTCTGCTGCACTTGCGGGCAGACCTTCAACTCTCACGGCCAACCATGCATGCAAAGCTGCCAAGGCTTGTTGACCCACTGGCACACTGCGCCGCTTTGACCCCTTGCCCAACACATGGGCCTCGCCGGTCTGCAGATCAATCCAGCCCTTGGCTTGGGCGTGGGCTTGAACATCCAAGCCCATCAACTCGCCCACCCGCAGTCCGCTGCTGTAGAGCAGTTCAACCATGGCTGTGTCGCGCGCTTGCAACCAAGGAGGGGTATCAGTGGGTCGGTACTGCGCGAGTTGCACCGCATCATCCACATTCAAAGCTTTGGGTAAGGGCTTGGCCGCTTTGGGCGCACGCAAGCCCGACAAGGGATTGGCAAGAATCAGTCCTTCTTTGCCCAACCAATTGAAAAAGCCCCGCCATCCCGAAAGTATCAGCGCTATGCCGCGCGGGCTTCGGCCACCCGCATGCATGTGCGCCATCCAGCGGCGAAGATGCGCGGCTTCAATCAAAGTCAGGCTTGCCAGATCAGCTTCGGTAGCCAACAGGTTTAATTTGTGGAGGTCCTCGGTGTAAAGGGCCACGGTTCTGTCTGCCAGCCTTTTTTCAAACCGCACATGCAATAAATAGCGATGAATTAACTCTTGGCTTGGCGTCATGAAAATGTGCAAAAAGCTCAGCGCAAGCGACTGAGTGCGGCACTGGCCAGCTCGGCGATGCGAGTGAGCAAATCGGTTCCCATGGAGGACTGAAAGCGCTGGGGGTCAGGTGACGCAAGTACCAACAAGCCTAAGGTTGCGTCAGTTGCCTTGGCTTGCAAATCATCTTCTTGCTGGACATCCCAAGGCGATTCCGTGCTGCGCAATGCCAGCAAAGCCACCGACTGTGCCTCATGCGGATGTGTCAACCACTTCACTGCTTCAAAGTCTGCGTTGGCTCCGCAATAAGGTGCGCGTAAGCCTTGCGCAAAAGCCTTGGCTTCCTCGCTTACACCTTGTGCAAAGTCTTCAATCTGAAAAGCCTCACCCACTTGCCAGACACGAATCGCCACCTGCGGCACCATGAAGTGGTGCTGGATTTCATCGACGATGATGCTGGGCAAATCGGCGGGATGCTGGGTCATCAGCAGGCTTTGCGACCACCTATGCAAGCGATCAGACAAGACAGCGTTGTCGCTGCCGTTGCGAATCATCTCCATCATGCGCTGCTCAAGAGCGCGGATTTTTTCGCGCAACATATCGGCTTGACGCTCTTGCAAACTGACTGCACGCTGTCCGTGCGGACTGACAAAACGCACATTAGACAAAAGCTGGGCATGACGCTCAAAAAAGTCTGGCGTGTTGACCAAAAAATTGGCGATGTCGTCTTCTGTGATAGGGGTAATTGAGTTGCTCATTCGGGAATCTCCATCTCGCCAGTGAATACGGTTGTTGCTGGGCCGCTCATCAGCACGGATGCGCCCGCGCCTTGCCATTCGATGGTGAGTATGCCGCCATGGGTATGCACTTGTACTTTATGTTCTAACCAGCCTTGTTGAATACCCGCCACCACGGCGGCACAAGCCCCCGTGCCACAGGCCAAGGTCTCCCCCGCACCGCGCTCATACACCCTAAGCTTCACCTCTGAGCGTGACAGCACTTGCAAAAAACCTGCGTTCACACGCTTGGGAAATGCCGCATGGTTTTCAATCAAAGGCCCCCAATAGGCAACCGGTGCACTGGCAACATCCTCTACCCGCATCACCGCATGCGGGTTGCCCATGGAAAGTACCGCCACATCCACACTTTC
>Ga0209442_1000353_pt1 | contig 27369 bp, 27 predicted proteins | sample LauGreSBDMM110DD_2_FD_187565 | JGI IMG/M metagenome (GOLD analysis project Ga0209442, IMG submission 187565) | Freshwater lake microbial communities from Lake Michigan, USA - Sp13.BD.MM110.DD (SPAdes) (version 2) | ecosystem: Environmental > Aquatic > Freshwater > Lake | place: Lake Michigan...
GCCGCAACCCTCGACTTGGCTTCGTGGGACATAACCCCACCGCGTCCGGTCCACAATTACTGCTCCTATCGCGCACGGCTGGTGAGCTCTCACTTAAAAAGGATGAGCTCGTGGTCAGCCGTTCCCGCGACCTGAAACCGACGGCCCTCTTAAAGATTGTGGACATCCGTGGCCAAGCGGCCCTTGCAGTCGTGGTGCGCGGACAGCCCGGAGCCAACGAGGAGATTGTCCTACCTTCGAGTCCCTTACGCCAGCAGGCTGAAGCCTTGCCGCCGCCCCCTCCCGGCTCTTGACCTCCGGGGCAACCCTGCCCACGTTTCACTTTCCATGGCAAAGACCCAGGCAGGCATCGTCGGACTTCCCAACGTCGGTAAGTCCACCCTTTTCAACGCATTGACCCGCTCCCGCAAGGCGGAGGCGGCCAATTACCCATTCTGCACGATTGAGCCGAATGTCGGTGTCGTGCTCGTCCCCGATGAACGCATGCAGAAACTGCAGGTTATTGCTGGCACCAAAGTCGTCATCCCGGCCACGATCGACATCGTCGACATCGCCGGTCTTGTCGCCGGTGCCTCGAAGGGCGAAGGTAAGGGCAACGACTTCCTTTCCAATATCCGCGAGTGCGACGCCATCATTCACGTCGTCCGCTGCTTCGACAATGATGACATCGTGCACAGCATGGGAAAGGTCGACCCGATTCGCGATATCGGTGTGATCGAAACCGAACTCATCCTCGCTGACATTCAGTCGGCTGAACAGCAACTGGACCGCAACCAGAAGAAGGTGCGCAGCCAAGACAAGGACGCCATCGCGGCCGTCGAGCTCCTCTCCCGCCTCGTCAAACACCTCAACGAAAACGAGCCAGCCTCGACGATGGAAGTCTCGGACGACGAGCGTAATCGCCTCAAGGCTTTCAACTTGCTCTCCTCGAAGAAGGTGCTCTTCGCCTGTAACGTCTCCGAAGCCGACCTGGCCGACCCCTCCAAGAACCACCACGTCGTCGCCGTCGCCGAACTCATCGGCAAGCGCCATGGTTGCGAGCACGTCGTGATCTGTGCGCAAGTGGAAGCCGAACTGTGCGACCTCACCCCCGCCGAAGCCACCGAGTTCCTGCAGTCTCTCGGCGTCACTGACTCGGGCGTATCTTCGCTCATCCGCGGTGCCTATCACCTGCTTGGCTTAGCCACCTACTTCACCGCGGGCGAAAAGGAAGTCCGCGCCTGGACCTTCCGCCACGGCATGACCGCCCCGCAGTGTGCCGGCGTGATTCACACCGATTTCGAAAAAGGCTTCGTGAAGGCTGAAGTCGTCTCTTACGAGGACCTGGCCAAGTATGGTTCGGTTGCTGCCGCACGCGATGCCGGCCGCTACCGTCTCGAAGGCAAAGCTTACCTCTTTAAGGACGGCGACGTGGCCCTGTTCCGCTTCACGGACTAAGGGCTAAATGCCCCTAAATGACGGTCGGACTAATCAAAAGGACGCCTAAAAAGCGTCCTTTCGCTTTGCTATCCCTAAGCGCCCTCGCAACCATAAGCCTTAGTACCTGTCACACCCCCATGCGCCCCGCCTTCTTGCTCCTGTCCATCGGCCTAGTGACCCTTGGCTTTGTCCGAGCTGACGCCGCCGACACGCGCCCGAACATTGTACTCGTGATTGGCGAAGACATGGGGCCCGACACCGGCGCCTATGGCAGCAAGGACGCGATCACGCCCAACATGGACCGACTAGCCAAGGAAGGTGCCCTCTTTACCCGCGCCTTCACTCACTGTGCCGTCTGTGCCCCCTCCCGGAGCGGGATGGTTACAGGTATCTACCCTTTGACCTGGGGTGGCCAGAACATGCGCTCCAAGGTGATCAACCCGCCAGGCCTGTTCACCGAAAAGCTTCGGGCAGCTGGCTACTACGTGATGTGGCCGGGCAAGACTGACTTCCAAGGCATCCCCGAAAAGAAGCTGGCCGACTCCCGTGAGCTCTTAGTCAACTACGCCAATAAACCCGAGCTTAAGACAACCCCGCCCAAGCAACCGTTCTTCGCCTACATCAACGACTCGGTCAGCCACGAGAGCCAAGTCCGCGCCAACGATGCCGCCCACGCACGGAACACCAGCGCCCTCAAGCCCACTGATCGCCGCGACCCCGCGAAGATTGAACTCCCCCCTTTCTACCCTGACACCCCAGAAGTTCGCCGCGAAGTCGCCCATTACCACGAGCTCGTCACGGCCGTCGATTACACGCTAGGCCGGGTACTCGCTTGGCTGAAAGAACATAACCTTGAAGAGAATACCATCGTCATCTTCACGGGCGACCATGGTCGGGGCATGCCGCGCTACAAGCGTTCCCCGAAGGACACCGGCACGCGCGTCCCCCTCATCGTGCGCTGGCCTGGCAAGATTCCCGCGGGGAGTGTCCGGGAAGACTTCGCGAGCTGGATCGACTTTGCGCCGACCGCCCTAACGTTAGCGGGTGTGCCGGTGCCGAAAGAATATGACGGCCACTGCTTCCTGCCCACGGCCGTAAATCCACCGAAGTATGTCTACTCTTTCCGGGATTACATGGACGAAAGCTTCGACAAGGTGCGCTCTGTCCGCGAGGCACGCTTCCGCTACGTGCGGAACCAGGCACCGGGTGTAGATGAAGCGGGTAAGGTCGCCTACCAAGAAGTTGGCCAGACCATGCAGGCCCTTCGCAAGGCGCAAGCCGCTGGCACTTTGACGCCCGTGCAGACGCTCTATTTCAACCCCAACCGCGCCCCTGAAGAGCTCTACGATACCGTCAGCGACCCATGGGAAGTGAAGAATATCGCCAGTGATCCCGCTTACGCCGCTAAGCTTGCGGAACTCCGCGCCGAGTGCGACCGCTGGATTGCCCATTGTGGCCCGCTCGGCGAAATGTCACCCGATGACCTCGTCAAGAAAGGTATCATCCAGCCGCGCGATGAAAAGTACGAGGAACGCGCCACGACTGGTAAGCTCACTGAAGCAGCGCCCGATAAAAAAGGCAAAAAGAACGCTAAATAATTTCACGCCCCCATGCACCGCACCCTGCTCCTCGCCGTTGCCGCTTTCGCGCTCGGCTGCAAACCTCAGCCTAAAATCACTTCCTATGAAGTGAAGGCCGACGCGCCCGCACCCGCCAACGCCGCAGTGCCCGCGACTCCAGTCGCGCCTGTCGCCAAGGCACCGGAAGCCCCGAAAGCTCCGGCCGCCGCCACCCCGATGCCCGCTAATGCCGCCATGCAGGCCGAGGCAGCGTCGTTTGGCCAACCCAAGTGGGCTGAGCTGCCGACCGGCTGGACCGCGGGTGCCCCCAACGCGATGCGTAAGGGCTCTTGGAATGTCGCCGGCCCAGGCGGAAGCCAAGCCGAAGTCGCCGTCACCGTATTTCCTGGCAACGTCGGCGGCACCACCGCGAACGTCAACCGCTGGCGCGGCCAGCTGGGGCTCGCGCCCGCCGCTGATGCCGACATCCAAGCCGCTGCGCAACCGGGCAAAATCGGCGCCGACGCTGGCCAGTATTTTCGCTTCGACTCGACCGACGGTCAGAAAGCCATGGTCGCCATGATGGTCCCCAAGAGCGGTTCGACTTGGTTCTTTAAGTTCATGGGCGACCGTGACGCCGTGAACGCCCAGACCGCCGCCTTCCTCAAGTTCCTCGCCACCTCCCAAATCCCGTGAACGAAACCTTCCTCGCGAAAGCGAAATCCGGCACCGCTTGGTTCAACTTCCTGGCCTCGCTGCAGTTGACCGTCTGGTTGATGGTTGTCTCGATGCTCCTGATTGTCCTCGGGACGCTCGAGCAAGTGAACTGGGGCGTCTGGCATATTCAGAAGGCCTATTTCAGCTCCTGGGGCTGCTTCTACCCGCTTAACACTGCGGCGAGTTTCCGCCTGCCATTACCGGGGGGCTTCTTACTCGGAACGCTCTTGGTCATTAACCTCATCTGCGCGCATTTCCGCCATTTCAAAATCAACGCACGCCATGCGGGCATCTCACTCATCCACGGTGGTCTCATTTTGCTGTTAGTCGGTGGTTTCGTTACCGCCGCCTTCCAAGAGGAATCCGCAATGGTCGTCCCCGAAGGCGAAACCCGCGCCTTCTCCGAAGCCTTCCGCGAATTTGAGGTGGCACTCGTCGACCAGACCGAGGCGGGCAAAGCGAAAGTCGTGGTCATCCCCGACGATTTGCTACGCACGCTGACCGACCCGAAGGCCGAGCTAGCACTCGCCGGTTCGCCCTTTAAGGCCAACGTTCGTTTTTACTACCCTAACTCCGTGCTGCGGGCGAAATCGCAGATGCCCGACGGGGCAGACATTGCCGCTACGCAAGGGATTGCCGCGCGGTCACCCCTGGCGCTCAAGCGCCTTCCCGAGAGCTACAATGACAATGTCGGCAACGTGCCGAGCACGCTCATCGAACTATTTGCCAACGGCCAGTCCCTCGGCGTTTGGCTCCTGAATGCTCAGCTCACTGAGTCCTTCCCGGCCCAGACGTTTGAGCATGCCGGTCGTAAATATGAACTCTCCCTCCGTCGCGCCCGCACCTACCTCCCCTTTGACGTGCGTCTAGATCGCTTTACCCACGAGAAGTATCCTGGAACAGAAATCCCCCGCAATTTCGCCAGCGCCGTCACCATCCAGGACAACGGCACTTCGTTCCCGTTTAATATCTCGATGAATCAACCCCTCCGCCATGGCGGTATGACTTTTTATCAATCTAGTTTCGGCAGCACGAGTGCCGGCAAGGACCTCAGCGTCCTCCAGGTCGTGCGTAACCCAGGCTGGCTCCTCCCATATATCTCCGTCTCACTGATGTCGCTCGGCCTCCTCGTCCACTTCGGCGTCTCGCTCTTCGGCTTCCTTAAACGCCGGACCAAGACCGCCGCCACCGCTGGCCTCGTTGCCCTCTTGGCCCTGAGCCCCACGGACGCGAATGCCGCCGAAGCCTGGGATAGCCGAGAGATTGGCACGCTCCCAGTGCAGAGCGGTGGCCGCGTCATCCCCTTGGAAACGCTCGCCAGTGGCTCCTTGCTCCAGATGCGGGCGCGCCGCGAAATAGCCCTCACCGAGCTTGAAGCTACCGCCTTCGGCAAAAAGCCTTCGACTTGGACCGCGGAGGAAAAATCAGCCATTGCAGAACAGTTCCCTGAACTCACCGATAGCCTTAAGCAACAGTTAGAAAAGCGCCCGGTTCGACTCAAGGGACGCACGCTGGCCGCACATGACTGGCTCATCGAGGTCGGCTTCCGCGCTTCCATCGCCCGCCAGTTGCCAACCTTCCGCGTCGACCACCCCGTGGTCCTAAAGATGATGGGACGCGACCCAGAGAAGACCAAGTTCGTCAGCTGGGATGACATCCTCAAGAACAGTAAGGCGCTCACCGATGCCGCGGCCAAATCGCGTCAACGCGCCCAAGCCGATCGCGAAGTGGAGGACCGAGCGCTCCTTCAGCTCGAGTCGGCGGCACGTCAGTATGCCCTGCTATCGATGACATTTATGCCGGGCGATCTCCCGGCCGACATCGCCCCCCAGCGCGAATACCAAGCTTGGCTGGGCGCCCTCAACCGCGCCGCCGAGGAGATGCAGAAAAATCGCGGTACCTCCGCAGCCGCTCCGGCCTTCGACAAAGAACTCCAAGAGACGCTGAAGGCCTTGGTCGAACGCTACCAAGATTTTGCCCGCGATGGTGCCGTGCGCATCGTCCCGCCCAAAGATCCCGCGACCAGCACTACTTGGGACAACCTTGGGACCGCATTGCTGGCGGTGATCAACGATCGCAACGCCCACCGAGCCGCCCTCGCCCCGGATGGCGTCGTGACGCGCTACGCCCTCTTCTGCGTCGCATGGCGGGATGGGGACGACGATACCTGTCGCGACCAAATCACCGCCCTGAAGGCTTCCTTAGCCGGCTCGTGGTCGTCGCGGGCAAATGCCGAGACTTCCTTTAGCCGCCTGCAGCCGTTCTATTGGTTATTAATCGCCTACATGTTGATTGTCCTGCTCGTCCTCTGGGCTTGGGCCGCCAACAGCGAAGGGCCGCGCACTTGGGCCTATATCCTGCTTGTCACTATTTTCATACTCCACACCGCCGCCTTAGGCTACCGCATGTGGCTCCATGAGCGTCCGCCAGTGACCAACCTCTACTCGTCCGGGATCTTTGTGGCCTGGGGTGCCGTCCTGCTTGGCGTCATCCTGGAACGCCTCTGGAAGAATGGTATCGGCGCTATGGCAGCCGGCCTCAGCGGCTTCCTTTCGCTCATCGTTGCCCACAACCTCGGTCTCTCGGGCGAAGATAATTTGGAAAGCGTCCGGGCGGTCCTCGACTCCAACTTCTGGTTATCGACGCACGTGACGACCGTGACGATTGGCTATTCCGCGACCTTCGTGGCAGGCCTGATTGGCGCGATTCACCTTTGTCTCCGCGCCTTCAAGTCCGACTACAAGGACGGCGACGCGCTCGCCCGGGCCGCCTATGGCATCCTCGCTTTTGGGCTCATTGCTAGCTTCATCGGCACGATGCTGGGTGGCATCTGGGCAGACCAGAGCTGGGGCCGGTTCTGGGGCTGGGATCCCAAGGAGAATGGTGCCGTCCTAATTGTGATGTGGTGCGCCGTCTGCCTCCACGCCCGCTGGGGTGGCTTGGTGCGCCGCGAAGGGCTCATGCAGCTGCTCATCTTTGGCAATATCGTGACCGCCTGGTCTTGGTTCGGCACCAACCTGCTCGGCGTGGGCCTCCATAGTTACGGCTTCACGGAGTCCGGCGCAATCTGGCTCTACTACATATTCTGCCCGTCACAGCTGGCGTTGATCGCCGTGGGTTGGCTCCCCGCTCGCGCCGCTAAGTCCGTCCAGACGGCATGACCGACCAACCCGCCCTCGCATGGTTCTGTGTGAAGGCCAAGCCTCGCCAAGAGGCTGTGGCCGTCCGCAACCTGCGAGCGCTGGGTCCAGTCGAGCTGGTCTTCCCACGCATCCGCCGCACCCGCCGCGGACATGAGAAGAACCGCGAGGTCGTCGAGCCCCTCTTCCCCGGATACCTCTTCCTTCGCTACGACGCGGCGGAACTCATCGGCTCCGTCCGGAGCACCCGAGGTGTCCTACACCTCGTTGCCAAGAACGGCCAACCCGTCGAAGTGGACGTCAAAGTAATCAACGAACTGCTCGCCCTTGGGCCTGACGCCATCCTCTCGGCCCTAGATGAAGAACTGCAAATCGGGGCTAAAGTGCGCATCGTCCGCGGCATCTTCGCGGGCTCCGAAGGCGAAGTCCTGCGTCTCGAGACTCCGCAGAAACGTATCGCCGTGCTGCTCTCGTTACTCGGCTCCGACCAGCCCGTCGAACTCTCCTCTGAAGATGTCGAAGGGCTTCCGAACGAAGAAGTCTAAACCATTGCCTAGCCATGATCCAAGATCAGCTCGTCCACTCCGCTCAATACGAAGGGTTACATCCGTCCTTCTCGCAGGCTTTTGCTTGGCTCAAGGCTTTCGACCCGCAGACACCGGACGGAAAATATGAGATTGCGGGGCCCGCGCTGACCGCCGGTGTGCAACGCTACACCACCAAGCCCGACAGCGAAAAGAAATGGGAGGCCCACGAGGTCTTCGGTGATATCCAAGTGCTCTTCGCGGGTGAAGAAATCTGCGGTCACAACGAGGTGCGCACCCTGACGGTGACCGAACCCTATAAGCCCGAGAAGGACGTCGCTAAATTCGCCCACCCTAGCCAGCCCACGACGCGCCTGCATTTCCGCCCTGGCAGCTTCACCGTTTTCTACCCGCAAGATGGCCACCAACCGGGCGTCATGGTCGACCAGCCCGCTGAAGTCTTGAAGGTTGTCATTAAGTTCAAGGTCTAGGGACACGGTTTGGCCTCGATAGCGGCTGGCCGGCATTCATCGTTAAGCCACCCCACCCTGCCATGCGTAGCTTCCTTGCCCTCCTATTCACCCTTTCCCTTGCCAGTGCGCAGGAGACCACCCGCCTCCGCGACGTCATCTACCAGAAACGCGATGGCTTCGCGCTCACGCTGGATGTCTTCACACCAGCCAAGCCTAATGGCGCGGCGATGATCAAGATTGTGAGCGGGGGTTGGAACTCCAATCACAACGGCATCGGTGATGGGGGCTGGACGAAGTCTGGCTACACGACCTTCGTCGTTGTGCATGGCTCGCAACCGCGCTTCCATATCGACGAGATCGTGACCGACGTGCAGCGCGCGGTCCGGTTCGTCCGGGCCAACGCCGCCACCTACGGGATCGACCCCAATAAGATCGGCGTCACCGGTAGCAGTGCTGGCGGCCACCTCTCGCTGATGCTCGCCGTCAAGGGCGACGCCGGCAATGTGAAGGCTACGGATCCCATCGACCGCGCGAGCAGCGAGGTGCAAGCCGTCGCCTGCTATTACCCACCGACCGACTTCATCAGCTGGATCACCGAGAACGATGGCCTTAACGGCGTCGGCCCGCTCGCTTTCCGCAAGCCTGCCTTTGGCCCCCAAATTGCTACCCCGGAAGGCATGGCCGCGATGGGTAAGGCTCTGTCGCCCATGACGTGGGTCAAAAAAGCCCAGCCGCCGATCTACATTGTCCAAGGTGACAACGACGTGCTCGTGCACTTCAGCCAGGCCCTGCGTTTCCAGAAGAAGTCTACCGACGCCGGCGCTACCTGTGAGGTCCTCATCCGCGAAGGGGCGGGCCACGGTGGCTGGAAAGAAATGGGCGAAGACAACGTGCGCATGGCCGAATGGATCGACCTGCATCTCTTGAGCAAGACGCCAGCCAAGCCCTTTAATAATTCGGTCTCGAAGCTCCCCAGCACAACCCCGGCGAAGAAGTAGGCCCAGTGGGGAGCAGGCGGGAATGGGGGGCGAGCGGGTACCCCTTTGCATCCGTACTTTTGTGTACCTACCCCTGATTGCTAGGGAGAATCTACGCCCTTTCCCTGGCCTCCGTGCCCGCTTGCTCACGTACCTCCCCATCCATCTCTTTCTCTTGCGACCTAAGCGCTGACTTCCTAAACCTACCTCATGTCTTCTGGTTGCCGCCTCATCCTCGCCCTTGACGTCGAAACAAAAGAAGAAGCCTTGGCTTTGGCTCGTCCGTTGGCCGGCAACTTGGTCTGGGTCAAACTTGGCCTCCAGCTCTTCACCCGCCACGGTCCTAGCATCGTCGACGAATTTCATGCACTCGGTTTTAAGGTCTTCCTCGACCTCAAGCTGCACGACATCCCCAACACGGTAGCCTCGGCCATCAAGAGCCTCAAAGGTCGCCCTTGTTCGCTACTGACGCTACATGCAGCGGGTGGCCCTGAAATGATCGCTCGCGCCCGTGAGGCGGCCGATGTCGCCCTCCCCGACTGCCAACTGCTGTCGGTCACGGTCCTCACCTCGATGGACCAAGCGCAACTCACAGCCATCGGCGTACAGCGGACCCCTGAAGAGCAGGTCCGCCTCCTTGGCCGCATGGCGATCCAAGCGGGTTCCCACGGCCTCGTCTGCTCGCCCCTAGAACTCCCGATGCTCCGCGCAGAACTGGGCATTGCCCCCACGCTGGTCACGCCGGGCATTCGCTACCCCGACGCCGCGGGCGACGATCAGAATCGGGTCATGACACCCGCCCAAGCGGCCGCCGCGGGCGCGAGCTTCATCGTGGTCGGTCGGCCGATTCTCAAGGACAAGGACCCAGCAGCCAAGACCCGACAGATCCGCCGTGAAATCGGCGAAGCTTCGTGAGCGCTCCCGACGACATCCTGATTCTCCTCGCTGCAGGTTCCGCGCAGCGGATGCAGGCGACCGTCGACGACAAGATTACCGCCCCACTGGCTGGCCTGCCCGTCTTCCTGCATTCGCTCAAGACCTTCCAAGCCACGGGCTTGATTAGCCGAGTGGTTATCACTTACCGCAACGAGGATCAAAAAGCCCGGATGCTGACGATGCTTGCGGCACACCCCAACGGGGATCTGCGTATCGATTTCGTGCCCGGTGGCGACTCGCGGCAGGATTCGGTCTTGGCTGCGCTGTCGGCCTGCGAAGGCCATACTGGCCTCGTTCATATCCACGACGGCGCCCGCCCGCTCGTGACGGCCGAAGCCATCCGCAAGGTCCGCGAGAAAGCCCACGAGATGGGCGGAGCCATCCTCGCTGGCCGCGCGGCCGACACCGTTAAAATCGCCAAAGAACACACGGCCTCGGTGGGCAGTTCGCCCGACCGGGCCTTGGTCTGGACCGCGGAAACGCCCCAAGTCTTCCGCACGTCCATCGTCCTGAAAGCTTACCGTAAAGTTTCTGAACTCGGTCGTAAAGTTACCGATGACAGCTCCGCCGTCGAATTTGTCGGGCAAGATGTGGCCTTAGTGGAAAACCCGTCGGTTAACTTGAAGCTTACGCGGCCCGCCGATTTTGTCCTCGCCGAGGCGATTCTAAAGACGCGCTAAGCGCTCAGTAGCCGGACTGGCGCAGGACGAGGTCGAGCTTGGTCTGGAAGTCGGCGATGTCTGGCTGGCTGGGACGATAACCAGGGACGCGCGGGACGACACCCGGGCGGCCTTCCATATCGATATACCAATCGGCTAACTGGCCATCGGAGAAAGTTACCGATCCACTGACCATCGTGGCCTCGCGAGCCAAAGCGTCGATTTCGACCTTCACGTTCGACGGACCTACCGGAACGGCATCCGCTGGCGCCGCCGGCTCGGCAGCATCGACGCCGGCCGCTTCGGTCGGAGGCAGTTCGTCGACGACAGGCTCAGCCTTCTTGGGCTCTTCCTTCTCTTGGAGGGTAAGGTTAAGGTCATCGACCAGAAAACGGACGTCTAAGAAGGTCATCGAAATCCCGAGCTCGGAGGAAAGCCGACCTTGAATCACCGAAAGGGTCGAACCCTCGGCCACCCATTGGGAGACCTTGGTGATTTGTGCGGGGGTCAATTTAGCCATACCCCAACCTGTGCGGTTAAAATGTGTTTTTCAAGCGTCCCGTCGGATATTCATTGGAAAAACCCCGAGAGGTCGCCAACTTGAGGCTATGCAGCCCGAAATTCGATGGCAGAGAAGCGGGGAGTTCTCCGACATCGTCTATGAAAAAGCCGAAGGTATCGCCCGCGTGACCATCAATCGTCCGTCCCGGCGCAACGCCTTTACGCCCGACACCATTGCGGAGATGCTGAAGGCTTTCTCTGATGCCCGCGACGATAGTTCCATCGGGGTGGTCCTCCTCCGCGGCGCCAACCCCCAGCATGACGGCAAGTTCGCCTTCTGTGCGGGCGGCGACCAGAAGATCCGCGGCGATAAAAAGGGTGGCTACGTCGGCAAGGACGGTGTGCCTCGCCTGAACGTCCTCGACCTCCAGCGACTCATCCGCTCGATGCCCAAGGTCGTCATCGCGCTCGTCGCTGGCTTCGCCATTGGCGGCGGCCACGTGCTCCACGTCATTTGCGACCTCACCATTGCCGCCGACAACGCCGTCTTTGGTCAGACTGGCCCGCGGGTCGGTAGCTTCGATGGTGGTTTCGGTGCTTCCTACCTCGCCCGGGTGGTCGGCCAGAAGAAGGCCCGCGAAATCTGGTATCTGTGCCGTCAATACGACGCCAAACAGGCCCTCGAGATGGGCTTGGTCAATGCCGTCGTGCCTTACGAACAGCTCGACGCTGAAGGCGTGCAATGGGCCCGCGAGGTCATGGCCAAGAGCCCGCTCGCTATCCGCTGCCTGAAGTCGGCCTTCAACGCCGAGCTGGACGGCCAAGCCGGCATCCAAGAACTCGCTGGCAATGCCACCTTACTCTACTACTTGACCGAAGAAGGCGACGAAGGTCGCTCGGCATGGAACGAAAAACGTCCGCCGAACTTCGGCAAATTCCCTTGGCTCCCATAAATCCTATCCGCGTCACCGAACGCGCGCAGTCGCTCGCCGCGGCGGTGCTTATGGCTGGCGACATTGCGATCGACGGGACCGCTGGCAAAGGGAGAGATACCGCCTTCCTCGCGCAAGCAGTCGGGCCTACTGGCCACGTCCATAGCTTCGACATCCAACCCGAAGCGATAGCCTCTACGGACAACCTGTGCACCTTGGCCGGTCTCTCGTCACGCGTGAGTTTACACCACCGGAGCCACGCAGAAATCGCTACCGTGCTCCCGGCCGGGCACCGTGGGAAAGTCGGTGCCGCCATCTTCAACTTGGGTTATCTACCGGGCGGCAACCCCGATATCATCACGCAACCGCAATCGACGGCGACCGCCTTGCAGGCTGCCTTTGAGGCCTTACGCTCTGGTGGCCGACTCATCTGCGTCGCCTACACGGGCCACCCTGGAGGGATGGACGAATCGGACGTCGTCTTGGCCTTTGCAGCCGAACGCACCTCAGCCGGCGACACGGTTGAAAAAATCGGCCATGTCCCCAACCCCGGTAAGCCCTGGGTGTTGGCGGTGACCAAGCGTTGAGCCGGTTGGACTTCTCGACGGTTACCGCTTAAAGGTAAAGCATGTCCGACCGACCTCGCATCGTCCTCACCGGAGCCACCGGGCTGATTGGTCGGGCCTTAGCGAAAGCGTTGGCGAAAGGCGGCTACACAGTGACAGCCTTGCAATCGCGCACGAAGGGACCGGGCGGCATGGACGTCGCGAGCGGGTGGATTGACGAAGCCTTCCTCGAAGGCGCAGAGGCGGTCATCCATTTATCGGGTGAGCCGATTGCCCAACGCTGGACGAAGGCAGCCAAGGCTCGCATCCTCACGAGTCGAGTCGAAGGCACGCGCCTACTCGCAGCGGCGTTGACTCGCCTTAAGCAACCACCCAAGGCCTTTATTTCCATGTCGGGCATCAACCGCTACGGCGTGTGGCGTCCGGGTGAAACGGTGACGGAAGCCTCCTCGCTTTCTAATATCGGCTTCCTCGCTGAAATCTCCGAACAATGGGAAATAGCCACCCAAGCCGCCCAGGTGCGTGGCATCCGGACTGTTTGGCTCCGGACTGGCGTCGTCCTGGCGGGCTCGGGTGGGGCTCTCCAGAAAATGCGCCTCCCCTTCTCCCTTGGACTCGGCGGCCCGGTCGGATCTGGCCAGCAGCACCTCAGCTGGATTCGACTCGGCGACCTAATCAGGCTGATTCAGTGGGCCTTAGCGACTCCAAGTATCCAAGGCGCTGTGAACGCGGTCGCCCCGCAGCCAGTTACCCAACGCGCCTTTGCCCGGTGCCTCGGCCAAGCGCTCCACCGCCCAGCCATCCTCCCGCTCCCGGCGTTTGCCGTCGGACTCGTCTTCGGGGAGATGGGCCGCGAAACACTCCTTGGCGACCTTGCCGCCACGCCCGCCAAAGCCCTGGCTGCCGGCTTCGTCTTCGAGACGCCTGATCTCCCGAGCGCCCTCCGCGCCGCCCTTTGCGAATGATTTTAGGTTGAACGGAGTCGCCCGGAAAGGGATTGTCCACCCATGGAACGTTTCCGTTCAGTCCTCACCATTTTCAGCCTCGCTTGCACGCTCGCCTTCGTCGGTTGCGATGGAGATACCTCCTCGGAGATGCGCACTCCCGAACTCGAGGATAGCGAATTCCGGCAAGGGATGACTTACGAGAAGCAGCGCGAGCCGCGTAAAGCCTTGGAGTCCTTCCTCAAAGTTATCGACGCCCGCAAGGGGGCATCGGAATCTCATCTGGAAGCGGGTCGCATGTACCTCGACCTTCAGGATCCACTCCCCGCGGTTTACCACTTCAACCAGTACCTCCGACTCAAGCCGAACTCGGAACAAAGCCCAATTGTCCGTCAGATGGTAAAGACGGCTGAAAAGATGTTCATCCAGCAACTCCCGGGCCGCCCGCTGGAACCTAGCGCCAGCGGCAGCGTCGATCAGTCGGCACTCATCCGCAAACTCCAGAACGAAAACTCCAAGCTCATGTTGGAAGTATCTGAGCTTTCCCGTGGCGGCCGTAACCCCGAACCCAAGAACGACCCACGGACTCCAGGCGTGGCCGCTATCCCCGACAAAGGGACGCCCGCCGTTCCTGGCGTCGCTCCGACCACTGGCCGTAAGGCCCCCGCCTTCACCACGTATGTGGTCAATAACGGCGACACCCTGACCAAGATTTCCATCAAAGCTTACGGTACGCCAGCCCGCTCTAATGACATCTACAACGCCAACCGCGACAAGATGACCTCAGCGGCGAACCTGAAGGTCGGCACGACTTTAACGATTCCTCAGTAAGCCATGCGCGTCACCCGCATCCGCGCGGCTGACTTCCGCAACCTTCCGTTTGCCGACGTCGATACCGACGCGCCCCGCGTTTTCCTGCTCGGCGAAAACGGCCAAGGTAAGACCAACCTCCTGGAGGCCGCGGCGCTGGTCTCGGCTTTTCGTTCCTTCCGTACCACGGAGATTTCACCGCTCATCCGAATGGGCTGCACCGAGGCGCGCCTGCGACTCGATGTGCGCACGGGGACCGAAAGTACCGCGGTGGAACTACGCCTCGCTAAGGGTTCACGCAAAGCGCTGGTCGACGGTAATCCCGTGACATCCGTCGCCGAGCATCTGGGTCGCTTCCCCACCATCGTCTTCTGCTCCGACGACCTCCGCTTGGTCCGCGGCTCGCCGTCCAACCGCCGTCGCTGGCTCGATGCGGCGATTGGCGGCACCGATGGCGCGTACCTCAACGCCGTCCGCGACTACACCCGCGCCCTCGAAGGGCGTAATGCTTTACTCAAGACGGACCGCCCTCAGGAAGACGCGATCCGCGCCTTCGAAAAAACCATGCTCGCGCCGGCTACGCTCATGGTGGAGACCAGGGCCAAGGTCCTACCCGAACTGGCGACAACCCTCCGTGAGGCTTGCGCCCGGGCGGGCTTCCCCGACAAAGGCGCCAACCTCACCTATTTACCGGACACCCCCGCTGACCAATTGGCGGACACGTGGGCGAGGCTACGAGGCGTCGACCAAGCAACGGGCTCAACCTTGAAGGGCCCCCAACGCGACGACTTCGGCATCCTCTTTGGAGGCCAAGATGCCGCCGACTACGCCTCCGAGGGACAGCAGCGGCTCCTAGTCCTAGCCCTCTGCTTGGGCCGCCTCAGTCGCGATGCCAGCCGTGCCCCGACCCCACCCGTCATTCTAGCCGATGACGTCCTGGGGGAGCTGGACGACACCCGCAGGCGGGCTTTTTGGCAGGAAGTCGGGGAAACCCACCAAGTCATCGCCACAGGCACGGTTCCACCCCCCTCCGGCGACTGGCGGACCTACCGGGTTAGCCAAGGGGTCTACGTCAGGGACTGATTTTGGCGTTGTTTTATCATTTTCGGAGCCCTTGGATAAGGGGATGAAGGATTTCCTCCTGTACGCCTCGGTCGTCGTTCTCTTCCTCGTCTGCCTCTTGGTCGTCTTGATCATCCTGATGCAGCGTCCGTCGGCTAATGCCGGCATGGGCTCGGCCCTCGGTGGCGGTGCTGCTGAATCCGTCTTCGGCGGTGAATCGTCCAACGTCCTCTCCAAGATGACGACCACCCTCACGGTCACCCTTTTCATCCTAAGCTTCGGTCTGTACCTAGGATTCGTTGCACGCGAAAAGAAAACGCCTTCCGCTATCGCGCCAGCCGCCGCTACGGCCACTAAGCCAGCCACCCCAGAAGTCCCAGCCGCTACGACCGCTACGGCTCCCGCTGCGACGGCTCCGACCGTTCCAGCCGCCACGACTCCGGCCGCTCCCGCTGCTCCGGCCGCCAAGGCCCCCGAAGCCCCCAAGGCTCCGGCAGTTCCGGCTCCGGCCAAGTAATTAGCGATGCGCACCACCCTGCTCAGCCTGACTTTCCGCTGGGCGGTGTTGCTATTATCGTTACCGCTATCCGCCCAACTGAGTTCGGTTGACGAGCGCTATGCACGGCTAACGCCGGCGGAAGCCCCCGAGGTTCTGGCTCAATTCCGCGCCTCGCGCCTGCCGGCTGATACGTGCCTGAAGGTCACGATTACCCATAAGCCTCGCCGCGGTGACGACGCGGCGCCCGTAAATGGATTGCTTTGGGTGGGTTGGGCCGACGGTGGTCCGCGGGTGCGCTTCGAAGCGCGTGATAGCCAAGGCCGTCAGGTTTACGCCTTCATTGCTAAGAAGAATGCCCAAGCCAGTATGCTATGGGTCTCGCAGAACGGCCAGCCGGCCCAAGCCATCACCGCAGTTGGACTTGGCTCACCACTGGCACCCGGCCTACTCCTAACGCCCTTCGACCTGCACCTGCCTTTCACGCATTGGGAAAAGTCCGACTATGTTTCAACGGAACGCGTGGTGGGACGGCCCGCCCATGTTTACCTAGCCAAGAACCCACAGCCAGGCGCACCGACGCAAGTGAGGTTTGCCCTCGACCGTGCTTACGGTGCCATGCTGAGCGCAATTTCAGAAGACACTCAAGGCAAGGCCCTGCGCACTTTACAGGTGGAAGAGTTCGGCAAAGCGGGCGATCAATGGCTTTTCGCTGCCATCAGCGTCCGGGATGAAAGCACCCGCGATGTCGACCGGCTGCAGGTCACCCACGCTGCGCTCAACCTCCGGCTCGCGGATGGCTTCTTCGACCCTCGTTCGCTTGCGCAACCGGCCAACACACCGAGTGACGAACAATTCAAACCCCTCTGACCATGCCCGCCGACGCCACCAAGATTGCCCGCTTTTGCGACCTCCTGACCAATAATAAGGCAATCAAAGATTTCCCCGGAGCCGAGAATGGCCTGCAGCACAAGGGCCGCGCCAAGGTCCGCAAGGTCGGCTGTGCGGTCGACGCCGGCGCCAAGGTCTTCGAAATGGCCGCGAAGCGTGGTATCGATTTTCTCATCGTGCACCACGGCATGCGCTGGCCCACAGTCTCGCCGCTGCGCGAGGTCCGCAAGCTGCGGGTTGATACGCTGAAGCGCACCGGGCTCTCGCTCTACTCGAGCCACCTCCCGCTCGACGCCCACCCGATCATCGGCAACAACGCACTCATCGCGGCGGACCTCGGACTCCGCGTAGTCGATTGGTTCGTCGACTTCGAAGGCCTGCCGATCGCGTGTATTTGCCAAGGCATCCCACGGAGTACGCTCGCCCGCCGACTGAAGCAGAGCTATCCCGGCACCTATCAGGCCATCGAGTTTGGTTCGGCCCGTCCGAAGAAAATCGCCATCCTCAGCGGCAGCGGCCGGAGCGCTCTGGACCACCTGCGCGCCCAAGGTTGCGATACGCTGATCACCGGTGAACTCCGCGAAGAACACTTTAACGAAGCCCACGAGCAAGGCTGGAACCTCTACCCTTGCGGCCACTACGCGACCGAAACCTGGGGCGTGAAAGCCTTGGCGGCAGCGGTCTCGGCGGAGTTCGGAGTGCCTTGGGAATTCGTGGCGACGGGTAACCCGCTCTGAGCCGACGGCGGCCGTCCACTATGTACCGCGGACGACTCGCCCCCACCCCCACCGGCTACCTGCACCTCGGCCACGCCCGAACCTTTGCGCTCGCGGCCCAGCGAGCGCAGGCTGCGCAAGGCCAACTCATCTACCGCACCGAGGATCTCGACGCGGAACGCTGCCGACCGGAATTCGCCTTGGCCGCGCTGGATGACCTGCGCTGGCTCGGCCTGCTCTGGCACGAAGGTCCTGATGTGGACGGTCCGTATGGACCCTACGTGCAATCGCAGCGACGCGAGTATTTCCTCAAGGTCTGGCAACTCCTGCACGCCGCGGGCGGCATTTATCCCTGCGATAAATCCCGCCAGGATGTCGCCCGGGCGCTGACTGCTCCGCACGCCGAGCACGACACGGAACCCCTCTTCCCGCCCAGCCTACGGCCCCCTCTCGGGCATGGCCGGGACGTCACCCAACCGGACGGTACTAACTGGCGCTTCCGGGTGCCTGATGGCGAGACCATCCACTTCGAAGACCGCTTGCAGGGACCGCAGGCTTTCGTCGCGGGTAGGGACTTCGGGGATTTCCTGGTCTGGCGCAAAGATGGCTTTCCAGCCTACGAACTCTCTGTCGTCGCGGACGACCACGCGATGGGCATCACCGAAGTCGTACGTGGAGCGGACCTGCTCCTTTCGACCGCTCGCCAAATTCTGCTCTACCGCGCCCTCGGCTGGCCCGAGCCACTCTGGGCGCATGCGCCGCTGGTGGTCGACGCCCAAGGGCGACGGTTAGCGAAACGCACGGCTGGCCTCTCGATCCGCGAACTCCGGGCCCAAGGTCGGACGCCCGCGGAAGTCTTGACGGCACCCGTGGGTACCCTGCTCGCCTAGGTCAGTATTCTCACCAAACAAAAACGCCGGAGTGAAGCCTCCGGCGTCTTGTAATCTATCGACTGAAATTAGGCGCCCTTGTCGGTCTTCTTGACTTCGGCGGCCGGCTTAGTGGCTGGAGACGTCGAAGGACCCGTGGCGATACGTTCGCGCATGGCCTTAAGCGCAGCGGCGTTAGCACCGCCGTCAACGGCGATGGCTTCATCCATATACTTCAAAGCACGCGCTTTGTTGGCAGAATCAATCTTCTGGGAGATACTAGCCTTAGTGACCGCAGCCATCAGCTTGTTGCCAGCGGAGATTTCATCGATGGCCTTACAGGCGGCATCAAAATCCTTAGCATCGACAGCGGCCTTGATCTTGGCGTTGCCGGCGTCCCGCGCAGCTGTCGCCTTGCTACGGTTTTCATCCGCCTTCTTTTCTTCGTCCACCAGTGCGGCCTTACCTGCGGGCGTATTCTTGAACGAAGCCAACTTGTCGAGGTATTGACGAGGGGTCCAACCGCCGAAACCGACGGTGCGACCGAACACTTCGCCCGACTTAGCGTCGACGAGCAGAACCGTGGGGTAGCCGGTGATGGCGTACTTCTTCTGGAGCTCAGAGTTCTGGGCCTTCACTTCCGGGGCGATCTGCTTAGTGCGCGGGAAATCCAGTTCAACGAGCACGTACTTACCGGCGGCTTCCTTGGCGAACTCTTCAGTCGAGAAAACATTCTTATGGAGCGCCTTGCACGGCGGACACCAGTCGCTGCCCGTGAAGTCGAGCAGCATGGGCTTACCTTCCTTGAGGGCGATCTTCTTGGCTTCTTCGAAGTTCGTGAGCCAGGTCGCTTCAGCGAAGGCGGTGGAAAGCGCCCCCAGCAAGACGAGGCTGGAAGCGAGGAGGGACTTGAGGGTCATGGGGTGATGAGGTGTACCGTTAATTTCGTATAAATAAAAAGACGCCGCAAGCCTTGGCTGCGACGTCTTGAAGAAACCCCCTTTAAAAGAACGATTAAGCGCCCTGATCGGCCTTCTTCACTTCCGCGGCCGGCTTGGCGGCGGGCTTAACCGGGACGGGCTGGCTCAGGTTGGTACCTGCGGCAATCTTCTCACGCATCTGCTTGATACTGGCCAGCATCTTCTCATCACCCGCGCACTCAGTGATGGCTTGGTCGGCCCACTTGAGGGCGCGTTCCTTATTGGTCGGGTCGATGCGCTGGGACATCAGAGCCTTGTTGATTGAAGCCACGGCCTTACGCGAACCTTGGGCATCGGCGAAGTCTTCGTCGAGCAGCTTGCAGATAGCATCGAAATCCTTGGCCTCCATGGCGGCGCGAACCTTGATACCTTGGGCGGCACGCTTGGCGCTGGCCTCTGCAGCCTTCTTAGCTTCGGCACCCAGGGCTAAGCGACCTTCGGCGGTATTTTTAAAAGCGGACAGTTTCTCGATGTAAGCCTTGGGGCCCGAACCAGGACCGTAGCCGCTTTGACGACCATAGGCTTCACCGGTCTTAGCATCAAGGAGGAGGACCGTCGGGAAGCCGGAGACGCCAAACTTAGCCTGCGTTGCCTTGTTCTTCGCCTTCTCTTCTGGTGGCTGCGGCTTCTTGTTCGGGAAGTCGAGTTCCACGAGTACGTAGCCCTTGGCAAATTCCGCGAACTCGGGCTTATCGAAGACCTCGGCGTGGAGCTTGATGCAGTAACCGCACCAATCGCTGCCGGTGAAGTCGACGAGGAGAGGCTTGTTTTCCTTGGCGGCGACGGCCTTGGCCTCGTCGAGGTCGGTGTACCACTTAGGACCCGCGAGGGCCGGGAGGGCCGCAATCATCAAGGCGACGAAGGCAGCGAGGGTGTACTTGGTTTTCATAGGATTATTAGTGGGGAGGCTTACTTCTTAGCGCCAGCCTGTTGGTCGCGGACTTTTTCCACCCGTTCACGGAGGCCTTTGAGTTCAGCGGCAAAGTCAGACTTCGAGTCCTTAGCCAAGGTCGCATCAATGAGCTTAATCACCGCCTCGTGGTCACCTGGCTTGCTCGCCATGGCGATACCCATCCGGGCGTTGAAATTCATGCGTGTCGCAGCTTCACCGGTGACGCCCTTGTCCTTCATGAACTTGGCCAGAGCCGCTTCAGCGCCAGCGTAGTCCTTCTTATCGATGAATGGACCGATGACGCCGTCGAGGGCTTCGTTGAGTTCAGACTGCTTGGCTTCAGCAGCGGCGGAGTCCGCAAACTTCTTCACCCCAGCGTCGGTATTGTTCTTCAAGAACTTGGCGAGGGACTTGAGGTAATTGGCAGGGCCACCTTCTTCGTAACCGGTCGAGGCAAACACCTGACCCTTAGCATTCATCAAAAGAATGGTGGGGAAACCTTGGATATTAAACTGCTTAGCCAGGGCGTCATTCTTGGCCTTAACCGCCAGATCTTGTTTTTTGCCGCGCGGGTAATCCAGTTCGACGAAGACAAAGTCCTTAGCGGCGACTTCGAAGTCCTTCTGGTCGAAGACTTCCTTCTTCAGACGGATGCACCAGCCGCACCAATCGCTCCCCGTGAAGTCGACGAGGATTGCTTTCTTTTCCTTGGCGGCGACGGCCTTGGCTTGGTCGAGGTCGGTCAACCAGGTGATTTCAGCGTGGGCCGAAGCAGCGGCGACCAGGGCGACAACGGGGAACAGGAAGCGGGGCAGATTCATGGGGAGAGGATTAACTCCCAAACTTACCCCTTACGGCAAACCACAAATACGCTAGACCTGCGTTGCCAAATGAGGCCCGACCCCCATACCTACGGACATGGCGGCAACCCGTATCCTGCTGGTGGACAATGGCTCCCTGCAACCCGCAGCCACCCTACAGATGCGCCTACTTTCGAAGGAAGTTGGTCGTTTGCTGGAAAAAACCGTTCATCCCGTCTCCGTCTTACACTCACACAAGATCGACCCCGCCCTGCTCGAAGGGCAACCCGCAGTCATCTTTGAACAAGCCGTCCGCCAAGCCAAGACCGACGGCATTACTGAGCTGATTATTCTGCCGCTATTCATCGGGCCGAGCCTCGCCATTACAGAATACCTCCCCAAGGTTTTTGCGGAAGCGAACGCGGGGAAGATGAAGCTGAGCATCCGCGAACCACTCTTCGGTCCCGAGCTGATTAGCATGTTGATCGATAACTTGAAGTCCACCGGCTGGACCAAGGGTAGCGGAACGGTCTACCTTTGTGACCACGGCTCGCCCATCCGCGAAGTGACGCGCTGTCGCGATTTCTTCGCCGTCTCTCTCCGTAATCAGCTCGGACTGAAAGACGATGAATTGTTCGCCTGCTCGATGGAGCGACGAGACGGCCCAGAATATGACTTCAACGAGCCCTTGCTCGAGGGTGCGTTACAACAGGCCAAGGGCGACGCCGTCATTCTGATGCTTTTCTTACTGCCTGGTCGTCATGCCGGATCTGACGGAGACGTCGCGACCATCGCGAAGGAGCACGCCCCTGACGGCCTGGGCTGGAAGCTCAGTCCCCTGCTCGGCACGCACCCCGCCCTGCCCGCGCTGCTCGTCCAACGGCATCTCAACTCCTCTGGTTTCAAGTTCACCAAGAATGCCCTCATTACCGTCGCGATCTCCGTTGGGCTACTGTTCGTTTTAATCGGCATACTCGCCCCGAAAGACCTCGAACTAACCGAAAGCCCCATGATTTGGCTCGGCGGAGTGGTCGCGACCTTCGCTGCGCTGTTTCTCTACTTACGCGCAAAGCTCCGGAAGAAGTCCTGACCTTAGGCCAACGCGGCGATGCGGCCCATCAGGCCGGCATGACGGGGCGGAGCGACGACGGCACCAACAACCGCGATGAGCGGCGTCGGGAGCACCGACACGTCGACCTTGCCAGAAGCGAGGTCGGTCAAAGTCGTGAGCACATCGGAGGAGCCGTCTTGCGAAACCTTTGAAAGTAGCCGAATCGGGAGATCCGCTTGAGCGCCGGCGGCGATGAGTTTCACGGCCACCGAAGGCAAAGCCTTGGCACCCATGTAGAGGCAGAGCGTCGCACCGGTGTCCACATGCGCTTTCCAATTCTGGTCGGTACCATCTGCACAATGCCCCGTGAGGAAAGTCACCGAAGCAGCTATGCCGCGGTGGGTTAACGGAAACGCCGCATCGGCACCCGCCGCCGTCGCGGCTGTCACGCCTGGCACGACTTCAAAATTAATCCCATGCGCAGCGAGGTGGTCCATCTCTTCGCCGAGACGACCGAAGACACCAGGATCACCGCCCTTGAGACGCACGATGAGCCCGCCCTGACTTGCTTCACGCACGAGAACGATGTTAATCTCATCCTGGGTCATCGAGTGGACCCCGCAGCGCTTACCGACCGGCACGATCTTTGTCGTGGACGGAATCTCTGCTAATAACGCATCCCCCGGAAGGGAGTCATGGATGACGACATCGGCTCGTTGAAGCAAACGGAGCCCCCGTACGGTGATCAGATCGGGGGCCCCCGGTCCGGCACCGACGAAGACCACCCGGCCTATGTCGCAATTTACCATTTATTTAAACTTGACCCGATTTATGTAATCTTGGGTAATCTTATCAAGTATTAATTTACACCAACCTTTACCTATGGAAAAGCCTACCGAAAAGCCTCTAACCAAGAATGAAGTGATGAAGGCCGAAAAGCCTGACCTCTCTGGCACTATCCGCGAGACCCTGGCCAATTCAGAGGCCGACCGCTTCAGCGGCGACGACGAACAGTTCATCAAGTTCCATGGCATCTACCAGCAGGACGACCGCGATAAGCGCAAGACGGGCAAGGAATACTCCGTCATGGTGCGTACGCGCCAAACCGGTGGTATCGTCCCCGCCGCGCAATACATAGTATACGACGAACTCTCAGGTCGTTTTGCCAACGGCACCTTGCGCATCACCTCGCGCCAGACGTTCCAGTTCCATGGCGTCGCCCAGCGTGGTATCGGCAGCTTGATCAAGGGCATCAACGACGCGCTCTCCTCCACCCTTGCCACTTGCGGCGACGTGAATCGTAACGTGACCGCTCCGTCCAACCCGCCCGTCGACCATGTCGCTGTGCAGGTCGACGAAGATGCTTTCTCCATCACCAGGGCACTCCTCCCGAGCACCACGGCCTATCACTCCATCTGGGTGGACGGCGTGCAGGTCGACCTCGGTCTCGGGGACAAGGTCAGCAAGGCGGCCGCTTCCGCCGACCAGGCCAACCCGTACATGCCGCCGCCCGCCGATACGGATGAGTCCGGCGCTCCTGCCGATACGCTTTACGGCAAGACCTACCTCCCGCGTAAGTTCAAGACTGGCTTTGCGATCCCGCCGAACAACGACACGGATATCTTCACCAACGACATGGGCTACGTGGCCATCGTCGAGGACGGCAAGCTGATCGGCTACAACCTGCTCGTCGGCGGCGGTCTCGGCACCTCGCACGGCAACAAGGCCACCTACCCTCGCCTCGCCGATGTCATCGGCTTCATCACCCGCGAACAAGTCGTGAGCGTTGGCTCGGCCGTCGTCGCCATCCATCGCGACTGGGGTGATCGCACCGACCGCAAGCACGCCCGCATCAAGTACGTCCTCCAGGAAAAGGGCGTCGAATGGTTCCGCGCCGAACTCGGTAAGCGTCTCGGCGCCCCGCTCCCGGCCGCCAAGCCCTTCCTCTTCCGCGGCCAAGGCGACGCCTTCGGCTGGTTCAAGCAGCTCGATGGCAACTGGTTCCTCGGTCTCTTCGTCGAGACCGGTCGCGTCAAGGACGCGGGCAGCTACCAATTGAAGACCGTACTCCGTAAGATCGCTGAACAGTTTGGCCCAGTCTACCGCCTGACCGCCACGCAGAACCTTATTCTCTCCGACATCAAGGAAGCCGACAAGGCTGCTATCGAGAAGATGCTGCACGACCACGGTTGCGGCATCGTCTTCAACCCTGGCCTCATCAAGGGTCGCGGCATGGCCTGCCCGGCTCTCCCGACCTGCGGACTCGCCCTCGCCGAATCCGAACGCGTCTTCCCGGTCATGCTCGGTAAGATCGAGGACGCTCAGGCCGCCGCTGGCATCTCTGGCGAAGAACTCGTCGTCCGCATGACTGGTTGCCCTAACGGCTGCGCCCGTCCGTACAACGCCGAGATCGGCCTCGTGGGCAAAGCCCCTGGCAAGTACAACCTCATGCTCGGCGGGAACCGCGAAGGTACGCGCCTCGCCCGTCTCTTCAAGGAATCCGTCCCCGCGGACGAAATCCCTGTCGTCATCGGCGCCCTGTTTAACCAGTACGCCAAGGAACGCCAAACTAGCCAAGCCTTTGGTGATTGGGTCGACGGCGCTGCCGTCTGGCCGGTCGCCGCTCCGCAGGCCTAAGCCAATTCCGTGCCGTCGCCGATGTCGAACCTCGACCCAGCCCGCCTGCCCGAACTTGACGAGCAACTCACGAAGCTCGCTCCGGTCGACCGTCTGCGCTGGGCTTTCGAGACCTTCGGCGATCGTGCGGGTATTGGCACCAGCTTCCAGCCTGCCGGCGTGGTGATTCTCCACTTGGCGAAGTCCGCTGGCCTGCCCATTCGTGCGTTCACCTTGGACACCGGATTGCTCTTTCCGGAAACCCTCGCCTTCAAGGCGCAGCTCGAGGCCAAGCTCGGTATCCAAGTGGAATCTGTCCTCCCGGCCTTGACCGTTGAAGAACAGGCCGCTGCGCATGGTGCGGAACTTTGGAAGCGTGACCCTGAAAAGTGCTGCGAGATTCGGAAGGTCGACTCGCTCGGCAAGAAACTCTTTGAACTCGACCTTTGGATTGCCGGTATGCGTCGCGACCAGAGCACTGAGCGCTCGTCGACCCCGTTGCTCAGCCTCGCCGCCCGCCCCGATAATTCCGACGTCTGGAAACTCAACCCACTGGTTGATTGGAGTCGCGAGCAGGTCTGGGCCTACCTCAAGGAGCACGACCTCCCACACAACGTACTACACGACCGCGGTTACCGCTCGATTGGTTGCTGGCCCTGCACGCAGCCCAGCTCCGGCGCCGATGAACGCGGTGGCCGCTGGCCCGGCTTCGAGAAAAAAGAATGCGGCCTCCATACCCGCACGAAGAAAGGGTTGGGCGGTTAGCGGCTAGCGGTTGGCGGATAGGAAAAATACCAAAGACCAGTCACCGCTCATCACTCAACTCCCACCGTATCCTAACCGCCATCCGCTTCCACCATTCCTTTCAGCCTCGCTCTACTTCCAACCGCTCTCCGCTAACCGCCACCACCTTCTCAGTTCTTCCGTCTCTCTGTATTCCCAACCGCCAACCGCTAACCGCTACCACCTTTCTTCAGCATGTCCCGTAACGCCCAAAACGATCACCTCACGCGCCTCGAACAGACGTCGATTCACGTCTTCCGTGAGGCCTTCGCCAACTTCCGCTCCGTCTGCATGCCTTGGTCCATGGGCAAGGACTCCAACGTCCTCATCTGGCTAGCCCGCAAGGCCTTCTGCGGTAAGATACCCTTCCCCCTCCTCCACATCGACACGACGTACGAGTTCCCGGAAATGTATGAGTTCCGCGAGAAGGCCAAGGCCATCCACGGCATCGATCTGATTGTGCGCGTCAATGAAGACGCCATCCGCCGTGGTATCGGCTACGCCACGCACGACCCTGTCACCGTCACGCACGAGCTCAAGACCGTCCCCTTCAAGGCTGCCATCGATGAGTTTAAGTGGGACGCCCTCGTCACCGGCATCCGCCGCGACGAAGACCCGACTCGGGCGAAGGAACGCTGGTTCTCGCCGCGCTCCGCTGAAGGCAACTGGGACTACAAGGACCAGCCACCGGAATTCTGGGGCCAGTTTGCAAGCGTGGCTCCCGAAGGCGGCCACGTCCGCGTCCAGCCCCTCCTCGAATGGACGGAACTCGATATTTGGGAATATATCCGCCGCGAGAATATCCCGAACCCGACGCTTTACTTCGCCCGCGATGGTAAGCGCTTCCGCTCGCTCGGTTGCCACCCGATCACGCACCCGGTCGACAGCCCTGCTAGCAATATCGACGAAGTCATCGAGGAACTCAAACTCACCAAGGTCAGCGAACGCGCCGGTCGCGCCCAGGACCACGTCGGTCGTAACTCCATGCAAGAACTCCGGGCCAAGGGGTTCATGTAAGTCATCCTCCCGCACCGCCACACCACGCCAAACACCACCCAACCATGAGCACCTCTTCCCTTCCTAGTCCCGCCGCCGCCCAAGCTGCCGCCCAAGCCGCCGCCGAAGACCAACGCAAGATGCACGTCGTCGTCGTCGGTCACGTCGACCACGGTAAGTCCACCTTCGTCGGCCGCCTCCTCAACGACACCGACTCCTTGCCGAACGGCAAGATTGAGCAAGTCCGCAAGAACTGTGCCGCCGAAGGCATGGAGTTCGAATATGCCTTCCTCCTCGACGCCTTGATTGAGGAACAGGAGCAGAATATCACGATTGATACCACGCGCATCTTCTTCCGCACCACGCAGCGTGCCTACGCAATCATTGACGCTCCGGGCCACAAGGAGTTCCTGAAGAACATGGTGACCGGTGCCGCCTCGGCGTCCGCCGCCCTGCTCCTGATTGACGCCAAGGAAGGCGTCATGGACCAATCCCGTCGCCATGCTTTCCTGCTCTCGCTGCTCGGCGTGAAGCAGCTCGTCGTGCTCGTGAACAAGATGGACCTCGTCCAGCACTCGCAGGAGACCTACGAGAAAATCCGGACGGAATACACCGCCTTTCTGAAGAGCCTCGGACTCAACGCCGTCCACTTCATCCCCATCGCCGCCAAGCACGGTGAAAACATCGTCAACCGCTCCGCCAAAATGGCTTGGTGGACGGGCCCGACGGTCACCGAAGCCCTCGATGGTTTTGCCCACGAGGACGACCTCACCGGCCTGCCCCTACGCCTGCCGGTCTCCGACATCTACCGGTTCGACCACCGCCGTATCATCGCGGGCCGCGTCGAAGCGGGCGCCATCCGCCCCGGCGACGAACTCATCTTCCAGCCCGGCGGCCGTCGCAGCACGGTCCGTACCTTCGAAGACTGGCCGGGCCCTGAATCCCGTTCGGTCGTCGGTACCGGCGGTTCGGCCAGCGTGACGCTCTCCGAGCAGATCTTCGTGGAACGCGGCCAGGTTGCTTCCCACCCTTCCAACCAACCCAGGGTTGGCCGCGAATT
>Ga0209442_1000357_pt1 | contig 27268 bp, 21 predicted proteins | sample LauGreSBDMM110DD_2_FD_187565 | JGI IMG/M metagenome (GOLD analysis project Ga0209442, IMG submission 187565) | Freshwater lake microbial communities from Lake Michigan, USA - Sp13.BD.MM110.DD (SPAdes) (version 2) | ecosystem: Environmental > Aquatic > Freshwater > Lake | place: Lake Michigan...
TCCGTGACCTGCCCAACAACCTAAACATCAACTGGTTCTTTGACGGTCTTAATCGTGAAGCAGCACAGCGAGTGTTTGCTTTTAAAGTGCCTCGCTTTGGTGAAATCTGGTGGTGTTACCCAAGAGGCACAGCAACGGAATGCACACATGCTGTTATCTACAATGTGCGTGAAAACATCTGGTATGACACAGAGTTGCCTAATGATGGGCGGTCAGCAGGGGAGTTTGCAACCACTTTTGGCGCACCTTTTTTGACGGGTGTCCAACTCAACACCTCACGCATTGCACCTGGCATCAGAACCACACAAACAGGCCTCATTCGCACCACACAAGATGGGAATGTCCGTATCACATGGGCTGGTAACAGCTACAAGTTGTGGCGGCATGAGGTGGGGGTGAACGAGGTGGACATTAGTGAGATTAACGCTGTTGAGTCATTTTTTGAAACAGCAGATTTGAGTGCACTGGTTACACAAAACCACGAAAAATCACTGCGTTGCACCATGATTGAACCAGACTTTGTGCAGGTGGGCGATATGTCAGTTGCCATTCACGGGCGGGCGAATGCAAGGTCGGTGGAGGTGGAAACAGAGCCGCATGTGTTTCCAGACAACGCAACTACACCGTATGAGCAGGTGGTGTTCTTTAAAGACATTAGGCGTGAAATGCGGTTCCGGTTCACCTCCAACACCATCAATGGTGATTATCAGATGGGACAAGTAATTGCGCATTTGGAAGAGGCAGACGGCACTGTACTTGGGGGTGTCACTTGATCACCTTACCCGTTATAATCGAATTGCGGGATTGGGCAGATCAATTGGCATTGGACTTGGCAGAATACGCGCCTATTCCACGACTTGATGATGAGAGTGAATGGCAGGAGTGGGGAGTGGCGTTTTGTGCCCTTTCAGGTATTAGTCAAAAAAACCCACCTAACCCACTAGCTTTTGATGATTGGCGTGAATGGGCAAGTCGGTTTGTGCAAGCAGTTTCATAAGGTGGATGTATGCAAGTAGATAGTAAGCAGCAGATGCTTGAGGTGGGGCAAATATTGGAAGCTGAGTCACAGCAAGGTGGTGAACAGGTGCCTTTGGAACTGTCCAAAGCAACCTTTGCCAAACTTGCCTCAATGCCTGACAACACACTTTTGCGTTACGGCAACACTATTTTTATTTGCATGACAGCACCGCGGGACACAAGTATTGCTAAGGTAGTGGTTATCAATGCAGATACAGCACCCAATGTGGCAACTAGTTTTATGCAACTGTTTGACAATGCAATGAAAAAAGGTTGGATGCAATTGCAAATCACAACCGATGACCCAACCATTTTGTCTGCCTTGCAAAGTCTAGAACAAAAGTACACCATCAAAATGACAGAAGGCATAGAGGGCACAACAGTTGTGGGTGTGCAACTTGGGGCCTCACAACCCGCTTTGGGATTAGGAGCACAGTATGGGATGGATTAAAAGCTTTATTAGAAATCCAGTTGGTACAACTAAAAAGACTGTAGAAAAAGTTGTTGAAGATCCTGGTGAAGTCATCAACGACATTGGTAAAACAATAGACCAGTCTATTATTAAACCTATTGAAAATGACCCACTAACTTTTATTGTGGCAGCGGTCGCGTATTCCTACGGCATACCGGGGCTAGAATTTGCGGGGGCGGGCTCAGCAGCATCTGTAGGTGTGGCAACGACGGGGTCAAGGTTGGCACAAGGTGATGAGTTTGACCAAGCGGTGAAGAAAGGCGTTACTGCTGCCGCTGTTACAGCAGCAGTGAATTACGGAAGAGATTATTACAGACAAAACGCCGGTTCCGGCGCACCTGTGCCAGTAGAAAATAGAGTTGTACCTGTTGATGCACCTGTTGAGGTTTCTGTTGACTCTGCGCCACCTGCTTCATTTGAAACAGTAAAAGTAAACCCAAACCTTGTTGATGTACCTACTACTGACCTAGCAAATGTTTCTTACGTAGATCCTACGAAGGCAGCTAACCCATTTGCACCAAAATCGCCATCATCGCTAAGCTTGGAAGTGGCAGGGCTTGACCCCAACCCTGCGCCTGTTTCAGCACCGGCAACACACGGAAGTAATTACACCAGTAGTGCTGCGGGACCAAATAAAGTGTACGAGTCAGCTTTGAATGACCCAAGCATAAATGCTGCAGAGCCCCCCTATGTTCCGGGGTCGGGCAATCAAGCAGCAACGGGTACACCCGATAAATTTGTAAATGACCCCAGCCGCCCAGATCTTATTGACCCTATCACAAAAAGATCACCTTTGCAAGTTAAAGAAGTTGGCACCCCCGGTTTACCGGAAGTCGTAGACTACAGTAGAGTAGCAGGACCGGATACAGGCGCGTTGTCATTTGGAAGTGTAGGCGACACAATGCTTGCTGCTGGTGACAATGCGTGGAGTTTGGCAAAAGCATACCCTAAGACCACAGCGGGTGGTTTGTACCTTGCAAGCAAAATGGGGGGTGATGAGCCACAACAAGATGACCGGCCTACAGGAACCCCTAGTGAGCAAATAGGTGACCCTCGTTTCTACATGAGTTTGCCTCAGTTGCGGATGAAACGGGATTACCAAGAGTATGCAGGTGACTATAACAGGTATGGTCAAGAGACAGGCACACACAAATTCTTCACCGATCCCGTTTACGAACCCATTGACTACGCGGCAAAAGATGGCGGGTATGTGCGGATGGAGGAAGGTGGGTATATGGGTGGAGGTGGGTTGTCACCTCAAATCGGTGCTCCTATGCCTCAACCTATGCAACAACAGCAGATGCCGCAGATGCAACAAGCACCTATGCCACAAATGCCACCCATGCAGCAGCAACAGCCAGTTGGTGCACTTGCTGGTCTGGCGCAAAAAAGACCTACTGCAATGCCGCAACAGCCAGCAGGTGGTTTGCAAAAGGTGCCTGGGCAACAGCAAAATCCAAACTACCGTTACTTCAATTACGGCATGGTTCCACCATCTGTACAACCCAACATGCCACAGGCACAAATGTCTCAAAAATACGCAACCGGTGGGTTGACAATGGCGATGGCAAATGGGGGTAATGTTTCTGATGGTAGAACGGATGACATTCCAGCACTACTCTCTCCCGGGGAGTATGTCATGGATGCAGAAACAGTTGCATTGCTTGGCAATGGCAATAATGATGCAGGTGCCAAGAGATTGGATCACATGCGGGAAGCGGTTAGAAAACAAAAAGGTGGTGCACTGTCTAAGGGCAAGATTTCCCCTGACGCACAGTCACCGCTTTCTTACCTTAGTGGGAGAATGGCATGAGTGTAGCAGACTTTCTGTTTGAGGGCAAACCACCAGCGTCGGTAACAACCTATGGTGTTGCTGCCAAGGACACACCGGCATGGTACAGTGATTACACACAAGGTTTGGTGGCGAAAGCCAACGCCATTGCCGCTGCTCCTTACCAAACCTTTGGTGGCCCAAGGGTTGCGGGGTTTGACCCACAGCAGTTGCAGGCCTTTAACCTGACCCCAGAGCTCGCTGCTAGTTACAAACCGCAGTTTACAGCGGCTGCTAACACCTTAGGCGGTGTTGATGACACAACAGGGATGGCAGCGGCGCAGCCCTATTTTTCACAAGCAGCACAAACTTTGCCTCAAGGCATCAACGCCTACATGAATCCCTACACTGATCAGGTGGTGAACAGGATTGGTGATTTGGCAAAACGGCAGCTGTCTGAAAACATCATTCCAACTATTCAAAGCCAATTTATTGGCGGTGGTAGTTTTGGTGGTAGCCGTTCTGGTGAAGCACTGGCAAGAGGCATGCGTGATTTGCAAGAATCAACCATGGCACAGCAAGCACAAGCATTGCAACAAGGTTACACTCAGGCGGGTTCACAGATGCAGGCAGATCAGACAAGGCTTGCCCAAATGGGACAGTCTGCTGGTAACTTGCAGGGCGCCGATCTTGCTCGACTACTTGAACTCGCCAAACAACAAGAAACTCTGGGTGGGTTGCAACAACAAGCAGGTCTTACAGAGGCGGCAGCAATGGAATCAGTTGGGGGTCAGAAACAGGCACTGGCACAGAGAAGCATGGACACTGCGTATCAAGACTTCCAAGCACAACAGAACGACCCCTACAACCGCATCGCTTTTATGAATGCAGCAGTTCGAGGGTTGGAGTTGCCATCACGTGGTACAACAGAAACAACAGGTCCAGCGGCCGCGTACCAACCATCTGTCTTGTCGCAACTTGCCTCTACCGGTATGACCATTGCAGGTTTGAAGAAAACTGGCATTATTTAAAGGGTAAAAAATGGAAGATGATGCAGAAATTTCATCGGTTGAAGAGCTTGAAACAGCGGATGCAAAGGATCAAGCAGAACTTGATGCTGAGTCAACTGATGCATTAGGCAGCACCTCTGTAGGCTTAGACTCTACTAGCCCTTATTCTAAAGAGCTAAAAGGGTTGTTGACGCAGTATCAAGGTGCGTTGAGCAAGAGGACAACAGAAAGAACTGCCATTCTTGCTGAGGCTCAGCGGAAGTTGCTTGCAAGGGCTGAGGACCCAATGGGTCAGGCAGCCATGTATTTTAAAGTTGCGGGAGCTTTGGGTAAACCCACCAAAACAGGTTCCTTTGGTGAGACCATCGGTAATGTGGGTGAGGCACTTGCACCTGAAATTGAAAAGATGCAAACCCGCAAAGACGCCTTGTCTGACTTGCAGTTGAAATACAAACAGATGGGTCTTGACCAAGATGTGAGTGACCTTAGCGATAAAATTGGTGTGGTTACCAAACTGTCCCAGTTGACGCAAGGCAAGCGAAGTGAATATCAAACATTGATGAATCAGTTGCAAGGTCTTGATCCCAAGTCCCCCACCTACGCAACTGACAAGTCAATGCTAGAAAAAAGGATGAACAGATTAACTTTTGTTCCTGCCGATAAACCTGTTGCTGGCTCTGAGATTGAACGCCTGACTGCCATTGTTGAAAACCCAGCCGCTACCACTCTTGCCAAGGCCAATGCACAAAAGCGCCTTGACAAACTCAACTACATTGCACCTACAGAAAAGCCTGCTGAGAATTTGTCTCTTGAGCAATGGGCGAACAAAACATTGATGGCGGAGTCAAAGACACCTGGCTCAACTCCTAAAGCTGACCTTGCTCGGGCAAATGCAATTATCAGAAAATCTACCCACATTGCCCCTAGCAAAGATGGTTCGGGTACAGGTGAGGCTAACAAAGCCGTTTCACCTTTAGGCAAAGTAGCTCAGGATGAGGGGTTGACCCCCGGCACTCCTGCTTTCAATGCACGTGTTCAGGCGTTGCAAAAAGAACGGTCAGAGGTAAAACTGACCACTGATGACCGCAAAGCTATCAGGGAGTCGCAAGCGGCAATTAGCGCCGGTAAAACGCTACTTGTGAATCTTAAAAAAGCCATAGATATCAATGAAAAAGCGTATTCGGGTTTTGGTGCAGGTGTGCGCCGCAGTATTGGCAGAAATTTACCCATTGTCGGAGATTCAGAAGGCGTAAAAGCAACCACTGAGCTTGAAAACCTCATGGGCAAAAATGCATTGAGCCAGTTAAAAATCATTTTTGGTGGTAGTCCTACAGAAGGCGAACGCGCTCTTTTGCTGGAGCTTGAAGGTGCACTGAGCATGAGTGCAGGTGAGCGTAAGATTATTTTTGAAAACGCCATGGCCGCCGCTGTTCGAAAACTCAAAGAGCATGAAGAAATCATTAAAGAGACGAAGTCTGGCTCTATGCACAAAGCGCAGACAGATGAGTTTGCAGAAGGTGGCTTTGTCAAGATGCAAGACGGTGGCGGGATGGCGGAGTTGGATGATGACCAGTTGTTTCAAAAGCTCTACGGTGCCAATGTCAGCCAAGGTCCTCGGGGGCGGCAAGAGTCTGCCATGCTTGGCGCTGGACGCAAGATGGGTCCTGGGTATGGTTCAGTTGAGGGTCATGTCAGCCGCACCCCCGATGTGAGTCCGCAGAATTTTGGCGCCTTGGCTGCCCGTTACTCTGTTCCTGTAGGACAAGGCCAAGTGGCAATGTCTGTTATGCAACCAGCAGGTGTTCCTGTCCGTTTGGCTGACTTACAAGCCTCGTATCCTGTGGGTCGGGGCAACTTAGGTGTGGGTGTAGCAGCATCGCGTTACTTGCCTGCAAACAAAAACCAAGTGGATGCACGTTTTATCAACTACGACCGTCCTGTGGGCTCTGGCACCTTCAACTTTGGTGCAACCAAGCCCACGCAAGGCCCTGCACAATACAATGCCAATTACCGCATGAATTTTGCAGACGGTGGTGCTGTCCGGATGGAGGATGGTGGTAAGCCACAACGTGCATACGTGCCGACAGAGGAAGACGCGGATTACTCGCTTGCTAATTTTGCACGTGCTGCTGGTCAAGGTGCGGGGTTCTCATTTGGTGATGAGGCCATAGCAAGGGTGCGGGCGCAGATGGAAAATAGGCCGTATGAGGAAGTGCTTGATGAGGAACGAGCCAAGTATGAGGCTTTTGTCAACAAAAACCCCTACACCGCTTTAGGCACAGAGTTGGTAAGCGGTCTCGTGCCTTCCTTAGCAATGAGCATGGTGCCAGGTGGGCAAGCACCCGCAGTTGGTATCAACCTGAGCCGTGGCAAGCGACTGTACGACCTTGCAAAAACCTCAGGAAGCGCAGGCGCACAAGGATTCGTGTCTGGTGTAGGGGCGGGGGAAGGAGATGCGGGGAATCGCCTGTCTGAAGGCGTTAAAACCGGAACAACAACCGCGGTGGTGGCACCAGCGATTTCTAAACTCATCACCAAGGGTGGTCAAGGACTTAGTGCAGTCAAAAAAGCAATCTTCCCAAATGCAACAGATGTTACTGATGCAGCCATCAACAAAGTGCTCAACGCAATGAACCGTGATTCTGTTGGCATGGGTTCACTTAAACGAACCATGGCGCAGGATGCTGCCTTAAATGTCAAGTCAACAGTTGCTGATGTTACCCCTTCCCTTACCAGCCTAGGGGAGGCGGTGGTGACCAAACCAGGAGGCGGTAAAAAGATTTTGGGTGACACTATGGAAAAACGCCTTGAATCTGGGCGTCAAAGTGTTGCTGACAAAGTCACAAAGTCTGTGGGTAAAAATGCAAATTACGCAGATCAGGAAACCAAGATGCTGAGTGTGTTGAGGGGCAATGCAGATAGTGCCTACAAAGATGCTTACGCCTTTGGCACAGTGAATGACCCAAGAATCACAAAAGTGTTAGAAGATCCCACCTTCAAAAAGGCCTATGAAGAAGCCCGTTCTATTGCAGAAAAAGAGAAACTGGCAGCGCAGTTACGGGGTGAGGACACGAGTCGCTTTGAACTCAAACGACTTTACACTGTTAGCCCAGATGGCACAACACGGGTCACTCAGATGCCCGATGTCCGCACACTTGACTACATCAAACGGGGCATAGACTCAATAATTGATAAGGGTTTTGGAGGCACCAATCCCTTGTCTAAAACTGAGGCCAATGCACTTAAAGATGTGAAGAAAGAGTTTGTGAAGGTCATTGATAGTGTGACCACAGACCCAGCAACAGGGGTTTCCAAGTATGCACAGGCACGCACCAAGTATGCAGGAGATAGTGAGGTGTTGGAGGCGTTGAGGTTTGGTAAGGATGAGTTTTTGAAGAAAGGCTTTATGCCAGATCAGGCAAAGGCGATGGTCAAAAACATGTCTGATGCTGAAAAGAACGCACTGCGGGCTGGTGTAGCACAAAGTATTCTCAACGACATCTTGACTCGCCCACAACAAATCAATGCTGCTCAAATCGTCATCTCAGCACCTGCAACCAAGGCCCGTCTTGCTGCCCTGTTTGACAACCCGAATGACTACAAGCTGTTTGAGGCAGCGTTGGAGCGGGAGGCACAATTGTTCCGTAACGCTCAAGACATTGTGCGAAATAGCCGCACCGCTCCCCGTGCTGCTGCGTTAAAAGATTTGGATGAAAATTCTGTTGTTGACATTACAGGCCAATTGCTTGATCTGAGTTCTTCAAGTGGGCCTGGTTCCATGCTTGCCAAAGTATTTAAAATCTACCAATCAGGCTTGCCCATGAGTGAAAAGGTTGCCAATGAGGTAGCCGAAATGCTGAAAACAGGCTCCCCCCGTGAGGTGCAGAAGTTGACAGCAAAGTTGGAGGCACAAATGCAGAAGCAATCGCAACAGGCAGCTAAAAATGCTGTACGCGAAAAAAGAATGACTAGTGCTATGAGTGTGTCAGCGGGTGAGGCACCCTCTTCAAGCAAAAAGCAGCCCTCTGTAGAACAGAGGTTAAAGGATGAGGATGCTACATTTGAAGAACTGAAAAAGAAATACGCAACAGAGGAGTAATCACATGGCAACGAAAAAGAATGTGTCATTGAGTATTGGCAGGGGTGAAAAGTTGCCGGTCTCCAAGGGCGCTGGGTTGACAGAAAAAGGCAGGGCAAAGTACAATGCTGCAACTGGCTCTAACCTTAAACCGCCTGCCCCCAACCCTAAGACCACGGCAGATCAGGGGCGTAAGGATTCATTTTGTGCAAGAATGGGCGCTGTGGCAGCCAATGCCAAAGATGGTGAACGTGCCAAAGCAGCCCTTAAACGATGGAAGTGTTAAATCATGGCAACCAAACCCGGACTGTACGCAAACATTCACGCAAAACGTGAGCGGATCAAAGAGGGCTCGGGTGAGAGTATGAGAAAGCCTGGCACCAAAAACGCACCCACTCCCGCTAACTTTAAAGCAGCTGAGAAGACAGTCAAAAAGAGCAACAAGTAATGGCTGAAGAACAGCAAGATCTTCTTTATAAGTATGGCAGGCCACCTGTCGATCTTGACCAACTGAGTCAGCAATATGATGATGGTGCCCATCTTTTAGGTTCAAATCCTAACATGATGCCGGTGGGCCTTTTTCCAAAACCCAAGCCCCGCCCTGTAGCTGAACCACCTGCTAACTTGCCCCGCCAACCAGTTTCCATTCTTGGTACTGTAGCACCTCCACCTGTTCAAATACCCTCTATTATTGACCAAATTCCTGGTCAATCTGCACCTGCTACTGCTAAACCTGTTAACCCTTTTACAGAAGTATTTAGCAGTCCAGACAAAATGGAAAAGTTTGCATTGGGTTTACAAAATTCTCCTTCATTCACAGATCCCGCTGCTGCTAAAACTGCCAGAAACAGGGGAATGGCGTTAACTAACTGGATGAGAACTCTTGAAAAACCCTCAACAGATCCAAAAAAAGTGTTTAATCAATATAGGGAAGCAAGAGCAGTGGGGTTCGCTCTTGCAAATCAATACAGCATGGCAGGGGACAGAGAAACAGCAAACATGTTGGAGGAGGCACTTATTGATTGGTCTAAACCAGGAATACCACCCATGCCAGAAAAAAAATCGAAAGGTAAGAAATAATGGCTGCCATTTTTGACGTAAACGGGGCATATGCAGGGGATGATGGCATGGGTGATGACACCCCCGCTCCTAAACCTGCCATGAATCCAGAGGTTGCAAGGCTACTAGCCCGCTACCCAGCGCCCAACTTCTACAACCGCCCATTGGTTGGTGACATGTCACCAAGGCAGATGGTTGGAAAAGCCATTCAAAAAGGGTTTGAGGTACGGGACACTCTTAGGGATGCTGGCAAAATTGGGTTGATGGTGCATCCTGCAACCGCTCAATACGCCGCTGCTGTTCCCATGGCTCTTGCACAAGGTGAAATGCTGTTAGGCAGAGCACAAAAGTATGGTGCAGAAAAGATGTACGAGCTTGCTGGTGATGAAGAAAACGCCGCTCGTATTGCTGAACAAAAGTCACCTGAATTTGCATCCTTGGTGCAAAAATACTACAAGCCTTTGATGGCAACAAGCCCATCGGGAAAAGCGATTCAAGAACCTGCATTAAAGTTTTTGATGGAAAATGTGCCTATGGTGCCCTCTGGTCCTAAGGGCTCTGGGTTTGCGCCTTCACCTCCTAGCCGTCCCCTGCTCACACCTAACGATGCACGTGCTATTTTAGGTGAAACAGCTCGAGCAAAAGATGTGGTTTCACAAATTCCAACGGATGTTGGAAATGTGGTTCGTTCTAACATCACACGTATTGACCCTATAACTGGCAAACCATCTGTAGGTAGTCAAATTGGTCAAGTGGTGGCTAGGCCCACAAGAGCAGTACAAAAGGGTGCAAGTGCAATTGAAGATGTAACCATTGGCAATGTGGAGCGTGCAAAGGTTCGTAGAGCAGCAAGACAGGCGCCAACAGATGATGCTGTTTATGACCCATTGCGGGAACGCATGCAGGCTTCTGGTAACTTGGCGTTTGCTGTCAAACCAAGCGGTGGCAACTTTCCAACAACCTTGGGTGCAACTAAATCAATAGAAGAACTTGCCAACATTTCTCCTGTATACAGTCACCTAAATGCCTCTGCTCCTGACCTCCACTACACCCCTGTCAATGACATTCCAGGGCTTGGAAAAACGCATTATATTGAATGGAAACAAAATGTACTTGACACCAATCAACGGGAGGCTTTTGATAAGTTTCTTACGGCTGAAATAACAAATGAATCAAAATCGTGGCAAGACTGGGTACAAAAGTACCCAGCTATTTTAGAACAGCCAACTGTTCGTTTTAACATTGAGGGGGTAGATCAGGATATAAGCCCTGCAGCACTACTGCAGGATTCTGGGTTTGCCCCATCTGTTTTGCCTAGTAGACTTAACTTTTATGACTTGCCTAAAAATGTTAAAAATGTTGTCTTAAACAGTGCAAGCGATAATTTTACTAAGCAATGGAATGAGGAAAATGCAGATTCACCACTTGCACAGATCCCCGGTTCTTCTTTAGACCTTGGCAAAGTAATTGAGCCCTATTATGACTGGATGACCAAAGGCCCCTACCTCAACTACATTACCAAACAAATGGGCACTGGCACCAAGAATGACCCGTTTGTCAAGTCAGCAGAAAAAGATGTGTTTGTGGGTGACCCTGACTTTGTAACAGATTCAAACTACTACAGTCGGGCACAAGCCATGGGTGAAAATGAACGTCAATACGCTATGAGTAATCATTCTGCTGACGTTTTGGCAAAAAATCCAGAAATCGGTACTCAAACAGCAACTACCCCATTGGGTCAAAAAGTTGAAAACATGAGTGACGCCTCTATTACTTCTGACTATTGGAATGATGATAAAGTCCAAACTCAACAACCTGCCTCATTAACCTTTGACCCACAAAGTCAACGGTGGGTATCAAGGCGGGGAGAAAATTCAAATAGTGTAAGAGCTTCTGAGTTTCAAGATGAGGCGGAAGCACAGGCGTGGCATGAGGACTTGATAAGGGATGACGGCTACACAGGTCCTGCCTTTCCTTACATGTCAAGGGTCCCAGATGATGTTCCAATCTACGACATCAATGACCGGTACATAGACAAGATGGGCTTGGAAAATGTGCGAAAAAATGTTCTTAGAAGCCTGATAAGAGGTGACATTGCATCAGAAGACTTGAAAAAAGTTGACATGACTGCTGCTATTAACTTGACGCACAAACAGCAGAAGGCAGAAGAAAAAGCAAGACAAAACAGCAAGAAAGCATACAACGATTGGCGCTACAACCGTATTCAAGAATACCCCGCTTCTGTTCTCTTTACAGAGCCTGTGGGCATCACACCTGCAGGGTCAAAGGTAGTAGAATTTAACAAAGCATTCATTGATGCAAACCCTGAGATGTACATTCGGGATTTTTGTGTTCTTACCAAAGACTTGAATTTCTGTCTTGCCCGTGGCGGTCACGGTACTCCTGACTACCCCGGTCACTCCCCTTTGGTTGAGCCGCACACAGGTCTTGTACCAAGAGGCAACGACACCACCTCCTCTGGCTACATTGATGAGGCATTAGCAGGGCGAGAAATGTTTCCTGCTGTCTTTGCCCCCGACGGCTCAGCGCAGGGTGCGATGCAGGTGCGTCTACGCACACCGAATCCAGATGATATACAGCAAGATGTAAGGCGCTACCTTTTAGAAAACGGCATGAACCAAATTGACGCCCTTCCAGTTGGTGTGCGGAACTTTATACAGACTGGAAGACAATGGAAGGCAGCTGTTACTGAAATGCCTGAATTGCAAAAATTTATGGATGACAAAACAACCTACAAAATAGATCAAATAAAGGGTGAGAATAACAGCAAAATAGACCCTCGTTTTGAGGCACCTATCCGTGCATGGTTAAATCAAAACAATGACAAATTAGACAGCCGGGTTAACGACATGCATAACCTTCCCAATACCCTTGACTTGTTGGAAAATCATCAACGGGATGCTGTTAAATTTAACCCCCTGTTTGACCACCACGCAATAGATGACTTGTTGATGGAAGTAGCAGGTGAGGCAGGGCGTGAGGCGCAAATGGATTTGGTCATGTATTTAGACAACGCCGCTGACCAAAACCTTGTTCCACCGGGTGAAGATTTCCAGGACTGGATACATGAGGTAGTAGGTGAGGCAGTTGGTAACAACAGCAAAAACACCTTTATGGCAGCGCTTGACCCAGCAAAATTGACTGATCAACTTTTAAAAGACATTGACAAGGCATGGAAAATTTATCGCAATGAGTACAACGAGGCTTTAATGCAGGGATTGGGTGGAAAGAGGTTTATTGGGGAGGAAGATATACTGGATGCATCTTATAAATATGGCATGCCCATGTCCGTACTTGCACCACCATTTAAAACTACTACTGAGCTTGGTCAAATGACTGTGCAAGAATTGGCAGGGGAAGTCAAGCGTGCTCAAGATGTTTACGACCGTGCTTACCAAATTAACAGGCGCCAAAAAGATGGTCAACAAGATGTTTACAACACAGATGATTTTAGGAGTTATGCAGACAAGGTAAAAGATGCTTTTACAGAGGCAAGAATAAACAGTTTTTCAACAGATGATTCTGCTAAAAAGTTACTGGATTATGCAAGAGGGCATGATGGCAATCCAGATGTTGATTCTTTGCAAAATGTCATTGATAGATTTACAAATGAGCACAACGTAGATAGACTTTATGAGATATCTGGAATAGACATATTGCCAAGAACTACTGAGGACAAAAAGCAGCGGTTTACACAGGTTAAAGAACAAGTGCTAGAAAAACTGCATGCTGCCTTGGCAGAGGAAAAATCACGCCTGTTAACTGCACCATCAGCTGTGGAAACGAAAAGAAGAGCAAAAAGTACACTTGACCAAATCCATGAGCACTTTGATAGGTTGCAAAACGCACCCCCAGGCACCCGGTTTTACGAATCAGCTGAGTACAGAAATAACACCGGTATACAAGACCTCATCAACCGTTTTGAAAATGATGCAGTAGTTCGTGAGTTGCTTGCACCGCTTTCAAAAGAGGAGAGGCATTTGGTAAGTCATGCCTTTACTGCAGGTCGCGACGTTAAGGTTCCAGAGTTTGTAAATGTACCCATAACACAGGAGTTGGCGTATGATGCACCACAAGAAATTGTAGGTGAACCAGGGGAAAGACACATAACCACTAACTTTGTTGGAAATGAAACAGGCGGGGAACGAGCACAGCAATACTTGACCTCTATCTGGAATGACATTCGCAATTCTGACGAATACCGAAATGCTGCTACAGAAACAGACCGTTACCGTGCAGTAAAAGCCAAGGTAGCTAAAAACTTACTGGCATTGAATGAGGGTTTCAAAACACCTACTCAAATGGGTTTGACTCGAACCCGTTACCAGTATTTGCAAGACAAGTTGGGGGATGCTGAGTCCAACATGGAAAATGCCATTAGGGATGCAGGAACCAGAGAGATGTTAGGTCAAGACAACCCATACCCTGTTGAACCTCAAGACCTTCAGCAAAGTTTTGACAACTTAACAGGTAAACTTGAAAACGGGGAAATTGATGCTCGTGCTTTAATTCACTACGCTGACTCCTTGCGCAATAACGGAGGCGTTCAATACTTGCACCGTCAAATGGGGCAAGATGAAAACGACATGTTCAATTTGGCAAGAGAGCTTGAGCAGTATGTTGAACGCTATGAGCGACAGGCAGGTGGCAATGAGCCGCCTGTTTTTGACCCAATGGCAGTGGCAGATGACTTGTTGACACAGGATATAGAACCTGACGGTCAATTAAACCTGCGTGCAGTTTACGACACCATGTACGCTCTCACAAACGGTGTTCTAGATTATCCTGCTTTCCGAGGTAATACTGGGATGAATGCAGATGAGCATTTGCAAGCATCAAGAAATGTTTTGTGGTTGATGGCACATAAATTAGTAGAACAAGGTTACCCAGCACCCGACTTTATGCAAGGAATGATACCTCCTGTAGGGTTTGACTACCTCCCTGTTCCTGCACCACAAGCACAGCAGTTGCAAGCACCTCCTGCAGAAATCAATGTGGACGATTTGAACCTGTTTGAGCCAGATCCTGGGCACCCAGCCAATGCACCAGCAAGACAAGCTGCCACACCTGAACAACGCGACTTGCTTGACCGTTTGCACAATACATATCTTCAACAACTGCAAAACCCAGAACAAGCAACTTTGTTCTTCAATGACTTTATGGCACAGTTTCCACAACTGCAAGGGCAAGAACGAGCAGTGATGAACATGATTGAAATTCGTGTTGCAGACTTGCAAGCACAGGCACAAGAACAACAACAGCAAAGACAAAACCCAGAGGGGCGTGCAAGAGGTGGTTTGGTTCGACCACTTATGAGAAATTCACAACTTGCCTCCCTTCATTACCGGTACGGTGGCTTTTTGCATTAAAATATCTGTTCTCCAGCGATATTATGCAGTTGCCAGGAGCCTCATAGCCCTGCCCTAACCGGTGGGGCTTTTTTTGCACTCTTTACACGTACGTGAACCCTTAGGTCATTTTTTTTATTTTCATAAAAAAGTTAAGAATGCTAATATACTGATAAAACACACGTAGTAATTGACTTTTTACTAATATAGGTACTAATAAGTGCTAATAACAACTAATATTTCATAGTTATCCACAGCATGCTTTGTTGCAACGGTTTCGATTTTGGAAAATGAAAAATAATTTCTGTCCCTATCACGTACGTGTATGGCATAGGAAAAAACAATTGGACATTGCTGTTATTGGGCTATAATGGGTACTCAGAAAGCAACAGAAAGAGTTTTGAAATGCAGAGATTTAAGACCAAACCCTATGACCATCAGTTAGAGGCATTTAACCTGTCCTCTGAACTAGAATCATTTGCCTTGTTGATGGAACAAGGTACTGGCAAAACAAAAGTCATCATTGACACTGCCGCCCATTTGTTTGGGTTGGGACGGATTGATGCTGTGCTTGTTGTTGCCCCCAATGGTGTTCACCGCAATTGGATTCACAACGAGTTGCCGGTGCACCACCCAGATTGGGCTCCCCACATCGCCACCTATTGGTCATCTATGCCAACGAAGGCAGAACGCAAGGCCCTCGAAAACCTGTCAGATCCCAAGTTTGTGGGTCTTCGTTGGTTATCCCTCAACGTCGAAGCGTTCTCTTCTGAAAAGGGGCGCAAAATGGCTGAGAACTGGCTTCATACACACAAGGTTCTGTTTGTTGTTGACGAATCATCGCGAATCAAGACACCAACGGCACAAAGGACCAAGAATATTTTGAAACTTGCCAAGCTGGCGCCTTACAGAAGAATTATGACAGGGACGCCCGTGACGCAAGGTCCCACAGATGTTTTTGCCCAGTTTTCATTTCTTGATGAGAACATCCTGCAAACCAGTAGTTATTATGCTTTCAAGGCTGAGTATTCTGAGTTGTTGCCAGCCAACCATGGTCTCATGCGGCACATTGTTGCAAGAACAGGCTCCAAGTTTGTGCCTCAAGTCATTGCTAAGGACAAGAGTGGTAGACCCATTTGGCGGAACCTTGACAAGTTGCAGTCCTTGCTCGCTCCTTACTCCTACCGGAAGCGGAAAGTCGAGTGCCTGGACCTGCCGCCTAAGATTTACCAACGCCTGTACCATGAGTTGGAGCCGGTGCAGGAGAAGGCGTACAACTACATTAAGGATGAGTTGAGGATGAAGATGGAGAGTGGGGATGTGAAAGTGCTCACCAAAATGGAATCTATTTTGCGCCTACAACAAGTGGTAGGTGGGCATGACGGGGAAAGTAAAAGCTATTTTGAAACACCTGAGAAAAACCCACGCATCGCTGCCATGATGGAGGCGTTGGAAGACATACAAGGAGGGGTCATCATTTGGGCACGTTTTGTAGCAGAGATCAAAGCCATCAGCGCTGCTCTCAAAACCAAGTATGGTGATGATTCGGTGGTGCAGTATTTTGGAGAGGTCAAACAGCAAGATCGTGTGGATGCTGTGGACAAGTTCCAGGCTAGTGATGCAAGGTTCTTTGTAGGTCAGCCACATTCAGGTGGTATTGGGTTGACCCTCACTAAGGCGAAAACTGTTATTTACTACTCGAACGATTACTCTCTCGAGACTCGACTTCAAAGTGAAGATCGAGCGCACCGAATAGGGCAAGACGAAAGCGTAACCTACATTGACGTGGAAGCAGTCGGCACGATAGACAAAGCGATAGTAAAAGCACTAAGAGATAAACAAGATATTGCGTCATTGGTAACTGGGGATCCTAAACTGGAGTGGATATAAAGAAAATGTCAAAAGTATTTATCACACAAGAAAAGATGCGGAAAAATATTGCAGGTGATTTCGTTCAGCAATTTGATCTGACACCGGCGTTGAAGTATGGGAAGATGGAGGTGTTGATTCCAGCAGGAAGAGCACTCTTTGCACCTGTCCTGACCATTCGCACACTTAAAGAGAAGTTAGCAGATTTTTCTGATGATGACTATTTGCTCACAGTTGGTGACCCATCAGTTATTGCCGCTGCTGCCATGATTGCGGGGGAAAAGAACAACGGGCGGGTGAAGATTCTTAAATGGGATCGGATTGAGCATGACTACATTTCTATTCAACTAGACACATCGGGGAAAGCAGTATGAGTATTCCAAGCAATGACAGCATCAAACAAATCGCAGACCTTGCCCAGCGGCAAGTCGATTTGTTGCAAAAGATTGAACAAGTGGAGTCAGACCTAAAACAACTTAATGAGGACCTGCGGGTGGTGTCAGAAGTTGACCTGCCAACCGCAATGTTTGAGGCAGGCGTTAGTTCCTTTACACTGGACAATGGGATGAAGGTGTCAACGAAAGATGATGTCTATGCATCCATCCCGAAGGACAAAGAAAGTACAGCGTTTGCATGGCTCAATACCAATGGCTTTGGTGGTATCATCAAGCATGTGGTGTCAGCGTCGTTTGGTAAGGAGGAGGATGCAAGGGCGAAAGAATTGATAGCGGCGGCACAAAGACTAGGCCTTAACCCAGAGGACAAACGGTCAGTGCATTCAGCAACCTTGAAGGCCTTTGTGAAAGAGCAGTTGGCGCAGGGAAAGAATATTCCATTGGAGCTTTTCGGGGCCTATCAGGTCACCAAGGCAACAGTGAAGTAAACCTCTTGAGCTGGGCGGAGGGTAAAAACTAGCCCGGTGTTTTTTAAGGAGCCAAAAATGGCGAAAAATGAAGTTGCAGTAAAGCAGGAAAACCTGTTAGCGCTTGCCTCAATGTATGAGCAAGATGTCGGTGCCGGATTTGAGAACGCAGACCGTGATTCTTATTCCATACCCTATATTGCTATTTTGCAATCGGGGTCACCGCAGGTGAAGAAATCAGATGGTGCCTATATTAAAGGGGCGGAGGAGGGGTTTTTCTTTAACTCCGTGAGTCAGGAAGTTGTGAATGGGGAAACAGGCCTCTTGGTCATCCCCTGTTACTTCACCCGGCGCTTTATTGAATGGGTGCCTCGGGAGGCCGCAGGTGGTGGTGGGTTGGCTGGTGAACACTTGCCCTCTGACCCAACGGTCATCAATTGCCAGCGTGATGCAAAGAACCAGTTGGTGTTAGCCAATGGCAACAACCTTGTTGACACCCGCACACACTACGTGTTGGTGGTTGATAAGGCGACAGGTCTCTTCACCCCCGCCCTCATCAGCATGAGTAGCACACAGGTGAAGAAGAGTCGTCAATGGATGACGCGCATGGAGAGTATTAAGTTTAAGAACGCTGCTGGTCAGCTCTTTACTCCTCCCATGTTCTCCCACATGTACCACCTGACCACTGTGCCAGAGCAGAACGATCAGGGTTCGTGGTATGGGTGGAAGATTGAGACTGCAGGGGCAGTTGAGGATGCGGCTTTGTACGGTGCTGCTAAGTCATTTCGTGATGCGGTAAAGAGCGGTGAGGCCAAGCCTGCCGCACCTGTTGCTGCCACTGCGGATGATGTTCCGTTTTAACCCTTGTTGAGTTTCGGGGGGAAAGCAGATTCTGCGTGACTCTGAAGTGAAGCGCAAAGTAAGCAGTGTAGCGAGTACCCCCACCCCGTAGAAAGAAAGCATGAGACAAGCAGCAGAAAGATTTCAAGCCCTGTTTGAAGGGCTACACCGGGCACACGGTCAATACCGTATTAATGATGCATCGGTTGGAGATAAAAAGATTTCAGGCAGAGCGTTAACGGTGTTGGAGCCGTTGAGTTTGGACAAGTGGGAAGATCATTTGAATGGCAAGTTGGGCGTGGGTTCAATTCCTATCCGAGATGATGCTACTTGTTCTTGGGGTGCCATAGACATTGACACCTACCCCTTGGACATCCCCGCATTGGAATCTAAGTTAAAGGACATGAATTTACCCCTAGTGCCTTGCAGAACAAAATCTGGCGGTGCCCACTTGTACTTGTTTGTCAACACCCCTGTATCTGCTGAAAAGATACGCAACTACTTGATGAAGTTTTCTTCAATCCTTGGTCACCCAGGAGTGGAGATATTTCCAAAACAGGTCAAATTGGCAAGTGAGCGGGATGTTGGCAATTGGATCAACATGCCGTATTTTAACGGTGACAAAACAGACCGTTACGCCATCATTGGTGGCAAAAAAGCCTCTGTACTGCAGTTCCTCAAAAGGGCAGAACAGATAAAATCGGTGTTGACAGAGGAAAAACTAGCCACTCTTGCCATTAAAGAAACAGAATCATTTTCCGATGGGCCACCTTGTTTGCAAGCACTCTCACTCAACAAAATACCACAGGGGCAAAGGAATGAGGGGCTTTTTGCACTCGGTGTCTACGCTAGGATGAAGTTTGGGGATGACTGGGAAACGGAGGTAACAGAGTACAACAGGCTCTACGTTGACCCACCCCTACCCTTCAAAGAGGTTGGCATGGTCATCAAATCTCTCAATCGAAAGAACTACTTCTACCCCTGTACCAAGTCACCCATTGTGGGGCTTTGCAACAAAGAATTGTGCAAACACAGGGAATACGGGGTTGGACAGAGTGATTCTGATGAGCCCTCTATCAATGTGGGCACCTTGGTTAAAATATTGTCTGACCCACCCACTTGGATAATTGATGTTGATGGGGTTAGGTTGGAGTTGAATACCGATGACTTGTTGTCACAGGAAAAGTTTCGCAAGATTTGCATGGAAAAAATCAACAAGTTGCCCAACCGGATCAAACCGCACAGGTGGGAGAAGATGGTGAAGGAAAAGTTGGAGCATGTGGAGTTGATAGAGGCACCACCGGATGCGTCAACAGAGGGACGGTTTATGCAGTTGGTAGAGACTTTCTGCACAGGACAAGCACAGGCAAGGCATCAAGATGAATTACTCGCAGGCAAACCCTGGACAAATGAAAAACGAACATACTTTAGATCAGTCGACCTTGCTCGATTTCTGGATCAACAACATTTTAGAGAGCTTACCAACAAAGAGCAATGGGCAGCGCTTAGGCGAGCCGGTTCTTCCCATCACCAATTTAATATCAAAGGCAAGTGTGTGCAGTGCTGGTCAATAGATGAGTTTGCACACCAGAATGAGGATTTTGAAGTGCCGCATGTGGAGAATGAGTTTTGAAGATTGGAATGGGCGAGCAGCGGTTGATCCTAGGAGCCCCTGGGTGTGGTAAGACCACCAGCCTTTTGAAGCTGCTGGAGCAGGAGATTGCCTTTGGAACCCCTGTTGGACGCATTGCCTTTGTCTCCTTCACTAGAAAAGCCGTACAAGAAGCCATCTCACGAACCTGTGACCAGTTTGAGTACCAGAAAGCAGACCTGCACAATTTTAAAACCATCCATGCACTTTGCTACCGGGAGTTGGCGGTCAAAAAGAACGAGCTGGTTACAACTGCCAACATGACTGAATTTTCCAAAGTCATGCGTATGCCCTTCAGCGCCAACATGGATGACTCTACTGGCTTGGCTGCTGGCGCCACCCTTGGGGATGAGATGCTTTTTTATGCCTCACTTGCGCGGGTCAGAAGGGCGCCGTTGGAGGAGGTGTATCAGGAGTTAACACAACCAGCGTTTACTTGGCACATGTTCAAACAAATTGCTGATGCCTATGAAGGGTACAGGAAAGAGGCAGGGGTGCTGGATTTCACAGACATTTTGGAAAAGTTTGTTGCCCACGGCTCACCTGTCAACTGCGATGTCGCCTTTATTGATGAGGCACAAGATTTGTCTACCCTGCAGTGGGAGGTGTTGAAGGTTGCATTCGCGCATTGCCGCTGGGTGTACATAGCGGGGGATGATGACCAAGCCATTTATTCGTGGTCAGGGGCAGACATTAAAACATTCCTTGCCCTAGAGGGTGAAAAAGAGGTACTAGGTATCTCACACCGTATGCCTAGAAGCATCTTTGACCTGTCCCAACGCATCATCAAACAAGTAAGCCACAGGTATGAGAAGGTGGTGGTGCCTAGGAATGAGGAAGGCTCAATTGAATTCCACAATGACCCAGACAGCATACCCATTGACCCGACCAAAGGCTCATGGTTGATTTTGGTACGCAACACCTACGCCTTGTCCAACATTGAAAAGAATTTGCGCCTCTTGGGTATCCCCTACATCCGCAGGCACGGCACCTGGTCTGTGAACCAGACACATCTACAGGCGATAAGGTGCTGGGAGAAGTTGCGGGCAGGGCACTATCAGGCAGGCATTGCTATCAAAAAAGTGTATGAGCAATTTCGTGTTGGGTATGAGGTAAAAAGGGGGTTCAAATCTTTAAGAAAAATGGATGACAACACTACCTACACCCTGCAGGAGTTAATAGACAGTTTTGGGTTGTTAACAGATGCCATTTGGCATGATGCTTTTAAAGCCATTCCATCAGACGACATTGAATACTACCTGTCCATTCTCCGCACCTATGGCTCACAGGCATTTACCAATAAACCAGAGGTACATGTGAACACCATTCACGGGGTGAAGGGAGGGGAGGCGGAGAATGTGGTGTTGCACTTGGATCAGGCAAGAAAAACCAACCTAGAATACCTAGCAAATCCAGATGCAGAAAGGCGCGTCATGTATGTGGGAGTCACCCGTGCACGGAGGTGCTTGCACATCGTCCAGCCCCAAACCAATAGGTTTTTTCAATTGCCAATGTAGAACCGATAAAAACAATTGTTGAAAATAAACAAAAAAGTTATTCATCTATATGTTTTTTGCCATACAATGGACAGCAATGACAAAGTAAATGTCAGAAACCAGAAAGGATAGAAAGATGTCAAACGCAGTAAACAACACTTTGGAATTAGTAGACCGCCTAGGCCTCATTGAGGACCAGATTGAGCAATTGCGCGAACAACAAGAAGATTTGAAGAATCAGCTTAAGTTGTTGGGTGCAGGCACATATGCTGGCAACTTGTTTGTTACCACAGTCAAGCACACAGCAGAGCGCAAGACAGTGGCATGGGCAAAGGTTGCTAAAGAGCTTAATGCTCCAGAAGAACTTGTCACCAAGTACACCACAGTAGCTAAAGACATAATGTCTGCAGAAACTAACCCCCGCACAAATGTTCAAATTGTTTATTAATCTTTAAGGAAAATTATCATGGCACACGAAATCGACTTCACAACCGGCAAAGCAGCAATGGCATATGTTGGTGACACTCCCTGGCATAACCTGGGTCAGAAAATGGAAGCTGGCAAGACAATTGATGAATGGAAGTATGCCGCTGGCATGAACTTTAGCCTGGAGAGCAAAGACGTGCTCTTCGAAACAAATGATGGCAACATCTTGACTGTACCTGACCGCAAGGTGCTGGTCCGCTCTGACAACCAGAAAGCGCTGGGTGTGGTTTCACGCAACTACAAAGTTGTGCAACCAGGTGAGGTGTTGGAGTTTTATCGTGACTTGACTGAGAGTGCAGGTTTTCAAATGGAGACTGCGGGTGTGTTGCGCGATGGTCGCAAATACTGGGCGCTTGCCAATATGGGTCAAGAGGCGAAGGTGTTGGACGACACAATCAAAGGTTACTTGTTGTTGGGCACAGCCTGTGACGGCTCAATGTCAACTGTTGCTATGTTCACAAGCATCCGAGTGGTGTGCAACAACACTTTGACCTTTGCAGTAGAGGGCACAGGGGCAAACAAGGGACAGCGTATTGTCCGCATCAACCACAGAAGCAACTTCAATGAGACAAAGGTCAAAGCACAATTGGGCTTGGCTGCTACCTCATGGGATTCGTTTATCAAGTCAGTGGATGTGTGGAGCAGGACAAAGGTTAACAATGACCAGGCAGAAAGCTTCTTCAGCTCAGTTTCTACCTACACCAATGAGAAAGGTGATGCAGTGGTCAGTGCCAAGACAGTGGACGCTTTGTTTGACCTGTACCAAGGTCGTGGCATGGGTTCAGACCTTGAGGCAGCACGCAAGACAGTTTGGGGCCTCATCAATGCTGTGACTGAGCATGTGGATCATCACCGTGGTCGTTCAGATGATGTTCGCATTGACCGTTCATGGTTTGGCGATGGTCAGACAACAAAAGAATTGGCAGTCAACCTTGCCAACCAATTGGTAGCGGCCTAAGTTGCGCTACTACTTGTCCCGTCCACCTATCCGTGCAGGCAATAGCGATGCACGGATAGTTTTGGACAAGATACAGGCAGCAAGTGTGGTTGGCATTGACCAAAAAGATTTGGTAAGATATGCGCAGGTTGGGTTTGGAATGGAGGAGAAAGATATCAACCGGCACCTCAGGCTATTACTTAAAAAAGGATTCATCTATGTTCGGGAAGAATAAGATTATGAAAAGGGAGATTAAGGACACCTTCTGGGTCCAAGAAATCTTCTACACCATTCAGGGAGAGGGACCATTGGCTGGGATGCCAGCAGTCTTTGTTCGCCTGGGTGGTTGCAACCTTCGGTGCCACTTCTGTGATACTGATTTTGAGAGTTCCACTACCTACATGACAGCGCAGGAAATTGCCGAGGCGTGCGCCGCCTACAAGTGCGATCTCGTGGTCATCACAGGTGGTGAGCCGTTCCGTCAAAACCTTCTTGACCTTTGCAATGTGTTGATAGCGGCAAACAATGTGAAGATTCAGATTGAGACAGCGGGCACGTTGTGGCAAGATGGGATGGAGGATTTGGTTGAGGGAAAGATGGCGACTATTGTCTGTTCACCCAAAACTGCAACTGTCCATTCTGGCTTCGTTCGTCACTGCTTTGATTGGAAGTACATTGTGCGAAAGGGTGAGTGTAGTGAGGCAGATGGGTTGCCCAACATGTCCACACAAGATCACAAAGAGCAGATGATTTTTCGAGCACGCAAAGGCACCATCTGGTTGCAACCCATGATGGAGTACCATGAAGACAAAACTGTTGATTGGGACAAGACGAAAGAGAACACCGAATACGCGGCTGCCCTCTGCATGACCCATGGGCACCGACTAACTTTACAACTTCACAAAATGATTGGATTACCGTGACTTTCAGATCTACAAAGACCTACGGGCATGAAATTGGGCTTAGCGCTTGTTTCCGTCAATGGAGGGCAAAGAGCCATTGCAACAAACTGCATGGCTACGCCTTGTCCATTAAGTTTGAGTTTGAGGCGACAGAGCTAGATGAGAACCATTGGGTGGTTGACTTTGGTGGGTTGAAGAAACTTCGTGCCAAGCTTGAAAATTACTTCGACCACCGGACACTGGTTGCCAAAGATGACCCAGACATGGATTGGTTTGTTGAGGCCCAGAAAAGGGGCATCGCAGACCTCATTGTGATGGATGAGATTGGGTGTGAGAAGTTTGCAGAGTTTGCCTATGGCTTGGCTTGTGAATGGTTGAGGGAGGCGGAGTATGCAAATTCATACAAACCACGTTGCCGGGTGGTGAGTGCAGAGGTGAGAGAACACGGTGCGAATTCAGCAATTTACTTAGGAAAAGGAAACTAAAGATGTTGAAACAAAAAGCGATGGTCATCTTGTCTGGCGGACAAGATTCGACAACCTGCTTATTCCTCGCAAAGCAAAACTATGAGGAAGTGCATGCTGTCACCTTTGACTACAACCAACGCCACAGTTTGGAGATAGAGGCGGCACGCAAAGTTGCCCGAATCGCTGGCTGTGCATCCCATGAGGTAGTGGAACTCGGTCCCATCCTCAAAGGGCGTTCACCACTGACCGATTCTTCTCAACTTTTGGAGCAATATGATGACTACGAAACCATGGACAAAATTATCGGCAACCGGGTGGAACTCACCTTTGTACCGATGCGAAATACACTCTTCTTTACCGTTGCTGCCAATCGTGCCATTGTTGCTGATTGCTTCACCCTTGTTACTGGCATATGCCAAGCTGACAACGCGAACTACCCCGATTGCACTGACGATTTTCGACTTTCGTACGAGCAAATGGCTAACGAGTCGCTGGGCATTACTAACCTGCACATTATCGCCCCGTTGATTGACAGCACAAAAGCGGAGAGCATTAGGATGATGCGGGAGGTGGGAGGCTACGCTGCCCTTGCCTACACCCACACATCTTATGACGGCAAGTATCCACCTGTGGACATGAACCATGCCAATGTGTTGAGGGCGAGGGGGTTTGAGGAAGTGAAGTTGCCAGACCCCTTGGTCATCCGTGCTTGGATGGAAGGGTTGATGAGGTTGCCAGGCACCGACAATTATTTGCAGAATGAGGACTTCTACAACGTGTTGATTGACGAAATCAGGGAGATGCGGAATGCCTGATAAGTTAACTATTGTTGCCGACCTGTTGCAAACAGTCATCGGGGAGAACCCAGAGCGGGGTGGTTTGATTGATACACCTATCCGTGTTGTTAAAGCTTGGCAGCATTGGGCAGGCGGGTATAAAGAGGACCCAGCGGAGATTCTCAAAACTTTTGATGACGGGGCGGAGGATTACAACCAGATCATTCTGGTCAAAGACATTCCTGTCTACAGTCATTGTGAGCACCACTTAGCGCCGTTCTTTGGTGTCGCTCATGTCGCCTACATTCCTGATGGTAAGATTGTAGGTCTCTCCAAACTATCGCGTGTAGTGGATGTGTTTGCTAGACGCCTACAGGTGCAAGAGCGCCTTACCAGTCAAGTGGCAAACGCTATTCAAGATGCACTCCAACCCAAAGCGGTTGGTGTCATCATTGAGTGCCGCCACATGTGCATGGAATCTCGCGGCATCCAACGACAGGGTGCCTCCACTGTAACCTCAGCAATGAAAGGGCTCTTCGAATGGGACAGATCCGCCAAAGAAGAACTGTTAGACCTGGTTCGTCGATGAACCGCATCCGTTGGTTCCTATCCCATGGACCCCACGGCTGGCTAACCAATCAAGACATAGCAGCAAGACTGCAACTGTCATCAGATCTTGTGTCCAAGTCACTTTGGGCATTGGGTGAGAAAGGGTATGTCAAAAAGCACAAAATGGGCAAGAACTGTTTGTGGATTTGGCATAAAGAGGGGGTTGAGGCGATGCCTGGACCTATTGATATTCCACTTTTTAAGGACTTTGAACCAATGGCAACACATAGTGCAATTCAGCTTTCAAAAGCTGACCATCTGCAATCTTTGGGCAAGGAAACGGGGTACAAGTATGAAGGCGCCGATGCCTCTTTACTTGAACGCTTCCCCAACCCAATGAAACTTACCGTCTCTCATACAGGCGCACATGCAGAGACAACCATCAAAATCGTTTCGCCTGAATTCACATCGCTCTGCCCCCTGACTGGGCAACCTGACTTTGCAACCATTGTGGTGGAATACAAACCACGTGAATGGTGTGTGGAGTCCAAAGCATGGAAATTGTACTTAGGTTCATTCCGGCAGACAGGTGAGTTCCATGAGGCCTGTGTGACTCACATTGCACAGGCGTTGGTTGATTTGTTGCAACCAGAGTATTTGAGGGTTGAGGGGCAGTTCACACCACGCGGTGGCATCCCCTTCTGGCCTACCTTTGAGTACTGGCACAACGCGGAGTAACTGAAGATGTCCAAGGTCAAACTTTTCTTCTCCGGCACCACCGGTGGCTCAGATGAGATGAAGCAACGTCTTGCAAGGGCGTTCACCCATCGCCTCTGCTCCTGCCATGATGCTTATGTGAAGGAGGCGAAGATCTGGGCAGACCTGTGCAAGATAGATGGCGCTGCTATTCAAGAAATGATGTTGGATAGTGGCGCCTTCACCGCTTGGTCAAAGGGTAAGAAGGTGGATTTGAAGCACTTGATTACGGTGTACAAAAACATCATGTCACTCATCCCCAAGCATGTGCAGGTGTCACTCATCAACTTGGATGTGATCCCGGGGTCTCCTGGGGTGACCGCTGGGCCTGAGGAAATAGCGCAAGCAATCAAGACGTCAGATGAGAACTTCAAAATATTGAAGGAGGAGTTTGGGGATATTGTGCTGCCGGTGTTCCATCAGAATGAGTCAGAGGAGAGGATGTTTGAGGTTGCAGAAATGGCTGACTACATCTGTGTCTCACCAAGAAACGATTTGCCTGAATGGACCCGTGTCAATTGGTCAAATTATGTACACCGAAAGTTGCCAGGGAAGAAATGCCATGGCTTAGCTGCTACAGGTGGCACCATGTTGAAACAAGTGCCTTGGTATTCTGTTGATTCTGCCACTTGGCTTTACACAGCAGTCATGGGTCGGGTGAACTTTAACGACAACGGCCGCCTGACCGCTATTGCAACCTCTGACCAGAGCCCAGACAGGCACAATGAGGGAATGCACATCTGCAACATGCCCCCAGGCACAGCACAGGCCATCATTGACAGAGCAGCAAGTTACGGTTTGACTCTCGAACAAATCGTGACCGATCAAAACGCACGACGATTGATGTCGGGGCTTGAGTTTGTGTCTTGGCACAACTCTTTACCAGAGCCTAATCACATGT